>Ga0209624_10001174_pt1 | contig 21392 bp, 21 predicted proteins | sample JacPinW_OM2H0_O1_FD_188565 | JGI IMG/M metagenome (GOLD analysis project Ga0209624, IMG submission 188565) | Forest soil microbial communities from Algoma, Ontario, Canada - Jack Pine, Ontario site 1_JW_OM2H0_O1 (SPAdes) (version 2) | ecosystem: Environmental > Terrestrial > Soil > Boreal...
GTCCTCGACGTTGCGGAGCGAGCGCGGATATCGCACGTACATCATCACCACCAGACGGATGACCTCCGGCGAGCTGTTAAAATATCGGAACGGATTGCTCATGCGCCGAGGCTAGCACGGCCGGAGACAGCCCGAGAATTTGCTCTGACAAAGCCCTATCAATCGAAGGGAAGCGATCTCATGACGAACGACGTTCCCAGCGAATCGAACCGCGTCCGCCGCCTGTTTCGCGAGCGGCTTACGTTCCAGATTTCGGTCGATACTCCCTATGTGTCACAGGGGCTTACGGTGGCGGAAGCCGCGCTCAAGGCCGGCGTCACCATTCTGGAGCTTGGGACGCCGCTCCTGAAATACGAGGGCGTCCGCAACGTTGTGCCGATCTTCCGGCAACGTTTCACCAAGGCGTTGCTGCTTGCGGACATGAAGACCATGGACGGCGGGGAGGGGGAGGCGAACGCGGTCTATAGCGGCGGCGCCAACGTCATCGACTTCCTCGCTCTTGCCGGCGAGGCGACGGCCAAGGCGGTGTGTGCGGTGCGCGACACGTTCCGGCAGGCCGATCCGGCGCTCCCCAGGCTCGCCTTCGCGGATGTCCTCATACCCATGCAGGGACCGGCCGGGCTGGCGGTTGAGACGGCGGAGCGCATGCTCGCCGCCGGCGTGGACGGCGTCGGCATCCACCTGCAGTTCGACGCCCGGCGGCCCGACCCCGCATTGTTTCAAGGCAGTTACTTGGCCGACGTGGCGTGCGCGGTTTTCGAAAGCGTGGGCCACAGGGCGTCCGTGCAGGTGGTGGGCGGCCTCAGCGTAGAACAGGCCGTTGCCCTGGCCCGCAAAGGGCTGCGCGCCTTCGTCATCAGCGGCAATCTCGGCCTGCCAGACGCCAAGTCGCGCTACGGTCTGCCGGGAGACGAAATCGAACGACACATCCGCGATTTCATTGAGCAGGTTTCCGCCGCCGGTTGAGCGGCGGCTCTTTCGGCGGATGTCGTTTCGCCTTGCGGGTCATGAGTCAGGTCCGCTGTTGGCGGGGGCCGGATCCCCGCCATAGAGAGGGAGATTGTGGCGCGCTCCGTCTTTGCCAAATCCTTATGTCATCTCCAGATCATCCGCATTGAGACCTTAGGCGGATCGGGCGAGACTTGCGCCGCTTAGTGAGTTTCAGGAGGTTGACACGTTCAGCCGGCCGCTACGCCTCGCGCATGGCCCCGACGCGAACGGCGCTGACAGGAATGCTGACTCGCGCGTGACGAGGGGAGCGGCGATCGGCGCAGCCGAGGCTTTTTGGCTGGCGCTGATCGCGGCGCTCGTCGCGTGGGTGGTGTCTCCAAGGGCACATCCATCGGGCGATCCTATCGGGTCCTCCCCGGGCTGCGTGTCCGTCGGGAAGGGCGGCATCGTTTGCGATGGCTCCAGAGCTGTTCGGAAAGTGGCGACCGAGAATGCCGACCCGTGTCTCAGCTTCGGCAGGGGAGGCCGCTACTGTCCGCCCACGAAATAAGATGACGCTCCCTCGATCCGACCAAGCTGATCACCGCTGATCGCCGCCTCGTGCCTTAAGAGAAGGCGGCCACCCAGAACTGCACCACCATGCCCCTCTCCTGTCCCGACTGATTGGCTCTGCTCCCAATGACCTTCCGTGAAAGGACTGTTCCGTGAGATCTCTTGTTCGTCATGTTTCCGTTGTTCAGGACGCTAATGTCGGTCTGGACTATGACCGCGCGGGCGAACGCTACCGCGCTTACGCGGATGGCGATGTCGAGAAGCTTTATGAATTCGACGGCCAATATGCCTACGGCGATCAGGAAATCTGGAGAATCCTGGGAAACACGCTGAACAAGCTGCGGGCGAGAGGCCGGCGCGAGCTCTCCGTGCTCGATCTGGGCTGCGGCCCCGGCACGTGGCTTCGACGCACCGTCGATTGGGCCGGAAAAATGGGTTTTACCCGAATCACCGCGCGTGGCGTCGACGTGGCGGAGGCGCAGGTTCGACGCGCTCGCCTCCTCTCACAAGGGCTCGCGTGTCATGCTGGCGTGAGCCTGCGATTTGAGGTTGGCGATATCCGCACGCAGATGACGGAGCCAGATTGCAGGGTCGATGTCTGCCTATGCCTGTATGGCGTTCTCAACCACCTTCCGGCCGACGACCTTCCCACCGTATTCGGTGAGGTCGCCCGCGTCACACGCGGCAAGTTCGTCGCCACATTTCGAGCGATCGGCAGCACGCCGACGATCTATGTCGATGGCGTGAAAGCCGCCAAGGCATACCATCAGGACAACGCGCACGGCCGGTTGCAGGTGGAGTTCCAGAACGGTGCGCAAACCTCCTTCCCCTCACATCTGTTCAGCGCAGCCGAAATCCGGGCTCTCGCGACGCCTGCGCTCGATATCGAAAACTTGAGCGGCCTGGACCTGTTCCATGGCCGCTTCGCGACCGACCCGGATTGGAATCCGGCGGAGGCGATGCCCGACGCCAATTTCATCCATGCGTTGCGCACATTGGAGCGGCGCTTTCACCGCAATCCCGCTTTTGTCGATCACGCCACGCATCTCCTGCTTATCGCGCGTCCGAAAAGGAGCTGAGACCAACACTTTTGGCGGCTCAAATCACCAAGTCGAAAATTTCCGCTCGACCGTCTTGAGGAAGCGGGTCCGCCGCTCAGGTGTCGTGTGATCCATGTCGTAATGCGCGAGGTAGTCACACCTCGCGCCGGGCGCGCAATTCAGGCGCATGGAGCGTTGGAGAAACCGCCGGGGCGGGTCGCCCATCAGGAAGGTTGTCCAGCGGGCGCCGCCATAGGTGCAAACGGCGCCGAGCCGTTTGATGTTGTGCAGGCAAGGGACATACGAGCCGTCGTCCTTCAAATTGAAGCTGACGCCCGGCAGGAACACTTTGTCGACGAAGCCCTTGAGGATCGCGGGGAAGCCCATATTCCAGACCGGAAAGGAAAAGATGAGGGCGTCGGATTTGAGCAGGCGGTCGACATAAGGCGCGACGCGGCCTCGATTTCCGGGGACATCGTAATAGTCGAGCCTGTCCTGTCGCGTCATGACCGGATCGAACCCTTCGGCGTTGAGGTCACAATTGTCCACCTCATGGCCGCGCGCACGCAAGGTCTCAACGACCTTCGCGTGCAGGCTGGCTGCGAAACTCGTCTCGACCGGATGGGCGAATAGGTCCAGCACCCGCACTATGGTTTCTCCGTTTGCAAGGGGCTCAGCGTACCGGTTTCGCCGCGCCGGATCCTGTGCGGAACACGCCGCAGGCTCGAAGGCGGCTGACGTTATCCGCGCAGTGCCTAAATATCGTATCGATTTGGGCAATCAACAGTAACCAGATCACGCGTTATTGAACAATTCAGGTTGCATCAAGTTGCGCCCAACAAATGCCTAGAACGATTGTCGTGGTGTCAGAACAAAAGTCCAATTCATGCTGCGGCGCACACGGTAATTTGTGACAAATCGTTGACATTGTGTGGTCTAAACGTTGACCTTGCGCGAACAGAAAAGATTTTTTCGAGCAATGACACGTTGAGAACAAATTCGATTGTCATAAGATGCGTCACGGCCAAGCGAGAAGGAACGCTGCCCATGATCGTCCGAGAGATCGTCCGGACCTGCTCCAATCCGCATGTCGCCCACGCGGCTGTCGCCTCGATCGGCGGTGATTTCGCGCGACGCGTTTCGCGCGACGCGGAGAAGCGGAACCTTACAAGCGGCATATTCGCCGCTGTCCTCGTTCGTCGCTTTTCGCGGGCTGCGCGCGCCCGCGATTGGGAGGGGGTCGGGGAAGCGACCCGCGGCGCCGACCAGCCGATCCTTTCCGGCCTCAGGTACATTCTCGAACACGGCGCCGAATTGGCCGCGAGCGACGTCGATACCGAGATGGGCTGGGTTGCCGCGCCGCCATTGTCCTTCTGTTGCCAAGCCTGGCGGCATTGATAGGGCAGGCTTCGATAGGGCAGACTTCGGCGCGGCCTAAATTGCTTCGCGTGTGATCGTCTGCTCCCGCTTGTGAGCGCTGCCGCCGCGGAGCACAATGCAAGCCCATGTATCTCGGGCTTGACTGCGGAACCTCAGGGCTCAAGGCCCTTCTGACCGACGAGGGCGGCGAGCCTATCGCGAGCGCCACCAGGAGCTATTCTCCCGACCGTCCGCGCGCCGGGTGGTCGGAACAGAACCCCAATGACTGGGCGACCGCGATGGCCGGCGCGATCGCGGACCTCAGAGATAGCGCGGGCAGGCGGCTCAGCGCCCTGAAAGCGGTCGGTTTCTCAGGCCAGATGCACGGCGCCGTGCTCCTCGATCGCGCTGACAAGCCGATCCGCCCGGCGATCCTGCACAACGACGGACGCGCTTTTCTCGAGGCGGACGAACTCGCGCGTGACGACCCCGATCTCGCCCAAATCGTCGGCGTGAAGCCGATGCCGGGCCTCACCGGGCCAAAGCTCAAATGGATTGCGAGGAATGAGCCCGGCAATCGGCGTCTGGTCAATTCGCTGCTGTCGCCGAAGGACTATTTGCGCCTCATGCTCAGCGGCGAACGGGCGTCGGACATGAGCGACGCGGCGGGGACTTGGCTCTTCGACGAGGCCCGCCGAGACTGGTCGCCAGAAGCGTTCGCCGCGTGCGACGCGGACCTCGCATGGGCGCCCCCGTTATTCGAGGGATCGGCGCCGGCCGGTCGGATAAGCCCTAAGGCCGCGGAGGCGCTCGGCCTGCCGCGCGGCGTGCTGCTCGCTGCCGGCGGCGGCGACGCAGCTGTGGGCGCGGTCGGCTTAGGCGCCATCGCGCCAGGCGAAGCCTTCATTTCGCTTGGAACCGCGACGCAGCTCATCGTAGCGACAGACAAATACCTGAGTGCGCCGCAGAAGCTCGTGCACGCTTTCGCCCACGCGCTGCCAAACCGCTGGTACGCGATGGCGGCGATGCTCAACGGCGCCGGCGCGCTCGCTTTTGCCGGTCGGCTCCTCGGCGCGTCCCCGGACGCGCTCGAGCGTGAGGCGGCGACGGACTATGCCGGCCCCGGCGCGCTTCTTTTCCTGCCGTACCTGAGTGGAGAGCGCACGCCGCTCGACGATCCCTACGCGCGCGGCGTTCTCTTTGGCATGAGCGAGGCGACGTCGCGCGCCGACGTCGCCCGTGCGGTGATGGAGGGGGTCGCGCTCACGCTTGCGGACGCCCGCGATTGTCTCGCCGCCGCCAGCGTTGAAATCGAGCGCGTCGGCCTCATCGGCGGCGGCGCGAAGAGCGCCTTGTGGACGCGCATGATCGCCGCCGCGACCGGCTTTACCGTCGTGCGCATGAAGGGCGGCGAGACAGGCCCGGCCTACGGCGCCGCGCGCCTGGCGCGGATGGCCGCAACGGGCGAGGTGGCCGAGACCGTCTGCGTGAAGCCAGAGATCGCCGACGTGACCGAACCGGACCCGAGGCTCGCAGACCTCTTCGCCCGGCAGCGCGAGCGCTTCACGGCGCTCTATGCCGCCGTGAAGCCTGAGTTCCGGAAGTAGCGTCGCGAGGCGACAGCAAACTGCATTTGAGTGTCGCCACGAGCGTCATTGCGAGCGAAGCGAATCAATCCAGGGGAACGTAGGGCGCTGCGACTCCTGGATCGCCGCGTCGCTTCGCTCCTCGCGATGACGATCCACCAATACAGAGCCTGCTCTGGGCGTCCGCTCATGCAGCCGACGCTTCGACCATCAGCATGTCGAGAAGAAACGAGCCGTCTGGCTCGATGGCGAAATGCGCCCTGGTCTCCGCCGAGGCGGCGTTCTGGAGCGCGCGGATCGCCTTCACATTGTCTTGCGGAGTTTGCATGCGCGCAATCCACACGGGGAAATCCATCCTGAGCCGCCACGTTCGGCAGGCCTCGATGGCGAAGCCAGAGCGGCTAAGCGTGTCCAGCCATTGTGCGCTGGTGTAATCGCGAACATGCGAATGGTCGCGCAGCAACTCGATCGCCTGCAGATGCGTGTCGAACAGCGCCTGGCCCGGGGCATAGACGTCAACGAACGCCGCTCGGCCGCCGCGTTTCAATGTGCGGCGCGCTTCCCGAAGCCCGGCGTCGAAGTCGCGCCAGTGATGGGCGGAGAATCGGCTGGCGACAAAGTCGAACGTCTCATCTTCAAACGGCAGATGCTCGGCCGGGGCTTCTACGGTCTCGATGTTGCCCAAACCTTTCTCGCGCGCTGTCCGCGCGACCGCCGCCAGCATCTCGGACGACAAATCGCTAGCGATAACCCGCCGCGCGTGGCGCGCGAGGGCATAGGAGACATGGCCGCCGCCAGCTCCCATATCTAGGGCGAGGTCTGCGCCCCCGGCGAGCGCCCCGATCGCCTCGAGATCGGCCCCCTGACTGTGAACCGCGCTTTCGACATAGGCTTTCGCTCGAGGGCCGAATTGCGCCTCGACGACTCGCTCATGGGCCGTGCTCATCAATCGCTCCTCTCCGTTTCGAGGCTTTTGCGTTTCGGCCTACACTGTTACAAGATTGAATCTTATCCTATTACAAGAGCTGCCATGCTTGAAGCGGATCAGAGGCGACTCCTCGGCGAGTTCGTGCGCGCTCACCGGGAGCGTGTGCTGCCAAGGGCGGCGACTGGCCGGCGGCGAACCTCTGGCCTTCGGCGCGAGGAACTCGCCGCGTTGGCCGGGATCAGCGTGACCTGGTGTACGTGGATCGAGCAAGGGCGCGCGGTGCAGGCCTCCCCCGAGGCTCTCGGCCGCATCTCGCAGGCGCTCTCTTTGTCGCGCGCCGAGCACGACTATCTGTTCAAGCTTGCGGGACGGCTCGATCCGGAGGGATCGCGCGGGCCTTCCGCCGACGCGCCCCCCTCGCTGATCGCCGCCGTCAAAGCGATCGAATACCCGGCCTATGGCCTCGACCGCCTCTGGAACGCGTGCTGCTGGAACGAGGCGGCGGCGCGGCTCTTTCGCGGCTGGCTGGGCGGCGATTGTCAACGCAACCTCCTGCGCTACGTGTTCCTCGAGCCCTCCGCTCGCGACCTGATTCCCGCCTGGGAGGACAGGGCGCGACGGCTGCTCGCCGAATTTCGCGCCGACTTCGCTCGCACCTTTCGCGACGCTCAGGTCAAGATATTCGTCGAGACGCTCCGCGGCGAGAGCGCCTTCTTTGCCGAAGCGTGGGATGAGCAGGCCGTTCAAACCCGCGAAGGCGGCCTTCGCGTGTTCAATCACCCTGACGACGGCGCCGTGAGTTTCATCCAACACACATTCGCCCCGGCGGAGCGGCCCGACTACAAACTTGTCATCCATACGCCGGCGTATCGCTAAAGGGCCGCGTCGCCTGAAAGTTCAGCCGCCCCAAACGACATCGCGGGCCGACGTCGCTCGCGCGATGGAGGGCCTTACGTAGCGTTGAGGTAGGAGCCATTTCGATAGGAAGTCGTGATACGACTAAAATCGACCCTAAATCCATATTTGTTCCGGTTGACTCTGACGCTTCCCTTGTTTCAATTAGAGCGGTGGGGATCCTACTGACACGATTGTTTATGCGTTCCGGTATCCTAGTCTGATTTCAAAGGGGAAGCTCGATGATCGGCGAATTCTTCCAGCAACAGCGTTAGCTATCGTAGAAACCAACGCGGCATTCACGTTGCTGTTGCGGATAATTACGTGAGCCCAATACGCGATATAGGCGAAGATTCAACCCCGCCATGGGCGCCGTAGGACATGATTTCAACTACGTTGGCGTGGCGGCATTCGGGGGACGAAACACATGAAGATCAGAAACACTGCACTAGGGGTGCTGGGTCTGTTGCTCGCCAGCGCCGGGACGGGCTACGCGGGCACGCTCACAACCATCGACAACACCGATGCAACCGACTTGGCTAACGCGCTCACCACCGGTGGCGCAGGCGGCATCACGATTACCGGAGAAACGCTGAGCGCCAATAGCAATGGCGTCGACGCTTCCGCAGGCATTTTCTCGACCTCGGGCACGAACAATTATGGCCTCCAGGGTAGCGGCATTGTCATCAGCAATGGCGACGCGGCCACAGACGGCACGTCGGGGCCGTTTATTCAGTATTACTCGGTCGCGTATGGAGTTCCAGCCACGGCGAGCCAAACAAACCTGCTCAGTCAGGTTTCGTCTGCCGGCAACTTTAACGACGTCACAGAATTCGACATTACCTTTGTCGCCGGTGCCAATACGAATCACGTCTTCTTCAACACCGTGTTCGCCTCGGCTGAATACCCGCGCTACGTCGGCGATTTCATCGACGGCTTTGGCCTGTTTCTCAATGGGACGAATATCGCGTTCGCGGATGGAAATCCGGTCAACATCGACAATCCGGATATGGTGAACACAGGGTATCCGGCCGATGGTGGAGTCGACGGCACAGCGTACCAGACGACGCCGCTGGGAGGTGTGTTGGTCGAAAACGGGAGCGCCGTTATTACGTATGGCGGAGCCGTCGTTCCCGGCAGCACGAATACCCTGACGTTCATCGTTGGGGACGCCCTGGACTCTGCGCTGGACACTGAGGCGTTCATCCAGGGCCTGGGCAACGCTCCCCCGCCGATCGGCACTCCCGAGCCTTCGACCTGGGCGATGATGTTGATCGGCTTCTTCGGGCTTGGATACGTCGCCCGGCGAAAGGCGATGAAGCTTCGCGCCTCCGCGGCCTGAACTTCCGCCCGCTGGAAATCGAGGCCGCCCTCTTGGGCGGCCTTTCTTTTTTGCGAACCCGGAGGCCTCCGTCTCCGTCCGGAGCTAGGGGGGATGGGCCGTCTTCAGCGGTTTGGGGCGCCACCCCCCTTTCCTTGAGAAACCGTAATGCGCTGGCCAATTTCCGGATAGGCGAGAAGTCGCATGGTCGCTCCATCGATCGCCAAGGCGGTCAACTAGCGAATTTGGAGCCAACCCATGTCATTCTCCGGTCTTGCGAGCCCACAAGGGCGGCGCAACACGATCCTTGCCTCGGTCGCGGTCGCCGCTCTTGGCGTCGCAGGCGTCCTCGGCGAAAGCGCGTTCACCCCGACCCATCCCGCATATGCGGCGGCCGTCTCCACCGCCGACCTGCCCCAGAACGCCCCATCGTTCGCGCCCCTGATCGACCGCGTCAAGGCCTCGGTCGTGTCGGTCAAGGTCAAGATCGCCGCCACAGACGGCGACGCGGAAGGCGAGGGCGCCTCCTCCAGCCAAGGCCAGATGGACAACCTCCCCCCGGAAATCCAGAAGTTCTTCAAGCAGTTCGGCGGTGCGCCCAATGGCGGAGGCATGCCCAATGGCGGAGGCATGTCCGAGGGCCGGCATCCCATGATGATGGGCGAAGGCTCGGGCTTCTTTGTTTCGGCTGACGGCTACATCGTCACCAACAACCACGTGGTCGACCACGCCAAGACCGTCACCGTCACCACGCAGGACGGCAAGACGCTCGACGCCAAGGTTGTCGGCACCGACCCGAAGACCGACCTTGCGCTCATCAAGGTCAACGAGGCCGGCGATTATCCCTTCGTTGCCTTCTCGAAGGAGCAGCCCCGCATCGGCGACTGGGTCGTGGCGATCGGCAATCCCTATGGCCTCGGCGGCACGGTTACCGCGGGCATCATCTCGGCCGAAGGCCGCGACATTGGCGATGGGCCCTATGACCGCTTCCTGCAGATCGACGCCCCGATCAACCGCGGCAACTCGGGCGGCCCGACCTTCAACATGAAGGGCGAAGTCGTCGGCGTGAACACCGCCATCTATTCACCGTCGGGCGGCAGCGTCGGCATCGGCTTTGCGATCCCCGCGACCACGGTTGATAGCGTCATTGGCGCGCTCGAGCACGGCGGAATCGTTCCGCGTGGCTATCTCGGCGTCAACATCCAGCCGGTCACCGAGGATATGGCCGAGAGCCTGGGCATGAAGACCGCCAAGGGCGCAATCGTCGCCGAGGCGATGTCGGGAACCCCGGCCGCTGAGGCAGGTCTCAAGGCCGGCGACGTGATCACCAAGCTCAACGGTCAGGTGGTTGATGACGCGTCCGAGCTCACCCGCCGCATCGGGTCGTTCAAGCCCAGCGATAAGGTCGAGCTGACCTATCTGCGCGACGGCGTCGAAAAGACGGCTTCGATCACCCTCGCCGACCAGAAGAACGAGACCGTGGCCAAGGCTGACGGCTCGCCGGCGAAGGAGCAGGGCGCGCTCGGCATCCAGATCGCTCCGGCCAAGGACGGCGATAAGGGCGTCGCCATCGTCGGCGTCGATCCGAATGGAACGGCCGCGGAGCAGGGACTGGCTGAGGGCGACGTCATCCTTGATGTCGCAGGCAAGCCTGTGTCGAGCCCCGCGGACGTGAAGGCCGGAATCGCGAGCGCGAAGAGCCAGGGCAGGAAGGCGGTCATGATGCGCATTCAGACCGCTGACGGCACCCGCTTCGTCGCTGTCCCGTTCCCCAAGGCGTAATCGAATCCCTACGCCTGAGGGATGGGCGGCGGCGCGCTGGCTGGGAGGGCGGCGCGCCGCCGTTTGACATAAGATCGCTTCAGCTGGATCGACCTCAGAAGGCGCCCCCGTCACTCAAAAAAATCAAGCGCGCGACTCGATGTCGCGCGCTTTTTCACGTCATTCTTGTCCGGCTTGTGCGTGACCAATCGGGGCGCCAAAGAACCAGCCTGCAAATGGGCGGCGGCGACCGGCAAGCCCAATTGCTTAGCACTGACGAGGGCGGCCCGACCGCCGGCGTAGAGTTGTTCCAGCAATTCATATGCTGAAGCGACCGTTCGAACCAGCGCTGGTGCGCCGGAATGCGGCCCGCCGGTGAACCAAGGTGTTATAGCTCCAAACCAAGGCGCTACAGCCGTCATCCGCTCAGATGCATCCGCAATCCGCACGCTTAATAGAATGAGGCGAGCGACCGGCGTAAAGTTTGCGATTGAAGGGGCTGTCTCGAGGTTGAGGCCCAGAGTCAGCCAATCAGCGACTCCTTCTAACCAGACGAGGACATCATGAAACGTCTCATTGCCGCTGCGCTTGCGGCGGGTTGCCTTGTTTCGTCCGCTCCCGTTTTCTCCGCCGAGGACCACGCAGGCGCATTCGACAAATGGTTAAGTCCGGACGCGCCGGAGTGCGTGCCGGTCTCCGCGATCAAGTCCGTGGCTACGGTGACGGACCTCACGCCAGAACAGTTCCAGTTTGCGCGCGCGCTCTACATAGCGGTTCCGCCAGTCTCGCGAACACTGCCCCCGGGCGATCGTGCGATCATGGCAAGCTCCGGCGGCGCCGCGATGGTCGCGCTTGTCGCCGACGGTCAGGCCTGTGCGCGGTTTCTCGCCCCCGATTTCATCAAAACGATGCTGATGGAGGTGGGCCAGGGGATGACTGTCGGGGTGGGCACACCCCTATAGCCGAACGAAGTCTACGCGAGGATTAGAACGCGCAACATTTCGACCCCCGCCTCCGCGGGCACATAGGTTGCGCCATCGGCGCCGAAGCAAGGAGCCTGGTTTGATGTCCGAAGTCGAAACTTTCTTCGTTTGCTGGCCGGTCGGCGTCGCGCTCTCCTGCTGGCTGTTTTTCGAGTTCATGAAGCGCGGCTCGCGCGTGGAACGATCGCCCGTGCCGCTCGGCGTCGTCGCGAGACCAATTTCGCCGAAATATGGAGCTTTGTCCGATGCTCGACGTCGACGTCCTTAATCCCTTCATCCTCTGGCCGGTCGGCATCGCGCTTGGCGGTTTGTTGTTCTTCGAGATTGCGAAGCGCAGCTTGCGAGTGGACCCCGCGCCTCGCGTCGTCGAGGCGAGGTCGAAGGCGATCGAACCCGGGCGGCTGGCCGCAAACACTCCGCTACGCCCCGCGAGAGCGCCCTGGCCAAGCGGACCTGCGGAAGCTCAACGGATATTTGCCGGGAACGCGCCCGGCTGGTCGATCCCGTCGGGCAACGTCGCCCCGACCCGATGCGAGGCCACGGTGATGGTCAGGATCCGCGTAATCGGCGAAGACGATGCCGTCGTCCTAGCCAGCTGCCAGGCCGAGTTCGAGCTGCTCGACGGGATGACTTTGGTGACCCCGCTAAGGCCGGGTGCTGGCTACGGCGAGCCGTTCGTTACGATCATCGATCCGCAAGAAAAGGTCGCCCCGGGCGTCGCCGGAATCTAACGGCAATGCCCCAGCGGCGAGCCCGCGCGCCGAACGCGGTCCTAGCCAAAGTCGCAACAACATCGGGAGAGCGAAATGAACTTAGAAGTCTCTCTTACCGCCAATAAGAAGTCTCTGCCAGTCAGGGACGCGGTTTTTAATCTACTCCGCGAGCTAAGCATACGATATTCGGCAACCCCGGATCAACCGAGCTGGCCTTCCTGACACCTTGGCCGGCAGATCTCCATTACGTTCTGGCGCTACAAGAGGCGTCGGCGGTGGCAATGGCTGACGGATACGCACAAGCTACGGGGAACGCTGCCTACGTTAACTTGCATTCCGCGGCAGGACTCGGAAATGGTCTCGGTACGTTATACACGGCTTTTCGTAACCAGTCGCCGCTGATCGTCACCGCTGGCCAGCAGACACGCGATCTTCTTCCCTATGATCCTTATTTGGGCGCAGAGCGGCCTACAGAGTTTCCCCGGCCTTACGTGAAGTGGGCTTGCGAGCCGGCGCGAGCAGAAGATGTCCCGGTGGCCATCGCTCAGGCTTACGCCATTGCCATGGAGCGTCCGCGTGGCCCGGTATTCGTGTCGATTCCCTGCGACGATTGGGACCATTCTGCGGTTCCCGTGCACGCGCCCCGACACACTTGGGACGTGGCGGCACTAGAGAGCAGCGTTGCTGAACTGGCGAATGCTCTGGCTGCGAGCAAGAATCCCGCACTCGTGTTTGGGGCTGAAGTGGACCGGCAAGACGCGTATGCGCTCGCGATTGAACTCGCGGAACGCCTCAATAGTCCTGTCTTCGAGGCTCCAAACAGCAGCCGTTCAAGCTTTCCCCAGGATCACCGGCTGTTCGCCGGATTTCTTCCGGCGGTTCCGGAGCACCTGTCCGAGGCCTTGCAGAATTTCGATCTGGTCCTCGTCGTCGGCGCTCCCGTATTCAGCTTTCACGTGCCCGGGAAAGCCGCCATCTTTGATTCCGGTCCGCGGATCTTTCAGATCACTGACAACGCTCTCTCCGCGGCCCGGAGCCATGCGACGGATACGATCGTAAGCTCTATGGTTCCTGCACTGAAAGGATTACTGCAACGCTTGCCCAAATCCTCTCACAAAGAGCTGCAGATCGCTCGTCACATAGTTCCGGTCTTGCCCAAAGACCCAATAGAACCTGAATTTGCAATGCAGGAGATCGCGCGTGCGGTGGGTCGCGACATAATTGTCGTCGAGGAGGCGCCCTCGCACCGGCCCGCAATGCAGAAGCATCTCCCGATACTCCGACCCAAAGGCTTTTACACGATGGCCAGCGGAGGATTGGGCTGGGGACTTCCGGCGGCCGTTGGTGTTGCGCTCGCCGAAAAACAGCCGGTAGTCTGCCTCCTCGGAGATGGCTCGGCCATGTACTCCATTCAGGCCCTTTGGACCGCCGTGCAGGAGAAGCTTTCCATGGTCATGATTGTGCTGAACAACCATGGCTACGGCGCGATGAAATCTTTCGGCCGCCTCTTGGGCACAAGTGAACCCCCCCGGCATCCGCCTCCCGGGGATTTCGTACGTGGACATCGCGAGCGGATTTGGAGCGGTCGGAGTTGAGGTCACGCGGTCGAGTAATATCTATGAGGCGCTGCAAAGCGCCCTTCGAAGAGAGGGCCCGACCCTGATCGACATTCAGATAGATCCGAACGCCGGCGCTCTTTACTGATGGGTCAATTCAGAGACGCAGGAGTGGCGACAGCTAACGCCTTTCAAGTCGGCTTTGCCTGGCCGGCGCCCAGCCACGGATGCGCGGTGAACGAGAATTCTGTCTTGGCGAGCAGCCGATAGACAATGACGAGGTGAATGAAGATCAGGCTCGGCACCAGGAATCCGGGAACGATGAGCCAGGGCAGGGTGGTCATGATGGCGCTCGTCGGCGGACCGGCGAAGGTCTGAAGCGGACCCGGCGCCGATAGGGCGCCAAGCGCGATCGCGTTGACGAGATCTGCGATCCCGATGACGCTCCACGCAAAAACGAGCGGCGCGACACGTCGGCCGAAGCGAATGATCGACCAGGCGAGGGGCAGCGCCGCGACGCCGGCGAAAATGTCGCCCCAGCCTGCGCTCGGCGCGAACGGCGCCGGCAGTTTGCCCGCGGCATAGAGAAGCACAAACAGCCACCCTGGGAGGATTCGGATCGCATTCACCGCGACCAGCGCCGGCAAAGGCGCCGCCAGCATGGCCGCCCGAACCGGTCCAAAGGCGAAGAAGGCGCTGATGAGCGCCGCGACCGGCAGCCCGACAGTAAGGCCCAGAGCGGGAACTCCGAATCCGCGAACGGGATCGAGCGCCGCGCTCGCGCCGATCGTGACGATGAGCGCGAACCAGGCGGTGAGAACGCCCGCGACCCTGAGGCGCCCACGCGGCGTCCCGGCCATCGCGTAAGCCAGAAAGCCGATGACGAGCGAGGCGCAAGCGGTCAATCCGATTGTCGACAGAACCTCCAACATGACGCTTTCTCCGTTTCAGTGTAGATACACCTATACGCTAAATTTTTTCAGCTTTGCGCTCCCCCGGCGCCCGCTGCCGCCGCCAAAGCCGCGTCCTGCGCTTTCTTCCAGAAAGGGAGGGCGCGGCGCGCCGCCTCTTCGCCGGTGGGTGTGATCGCGACTTTGCGGACGCGACGGTCCTCGCCTTCATGGATTTGAACGAACCCGTCGCGAACGAGACGACTGAGGTTGCGGGTCAGCGTGGTCCGCTCAAGACCCTGAAATTCCGCGAGGCGCGTGGTCGGAATCGGGCCGGTTTGAACCAGCGTCGCCAGCAAAGTGAACTGCGTGCCTCGAACGCCAGACCCTCGCATTGCCTTCTCGAAGGTGCGGGTCAGATCTCGGCTCCGACGGCGCGCAGCGGTGCACAAGCATTGTCGGCAGGCGACGAAGTCGATTTCTTCACGCTCCATATTACGTGTGTATACACCTTTAGTCGAGCCGTCAAGGCACAATCCCGTCGGTCCATTAAACCGCGCTGTCTTAGCCTTGTCGGCCCCATTGAGCCGGGCGGCTTGAGCCGCCGGGGGATCGCCCGACGGCAAGCCGATCTCAGTTACGTGCTGGGACCTTGCTCTCTGAGACCCTTGAACTTTTCCCGGCTGCGCGCGTGATCCCGAGGTCTCAAGGCCAAACGGCGGTCGTCGTTTCACTTGTTTACAAACTATGGTTTAGGTGAATCTAACGACTTCAGGTCACGTTAGCTACGAAGGTATAATACGCGTATACAAAGCCGCAAATGACCATCGTAAGAGTACGGCATAATATTCATCTTACCGGCGTAACGGTCGCGGCTCGTTTTAACCAAGCGGTCCGCGCATATCAACCCTGACCCGCGCGCGAATCTGATCGTTTGCGGGTTGCACATAGGAGTTAAGAGAATGAAACAGTTGTTCGCCATAGTCCTGTCGACGGCGGCGATTTGCGCCTTCGCATCTGCGACCCCAGCCGCTGCACAGGTGGCGGCCGATACGCAGGATCAGACACCGTCTGTGCAGCAGTCTGATCGCACTCAAGCCTATACCGCCAGTTCGGCCGACCCAGCCAATGACGGCTGCAAGGTCATTGAGGAGTCCAGGGCCGAGGGCGGGCATCCCCAGGAGACGGTCGTCTGCCCCTCAATCCCGTGACCGACCTGTCGCTCAACCCAAGCGCCGCCCTCACAAGGGCGGCGCGAGGTTCAATAACAATCGACCCTCTTCCGTCGCCCCCAGGCGCTTCTGCCGACCCGGATCCGAGTGAGCCGGCGCCGAGCCGCTAGAGGGAAACTGGGCGCCCCGAACGCCCGACCCTGACATTCGGAGCGGGTTGACGCGGCGCGGAAAAGGATCGGTGCGCACAAATCGGCGGATCTCACAGATCAGGGAGCCGGCAGAAGCCGCATCACTATTCGGAAAAATAAAAACATTTAATTGACGATTTCGGTCATTTGAACTAGTCTATCATTGCTTGTCAGATCAATTGGAAAAATCAGTTTGGGTTATGTTAATTTATCGTCGGTTCGTTAACTATACGATCGCTAATTTGTGCTTGGGCGCCGGGTAGGGTGCTCAGCGCAACCGAGAACGCGTCCCGCCGCTGGTTCCGTCTTTTCGCGCGAGCGTCCGGATTGGAATTCGCTGACGGGCTTTAATACGAGCGCAACCGGCCCCGTTCAAGGAGAAAAAGTTGCGCGAAAGCGCACCTAAGCCCCTGAAATCATTGAGTCGCGTAAACTCGTGTGCAGATGAAAAAAGGGTCCTTACCGCGCTCGCTCCCAGCCGCCCTCATCGCTCTCGCGCCAATAGCTGATGGCGCCACCCTGGTCCTTGAGCCGCCGCCATTCGCCACGCGCCTGGGCAAGCGCCGCCTCGTCGCGTCCGTCGAACATGAGAACGACGAGATCGAACGCGTCGTCCGCCTCGCCGGCTTCGGCGCCGGAAAGCCTGACCAGCATGGTCGCGGCGTTTGGATTCTCGAGTTCGCTCGTCAGAAAGATCGGCTGTTCCATCGGATCGCCGTCGCCGGCCGCGCCATGCGGGAGAAAGCTCGCGTCGTCGTAGGTCCATAGCCGTTCGTTGAGAGCGGCGACCATTTCCTCCGACGAAGCGCGCACGAGGACGCGTCGGTCCTTCTCCAGCGCACGCTCGAGCAAAGGCGGTAGCGCCTGGTCGACCCGTCGCTGTTCGAGATGGTAAAAGCGGATCTCCGTCACTGGCCCGCTGGGCCGACGATGACGAAGGTGCGGTCGGAGCCGGTCGCCATCATCCCGAGGCTCACGCCGCCGGGCACGTGCTCTTCAGTCTTGCCCGCGACATAAACATCGCCCCGCTCGCGCGAGGCGGCGAGATACTCTCCCGCATCGCTGCTCATGCCGCGCAGGACGCTGCGACTCTTGGCCGCGTCCCAGCCCAGCGCGGCCTTCAGGGCCGCCGCCTGAAAACGCTCGAAATTCGTGGTCGTGCGGGCATTGGCCGGTTCGCCGATGCGCGCCTCGAAGCGCAGGAATTGATCACCGCGACAACTGAGAGTCCCGTCGACGTCCACTTTGGTCGTAATGTCGAACATATCCGAACCTGAGCGGGTCCGAGATACGACGACAGCGCGTCCCAACTCGACCTGCATGTCGCTGGCTTCCGCCCGTAGGCTGCTTGAAAAGGCGTCGCATCCCGCGATCGCCCACGCCGGCCCAACTGAGGCGGTCCAAGCGGCGACAAGCGCGAAGATCGTGGACCGAATCCGCATCCTGACCCCTTCCGCCCGACTCTCGAATCAATTCGTCAATGAGAACCTAATCCTCGTAGGAGTCGGCCATGAGACGATTCAGGAGCCGCACGCCCCAGCCCGAACCCCAGGACTGATTGATGTCAGACGGCGCCGAACCCATCGCCGTTCCTGCGACGTCGATATGCGCCCACGGCGTCTGCCTGACGAATCGCTGTATGAATTGCGCGGCAGTGATCGAGCCGCCGTGACGCCCCCCGGTATTCTTCATGTCGGCGAATTTGGAATCAATCATCTTGTCGTAAGCCGCGCCGAGCGGCATGCGCCAGACCTTCTCGCCCGAAACCTCGCCCGCCGCGGCGAGTCGTTGGGCGAGCTCGTCATTATTGGAAAAAAGTCCGGCCACCTCGGCGCCCAGCGCGACAATGATGGCGCCGGTCAGCGTCGCAAGGTCGATGATCGCTCGCGGGGAATAAGTCTCCTGCGTGTACCAGAGCGCGTCGGCAAGAACGAGCCGTCCCTCGGCGTCAGTGTTGACGATCTCGATCGTCTGGCCCGACATGGAGGTGATGATGTCACCTGGCCGGATTGCGTCGCCGTCGGGCATGTTCTCGACCAGGCCGACGATGCCGACCACGTTGACCTTCGCCTTGCGCGCGGCGAGCGCGTGCATGAGCCCGACGACACAGGCAGCGCCGCCCATGTCGCCCTTCATATCCTCCATACCGGCCGAGGGCTTGATCGAGATCCCACCGGAATCGAAACAGACCCCCTTTCCCACGACGGCAATGGGTTTCGTCCGCTTTGACCGCGCCCCGTTCCAGCGCATTGCGACAAGGCGGCTCTCGCGCGCCGATCCTCGTCCCACGGCGAGCAGCGCGTTCATCCCCAATTTACCCATCGCTTTCTCGTCAAGCGTTTCCACGGCGACGCCGAGCTTCTCTAACGCTTTAGCGCGCTCAGCGAATTCCACGGGAAAGAGGACATTGGGCGGCTCGTTGACCAGATTGCGCGCCAGTTCCACGCCTTCAGCCACGGCGAAGCGCTCCTGTGCGGCTGCGCGCGCGACGACAGCGTGGCTTGAGCCGATAACGAAATCGGGCGTATCGACACCGTTGTCCTCCGACTCCTTCTTACGCGTCTTGTATTTATCGAACCGGTAGCCGCGCAGGCGAAGGCCGAGCGCAAAATCGGCCGCCGCCGAGCCGTCCCACGTTCCCAACGGCGCCTCGAAAGCGACTTCGACCCGCTTCGCGCCGGTCACTTTGCCGAAGATGAAGCCGCCGAGCGTCATGAAGTCGATTGGGGCGTTGTCCTTGCCCGGAGCGATGCCGACAACCACCAGCCGCGACGCGTCGAGGCCGGCAGGCGCTAAGATGTCGAGTGCGGTGCGCTGGGCGGCGCGAAAATTGGACGCCTTCGCCGCGGCGCGGACGAGTGGTTCGAGATCGCCGAACTGCGCCGTCACCGCGGGTGCAGGTTTCATGTCGGCCCCGACGAAGACCACCAGCGCGCTGCCTTTGGGGGCGGCCAGGGGCCCGAAGGCGATCTTAACCGATCCGCTCATAACCGACGCGTGTCCTTGTCCGGATTTGACGACGTGAGGCCAGCCGACAGGGCGTCGCCGGCGGCGGGCGCCGACATATCAGGGGGTTTGCCGCGCTCGTCAATAAGCCGCCGCGATTGGGCGACACATTTCAGCCAGTTCGGGTCAAACATCGCCAACGGGAGCAGGTCGTCTTGCAACGAAAGGGCACATGGGGCAAGCGCTGCGCCGGGACGGCGCGCGCTGATGCGCGCTCGTCGCATCTCCGGACGACGCGGCCGCGATGATCCAGATTGAACGCTATTTGCTGAGGACAGCGACGACAGCCTGTGTCTCAGGCCTGGTGGTCCTCACCGGAGTCGTGTGGGTGACCCAGGCCTTGAGGCAGATCGATCTGATCACCAGCAAAGGCCAGACCATTTTGTTGTTTCTCTTGATCACCGCGCTGGCGCTTCCGTCGCTCGTCGCGTTCATTGCGCCCGTGGCGCTTTTTGCCGGCATCCTTTACACCCTCAACAAGCTCAATGGCGACAGCGAGCTCGTCGTCATGGCCGCTTCGGGCATGTCGCCCGCTCGGCTGTTGCGCCCTATGGCGTTGCTCTCAGCAGCCGTATTTGCGGTCGTGGCCGTCCTCTATATCCAGGTTCTGCCCTGGAGTTTCGGCGCCATCGAGACTCTCACGACCTTCATTCACGCAGATTTCATCGCGAACTTTGCCCGCCCAGGTGCTTTCTCCCAACTCGAATCGGGTTTCATATTTCACTTTCGTGAGCGCACCCCCGACGGGGCTCTTCACGGCGTGTTTATGCAGGATTTACGTGATATGACCAAGGTCACGACGTACATCGCCGAGGCTGGAAAAACGGTCGATCGAGACGGGGCGAGCTATCTTCAGCTGTCCAAGGGCGTCTTGTTGCGGCCACAGTCACCCGGTGACTCGTCGATGGTGACTTTTGACGACTATACCATCGATCTGTCGCAGTTCATGCACGAGGTGAGCGCGATCAAAAGACCTCGCGAGCGCACGACAGCGCAATTGATGGCGCCGGACGCCAAGGATCGAGCGGACCCAGCCCTGTTTGGCCATATTCGCAGCGAACTGCTCGACCGCCTGGCCAGCCCGCTCTACGCTGTTGCGGGCGGCCTCATTGCTTTCGCGGCGCTAGGAGAAGCGCGGACGACTCGTCAGGGACGAGGCGTTGCGATCACAGCAGCAGTGCTCGCGTTTGCCGGCATGCGCATGCTTGGGATTGCAGCCACGACCCTCGCCGTCGGCGTACCGTCTGCCTCCGTCTTCGTGTGGGCGATTCCGGTCGCCGCTTGCCTCGGGGCTCTGGCGCTGATCTTCCGGCGAGCAATTCTAGCGCTTATCCGGCCGTTCTCAAGGATCCCGGCGTGATCGGCCGGACGCTGTCATTCTATCTCGCCGGCCGCTTCGCCCGCTCGGTGATCGCCGCTTTCATGGTGGTCTTCGTTCTCATTTACTCCGTTGATCTCATAGAACTCCTGCGTCGTTCCGGCGATTCTCAGCGTGCAACCGGAATTCTCATGGCCGGCTTGTCGTTCCTGCGAACGCCGACGGTCGCCGAACAAGCGTTACCGTTCGCGGTTCTATTTGGATCCATGATCGCGTTCCTGAATTTGTCGCGCAAAATGGAGTTGGTCGTCGCGCGCGCGGCAGGGCTGTCTGTCTGGCAATTCCTGACCCCCCCGCTCACCGTGATCGTCCTCATCGGTGTGTTGTCGGTTATTGCCTACAACCCAGCATCAACGTGGATGAAAGAGAGAGCGGACGAGATCGAGAGCAACGTGTTTGGCGGCCCCGCGGCGGGCTCGATGGGGATGTGGATCCGACAGAAGAGCGTCGACGGTGAGGCGGTTATTCGGGCCAACGGAAGGAGCTTAAGCGGCGTTGAATTTAATGCGATCGAGATTTTCAACTTTGACGACCAGGGTAATTTCGTCGAGCGGCTGGAGGCAGCCTCAGGCGAGTTACGCCAGGGTTACTGGGTGCTGCACGATGTCGTGGCGGTGACTCCGGGTTTCGAAGCCCTTCGGGTTTCTACCTACCTGTTGGCGACGAATCTCGATCGAAGGGAGGTCGCCCAGGCGTTTGTCGCTCCTGAAACCGTGTCGTTTTGGCGGCTGCCCGGGCTCGCCGAACAGACCGCGCGCGCGGGATTGGACCCGACGGCTTACCTACTGAAATATCAGGAGCTTCTGGCGCGCCCGCTGATGCTGGCGGCGATGGTGCTGGTGGCTGCTTGCTTTTCGTTAAGATTCTTCCGAATGGGCGGGATCGAATATATGGTTTCCGGTGGCGTCGTGGCGGGGTTCGTGCTTTATGTCGCGACCAAAGTGGTCAACGATCTTGGCGGTGCGGGATTCCTCAGCGCCTCCGTAGCGGGGTGGTCGCCCGGGATCGTCGGCTGCATGTTTGGCGTGTATGTGTTGTTGCAACAAGAGGATGGTTGATGGGGTTCGCCGTCAGCTCTCCCTTTGAGTTGAACTCCGGCCGGAAGCGGGCC
>Ga0209624_10001175_pt1 | contig 21390 bp, 20 predicted proteins | sample JacPinW_OM2H0_O1_FD_188565 | JGI IMG/M metagenome (GOLD analysis project Ga0209624, IMG submission 188565) | Forest soil microbial communities from Algoma, Ontario, Canada - Jack Pine, Ontario site 1_JW_OM2H0_O1 (SPAdes) (version 2) | ecosystem: Environmental > Terrestrial > Soil > Boreal...
GTTGCCGGCCGGCGTGTCGGTGGTGTTGATCTCGATCAGCTGCCGGTAGATCTCGTGCGCCAGCGCATCGGAGGCCTTGTCGGCCGGGGTGAGGAGCGTGTCGGCCCGCGCGGTCGCTGCAGGGTCGAACACCCAGAGCAGCGCTGCGGCAAGCAGCGTCGATCCGACTACCTTCATGGGTGCCTCGCTTGCGCATCGACCACCAGCAGGCGGAACGAGCCGGGCGCGATCGGCGGCCGCGGTCGCGGCTGGGCGAGGGTGGCGGCGGGTGTTGCGCCAAAATCCGCGGTCACGAGGAAGATGCGGTGGCGGCGCGCATCGAGCGCCATGGTGCGCGCGCCCGGGCGCGTCGGCAGGGATTGCGCCACCTGCGGCAGCCCGGCGGGGCTCAGGCTCACCGCGGTGAGCACCCCGCTGCCGCACGAGGCGAATGCCAGGCGCACCCCCGGATCATAGACCGCCGCATCGACCCCTGCGCCGATCGCAGCGGTGCCCAGCACCTGGCCGCTCGTGGCATCGACGACCGCCATCACCTGGTTGCCGCACACGGTGAACAGGTGCCGGTTCGGCGCATCGATGGCAAGCCCGCTCGGCTCATCGCACCCCGGCAGCGGCCACACCGCGCTGACGCGCAGGCTGCGGGCATCGATCCTCGCGATACTGTTGCGGTCCTGGAGGTTCACGTACACCTGGCCCTGCCCGTCGCTCACCGCGAATTCGGGCTTGGCATCGAGCGCAAGCGTGCCGAGGAGCTCGCCGCTGTTCGCATCGAGCGCGGTCGCGTTGCGGCCGTGGCCGTTGAAGGTGAAGACGCGCTGCGTGGTGCGCTCGTAGAGAATCGCGTCCGGATTCTCGCCGGTGGTCCTGATCTGCCTAAGCCGGGCCAGGCTCTTCAGGTCAAACACCACGACCAGGCCGGCCCTGCCGGCGCTGATATAGCCGCGATTCAGATCGGGAGCCAAGGCGATGCCGTGCACGCCGGGGGTGTCGGCAATCTCTCCCACCAGTGATAACCGCTCGGTGTCGATCACCTGCACGCGGGTGCCGTGGGCGATGAACAGCCGATGGCTCAGCTCATCGAAGCTGAGGTAATCCCAGCCCTCATCCCCGGGCAGCGTGAGCTCATGGGTGATCCGGTACTGCGGCGGCGGGGCAGCGTCCGCGCAGGCCAGAGGCAAGCTCAGCATCGCCGCCACGCTCAGTACCGCCCGCGGCGAAATCCGGCATTTCCTGCTCAATGAATCAGCCGCGCACAAAGGTCGAGGAAGGGTCCCGGCAGCACCCCGAGCACCAGTACCGCCGCGGCGTTGACCCCGAGCACCACACGGACCGCCGGATCGTGAGCCGCGCGGTCGCGCAGCGCGCCGGGCTCATCGAAGTACATCAGCTTGATCACGCGAAGGTAGTAGTACGCCCCGACCACGGAGGTGGCGGCTGCGAGGATCACCAGCCACAGATGGTTCGTCTCCCACAGCACCTGGAAGATGCGCAGCTTCGCCCAGAAGCCCACGAACGGCGGCACGCCGGCGGTGGAGAACATCAGCACCATCATGACGCCGGCCAGCAGCGGATCGCGCCGGTAGAGCCCCTTGTAGTCATCGAGCCGGTCCGCCTCGAATCCCTTGGCGCTGGAGAGCAGAATCACGCCGAAGGAGCCGAGCGCCACCAGCACGTAGACCAGCGTGTAGTAGAGCGCCGCCGCGTAGCCATCGGGCGTCCCGGCCACGAAGCCGAGCACGATGAAGCCCACGTTCGCGATGGTCGAGTAGGCCAGCAGCCGCTTGAGGTTGGTCTGCACCAGCGCCACGACGTTGCCGAGCACGAGGCTTAAGACCGCAAGCGGCGTGAGCATCTGCGACCACTCCAGCTCGGTGCCCGCCAGTCCCTGCGCCAGCAGGCGCAACGCGAGGGCGAAGTAGGCGATCTTCGGTGCGGTGCCGATGAACAGCGTGACGCTGGTGGGGGCACCCTCGTACACGTCCGGCAGCCACATGTGAAACGGCACCGCGCCGAGCTTGAAGGCCACCGCCACCACGATGAAGGCCAGCCCCAGCACCACGCCTAAGCTCAGCGGCGCGTGCAGCCTTGCGGCAATCTCGCCGAGCTCGAGCGTGCCGGTGAGTCCGTAGATCAGCGACATGCCATAAAGGAGCGCACCGGAGGCAATTGCCCCCAGCACGAAATACTTCATGGCCGACTCGGCGCAGATGCCCGAGTCGCGATCGAACGACACCAGCGCGTAGACCGACAGGGCCAAAAGCTCGACCCCGAGGTACACAGTCAGCAGGCTGTTGGCGGAGACCAGCACGAAGATGCCCAGCAGCGCGGTGAGTGCCAGCACGTAGTACTCCCCGCGCATGAGATTCCGGTGCTCGAGGTAGCTGCGCGAGTAGGTAAGCGCCACCGCCACGACCAGAAAGCCCACCAGCTTGAGCGCGACGGCCAGATCATCGGCGCGGTACATCCCGCCGAACAGCAGCGTCGGCTGGGAGACCCGGCCGTAGCGCACGGTGAGCGCCGCCCCTGCGGCGAGTGCGAGCAGCGTCAGCATGGGAGTGAGCCCGCGGCGCTTCTCGCCGGCGAACACATCGACCAGCAGCACCAGGCACACGGCGATGGCCAGCCAGATCTCGGCGATGGCCGGGGCGAAGGCGGACCACTGGAGCGCTGTTGCGGGCATGGTGATGGGGGTGGCCCTACAGTTTGGTGGCAGCCGCCTGGCTCACCAGGTGATGGATGGTCGGCTGCATGACCTTCAGCAGCGGCGCCGGCCACACGCCGATGACCAGCACGGCGATCGCCAGCGCCCCGAGCACGATGAACTCGCGCGGGTTCAGATCCTTGAGCGCCGCCACCCGCGGGCTCGTGACCGGGCCGAATACCACACGCTTCACCAGCCACAGCGTGTAGCAGGCGCCCAGCACCAGGGTCACCGCCGCCAGCGCCGAATACCAGAAGCTCGCGCGGAAGCTGGCGATGATCACCAGGAATTCGCCGACGAAGCCGGAAGTACCCGGCAGGCCGGTGTTGGCGAGCGCGAACAGCACCATGAACGCTGCGAACACCGGCATGGTGTTGATCACCCCGCCGTAGTCGGCGATCTGCCGGCTGTGCATGCGGTCATAAAGCACCCCGACGCACAGGAACAGCGCCCCCGAGATCAGACCGTGCGAGATCATCTGCACCATCGCGCCATCGAGGCCCATGCCGGCCCCGGTCAGGCTGCCGGTCGTGCGCACGATCTCGTAGATCACGAAGGCGCCGAGAGTCACAAAGCCCATGTGGGCGATCGAGGAATAGGCGATGAGCTTCTTCATGTCCTGCTGCGCAAGCGCCACAAAGCCGATGTAGATCACCGCGATCAGCGACAGCGCGATGATGAGCAGGTCGAGTTCGCGGCTGGCATCGGGAGCCACCGGCAGACTGAAGCGCAGGAAGCCATAGCCACCCATCTTCAGCATGATGGCCGCCAGGATCACCGAGCCGCCGGTGGGCGCCTCAACGTGCGCATCCGGCAGCCAGGTATGTACCGGCCACATGGGTACCTTGACCGCGAACGCCAACAGGAAAGCCACGAAGATCCAGCGCTGCTCGATGAGCGTCAGCGGCAGCGCCTGCAGGGCTGCGATCGAGTAGCTGCCGCCCTTGACGTACATGTAGATCAGCGCCGCCAGCATGAACACCGAGCCGAGGAAGGTGTAGAGGAAGAACTTGATCGTGGCGTAGACGCGCCGCGGGCCTCCCCAGATGCCGATGATGAGGAACATCGGGATCAGCATCGCTTCCCAGAAGAAGTAGAACAGCAGCGCGTCGGTTGCCGAGAATACCCCGATCATGAGGCCTTCCATGACCAGGAAGGCGGCGAAGTACTGGGCCGGGCGCGCCTCGATCACCGTCCATCCCGCGATCACCACCGGCACGGTCATGAACGCGGTGAGCACGATGAGAGGCAGCGAGATGCCATCGACGCCGAGCGAGTAGTACGCCTGGAAGCGGGGAATCCACGGCAGCTTCTCTACCAACTGCAGCGATGCGGTGGCGGTGTCGAATGAGCTCCACAGCGGCACTGCCAGTATGAGCGTCACAAGCGAGGCGCTGAGCGCCAGCCAGCGCCCGGCGACGATGTTGCGATCCCCCAGCGTCAGCACCAGGACGCCGGCGAGAATCGGCAGCCAGATCAGGATCGACAGCAGGTGATGCATCGGTTGGCTTTAGCCTTGGGCGTGCGCGAGGAACCAGCCGAGCAGGACCGCAAGTCCGATCACCATCCAGAAGGCGTAGGAGTACAGGTAGCCGCTCTGCACGCGGCGCAGCACCCCGCCAAACCAGCTGACGCCGTCGGCCGTGCCGTTGACCATCACCCCGTCGATCAGCCCCTGATCACCGCCCTTCCACAGACCCGCGCCGATCACTCGCGTGAGGGCCGCGATGACGTTCTCGTTGAACCAGTCGAAGTAGTACTTGTGCGTGAGCAGCCGGTACAGCCAGTGAAAGCGCGCCTGTGCCTGATCTGCCAGCGCCGGACGCATCAGGAAAAATACCCAGGCGGTAAAAACTCCCGCGGCGGCGAGCCAGAACGGCGCGGCGAGCAGCCCGTGCAGGGCGAACGAGACGGCGCCTGAGAAGTCCGCGCCGACCTTGGCCGTCACGTCGTTGCGCTCGAGCACGAAGATCGAATGGCCAAAGTAGCTGCCGAACAGCACCGAGCCGGCCGTGAGCGCGCCAATCAGCACCGAGGGGATGGCGAGCGCCACCAGCGGCACGGTGACGACCGGCGGGCTCTCGTGCGGGGTGTGGGCATGCCCGTGGCCGTGCTCGCCGTGCCCGTCCTTGCGGAAGCGCTCCGGACCGTGGAAGGTCATAAACAGCATGCGGAAGGTGTAGAGCGCGGTGACGAACACGCCGCACAGCACGCACCAGTAGGCGTAGCTCGCGCCAAAGCGGTGCGACTCATGCACCGCCTCGATGATCGCATCCTTGGAGTAGAAGCCGGAGAAGAACGGCGTGCCGATGAGCGCGAGGGCGCCAATCCAGCAGGTGACCGCGGTGATCGGCATGTACTTGGCAAGTCCGCCCATCTTGCGCATGTCCTGCTCGTGGTGCATGCCTATGATGACCGAGCCGGCCGCCAGGAACAGCAGCGCCTTGAAGAAGGCATGTGTCATCAGGTGAAAGATCGCTGCTCCATAAGCTGACACCCCGAGGGCCACGGTCATGTAGCCCAGCTGCGAGAGCGTCGAATAGGCGATCACCCGCTTGATGTCGTTGTTGACCACTCCGAGCAGGCCCATGAAGAACGCGGTGGTGGCGCCGATCACCAGCACGAAAGACAGCGCGCCTTCCGAGTACTCGAACAGCGGCGACATGCGCGCCACCATGAAGATGCCCGCCGTCACCATGGTGGCCGCGTGGATCAGCGCCGAGATGGGTGTCGGTCCTTCCATGGAATCGGGCAACCACACGTGCAGCGGAACCTGCGCGGACTTGCCCATCGCGCCGATGAAGAGACAAACGCAGATGAGGGTCAATGCGCCGACGCTGTGGGTTGCACTCAGCGGCAGCAGCGTCTGCGCGATGTGCGGAGCGGCGGCGAACGCGGCCGCATAGTTGAGCGAGTCGGTGTAGTAGGCGATGCCGGCAATGCCGAGCACGAAGCCGAAATCGCCGATGCGATTGACGATGAAGGCCTTCAGGCTGGCAAAGATCGCGCTCGGTCGGGTGTACCAGAAACCGATCAAGAGATAGGACACCACCCCGACCGCTTCCCAGCCGAAGAACAGCTGCATGAAGTTGTTCGACATCACCAGCATGAGCATGGAGAAGGTGAACAGCGAGATGTAGCTGAAGAAGCGCGTGTAACCCTCATCGTCTGCCATGTAGCCGATGGTGTAGACGTGTACGCACAGCGACACGAAGGTCACCACCGCCATCATGAGCGCGCTGAGGCGGTCGATGAGGAAGCCGACCTCCATGTGCATGCCGTCGCTCACCAGCCAGGTATACACCGGCGCGTCGTACACCGGCGCGCCGCCCCAGTAAATCTCCTTCAGCACCACCAGCGACAACAGGCACGAGATGCCCACCGCAAGACAGGTGAACGTGTGCGCCCCGCTGCGCCCGATGAGGCGGCCGGCCAGGCCGGCGATGAGCGCGGCGAGCAGCGGCAGCAGCGGGATGGCGATCAGCACGCTCGGATTCATGAGTTCGTACCGTCAGCCTTTCAGTGTGTCCAGATCTTCGACGTTGATGCTGCGGCGCTCGCGGAACAGCACCACCACGATGGCAAGGCCGATGGCAGCTTCGGCCGCCGCCACGGTCAGGATGAAGAAGACGAACACCTGGCCATTCACATCGGCGAGGTAGCGCGAGAAGGCGATGAAGTTGAAGTTGGCCGCGAGCAGCAGCAGCTCCACGCACATCAAAAGCAGGATGACGTTCTTGCGGTTGAGGAAGATGCCGGCGACGCTCAGCGAGAACAGCACACCGGACAGGGTCAAAAGCTGCGCCAGCGTGATCATCCGCCCTTCTCCGCGTCCATTTTCACGATGCGCAGCCGGTCCGCACGCCGCACCGCGACCTGCGCCGAGACATCCTGCTGCTTCAGCCCCGTCCGGCGGCGCATGGTGAGGGTGATGGCAGCGACGATCGCGACCAGCAGCAGCATGGCGGCAAGCTCGAACGGATAGGCGTAGCGGGTGTAGAGCACGCGCCCGAGCTCGAGCGTGTTGCTGTAGGTGGCCGGCTCGGGCGTGCCGCCGTGGCTGGCGTCGATGCCGAGGCCACCGCGCGACCACACCACGCCCACGATCTCCACGATCACCGCAAGGGCCGTGAGCCAGCCGAGCCAGGCGAAACGGGTGAAGCCCTGGCGCAGCTCCGCCAGATCGATGTCGAGCATCATGACCACGAACAGGAACAGCACCATCACCGCGCCGACGTAGACCAGCACCAGCACCACCGCCAGGAACTCCGCCTCGATGAGCAGCCAGATGGCCGCCGAGGTGAGGAAGCACATGACCAGCCCGAGGGCTGAGTACACCGGGTTGCGCGCGGTGATCACCACCAGCGCCGAGAGCACCAGGATGGTGGCGAACACATCGAACAGCGCCTGGATCAGCATGGCGCGCTCATCGGAACGGCGCGTCCGCCGCGCGGTCGGTGGCGATCATCGCCTCGTAGCGCTCGCCCACCGCCAGCAGCTTGTCCTTGCTCATGATGTTCTCGCCGCGCCGTTCCATGTGGTACTCGTGGATGCGGGTCAGCACGATGGCATCCACCGGGCAGGCCTCCTCGCAGAAGCCGCAGTAGATGCACTTGAACAGATCGATGTCGTAGCGGGTGGTGCGCCGCGTGCCGTCCGGCGCCACATCCGAGTCGATGGTGATGCACACCGCCGGACACACCGCCTCGCACAGCTTGCAGGCAATGCAGCGTTCCTGGCCGTTGGCATAGCGGCGCAGCGCGTGCAGGCCGCGGAAGCGCACCGACTGCGGCGTCTTCTCTTCCGGGTAGTTGAGCGTGTACTTGTTGCTGAACAGCGTGCGCGCCGTGACCATGAGCCCCTTGAAGAGCTCGGGCAGCAGGAAGGTCCTGAAGGGATTCAGCGCCATCTTTGCCTCAGTGATACCAGGAGCGCGACCACGGCCCGATGTGCAAGCTCGCCAGCAGCATCTCCACGCCAATCCATACCAGCGTCACCGGGATCAGCGCCTTCCAGCCGAGGCGCATGATCTGGTCATAGCGATAGCGCGGGAAGGTGGCGCGGAACCACAGGAACAGGAACACCAGCAGGAATACCTTGATGAACAGCCACAGGAAGCTCGGCGCGCCAAGCCAGGCGAGCGCGGGCACCGAGCCGAGGCCCGGATAACCCTCGAGCGGTCCCTGCCAGCCGCCGAAGAAAAACACGGCGGTGAGGGCGGAGATCAGGATCATATTCGCGTACTCGGCGAGGAAGAACAGCGCGAACGCAATGCCGGAGTACTCGACGTGAAATCCGGCCACGATCTCCGATTCCCCCTCCGCCACGTCGAACGGGGCGCGGTTGGTCTCCGCGATCCCCGAGATGAAATACACCATCAAGAGCGGAAACAGCCAGAACCAGTTCCAGGACAGAAAGCCGCCGGTCTGGGTCGTGACGATGGTGCCAAGATTCATGCTGCCGGTAGCCATGAGCACGCCGACCAGTGCAAAGCCCATCGCGATTTCGTACGCCACCATCTGGGCGGCCGAGCGCATGGCGCCGAGGAAGGCGTACTTAGAATTGGTCGCCCAGCCGGCGATGATGACCCCGTAGACGCCCATCGAGGTGAGGGACAGCAGGTACAGCAGCCCGGCGTCGGCCTTCGAGACCACCACGGTCGGTGACAACGGGATCACCGCCCAGGCGGCGAAGGCCGGCACCAGCGCGATCAGCGGCGCGAGACGAAACAGCAGCCTGTTGGAATTCGTCGGGATGACGACTTCCTTCATCAACAGCTTGAAGACATCCGCGAACGGCTGCCCCATGCCGGGGAACAGGCCGAAGATGCGCACCCGGTTGGGTCCGCGGCGCAGCTGCATCCAGCCGATCACCTTGCGTTCCCACAGCGTCAGCATGGCGACGCAAACGATCAGCGCCACGGTGATGACGAGGATCCACGCCGTCGAGTGCGCGTAGTCCGGCAGTGACAGCCAGGTGTTTGTGAGTCGCTGCAGCACTTTCGCTCGCCTTGGTGCCTTCTACCGTCAGTACGAGGCGGCCGGCGTGCGGCCCTCGCGCGTTCTTTGCAGCGAGGGCGCGCGGCGCACCAGCGCGTCGGTCTGATACATGGGAACATCGATGAGCGTGCCCCCTTCCGGGTGCGCATCAGCTGCCGCAAGCCTCACGGCATGGCTGCCCTGGTAGGGCGCCGGCACGACTCCTTCGCAGGCCCTGCGCACCTCGGCCAGTACCTGCTCGGAGGACTGATAGTCGAACGCGTCAAGGTTCAACAGGTTGCCGAGCACGCGCAGGATCTTCCAGCCCGGGCGCGCCTCGCCGACCGGCAGCGCCGCCCCCGCCTGGCTCTGCCACAGCCCCTCGCAGTTGACGTAGGTGCCGGAGCTCTCGGCGAATGTCCCCATGGGCAGCAAGACGTGAGCGATGCGCTTGACTTCCGCGCTCGCAAACGGGGTCACCGCGACCACGAACTCGGCCTTGCCGAGTGTGCCCAGGCTGTCCGGATCGAGCAGGTCCACAGGAGGCTCCACCCCGCCGAACAACAGGTAGGCGCGCAGGCTGCGCGAGAGCATCTCGCGTGCGTTCATTCCCACCTTCTCGAGCGCCTTGCCGCCCGCCTCGCGGTGCGGAACGGCACCGGCGAGATAGGCGCCGGCGGCGTTGCCGCCCTCGGCGATCCGGCCGAGCGTGGCTCCGGTGATCTGGGCCAGCGCGCCGGCGAGTGCCCGCAGGTCCGCAAAAGCGGGATGGCGTGCGGCGAGCGCGCCCAGCCACACGGCGCGTTTCTCGCCGGACAACAGCGTCTGCGCCGCAGCACGGTGTGCGTCCATCACCGGCGCGGCATTCACCGCGGAGCTGAGCGGCGCTGCAACGCTCTTACCGGTGGCGGCCGCGGCGGCAGCCACGACGGCGGCCAAATCTGCCACCAGGTCGTAAGGCATCGAGGTCAGGTAGGCGGATACCGGGAACAGGTACGGGAAGCGCGCAGGATTGAGCATCGCCACCGAGCCGCCGCGCTGTGCCGCCTTGCGCACGCGGTGCGCCAGCATCGGCGCCTCGCGGCGCAGGTTCGAGCCGATGATGAACAGTCCGCTAAGCGCATCGACCTCGGCAATGCGCATGCCGAGCCCCGGAAACACCGGATCGGCAGCCTGGTCGCGAAAATCGCTCTGTCGCAGGCGATGATCGATGTTGTGGCACTTGAGCCCGCGCGCCAGGCGCGCTGCAAGGTACAGCTCCTCGGTCGTGCTCGAGCTGCTGGCGAGGATTCCAAGCTCTGCCGCGCGCTCGATGAGGCCCTCGGCGACGCGCATGAGCGCAGGCTCCCAGTCGCTCTCGACCCATTCGCTGCCGTGCCGCAGCAGCGGGCGCTCGAGCCGGTCGGGGCTGTACACCCCCTCGTAGCTGAAGCGGTCGCGGTCGGCGATCCAGATCTCGTTGATCGCCTCGTTCTCGCGCGGCACCACGCGCATCAGGCGTCCGCGCAGCACGTGGCCGAACAGGTTGGTGCCCACCGCGTCGTGCGGGGAGATGAGCGGCACCGACGCCATCTCCCAGGCGCGCGCGGTAAAGCGGTAGGGCTTGGAAACCAGCGCGCCGACCGGACACAGGTCGATCACGTTGCCGGACAGCTCGTGGTTGACCGTGCTCTCGATGTAGGTGCGCACGCTCATGTGCTCGCCGCGGCCGATCATGCCGAGCTCCTGGATGCCGGCGATCTCCTCGGTGAAGCGGACGCAGCGGGTGCACTGAATGCAGCGCGTCATGTCGGTGGCGATGAGTGGACCCAGGCTCTCATCCGCCACCGAGCGCTTACCCTCGTTGTAGCGCGAGACATCGCGACCGAACCCCATCGCCAGGTCCTGCAGTTCGCACTCCCCGCCCTGGTCGCAGATCGGACAGTCAAGCGGGTGATTGATGAGCAGGAACTCCATCACCGAGCGCTGCGCGCCGATGGCACGCGGGGACTTGGTGAAGACCTTCATGCCTTCGGTGACCGGGGTGGCGCAGGCCGGCAGCGGCTTGGGCGCTTTCTCCACATCGACCAGGCACATGCGGCAATTGGCCGCGACCGACAGCTTCTCGTGGTAGCAGAAACGCGGCACATAGGCGCCGCTGCGGTCGGTGGCGCGGATGATCATCTCGCCCTTCCTGGCCGCGACCGGCACGCCGTCGACTTCGATGTTGACCAGGTCATCTGCCATGGCGGATTCCGTGCGGCATCAGGCGGCCTGCGCTCCCTGTGAGTCGGCGACCAGGCTGCGTCCGCCGTGATCGATCATGTATTCAAACTCGTGGCGGTAGTGCTTGAGGAAGCTCTGTACCGGCCACGCCGAGGCGTCCCCAAAGGCACAGATCGTGTGACCCTCGATGCGGTTCGCCACATCCAGCAGCAGTGCGAGTTCCTCGCGCCGCGACTGTCCGGCCAGCACGCGCTTGAGCAGGCGGTTCATCCAGCCGGTGCCCTCGCGGCACGGGGTGCATTGTCCGCACGACTCGGACATGTAGAAGCGCGAGATGCGCTCGAGCACCCGCACCATGCAGGTGCTCTCATCCATGACGATGGCAGCGCCGGTGCCGAGCGCGGAACCGGCAGCCTTCACCGAGTCGTAGTCCATGTTGGTCTTCAACATGATCTCGGCCGGCACCACCGGGACTGAGACCCCGCCGGGAATGACCGCCTTGAGCTTGCGGCCGGCGCGTACGCCGCCGCACAGCTCCAGAAGATCCGCGAACGGAATCCCGAGCGGCAGCTCAAGATTGCCTGGCTTCTGCACGTGGCCGGAGACCGAGAAGATCAGCGTGCCGCCCGAGTTCTGGGGACCCAAGCCTGCGAACCAGGCCGGCCCCTTGCGCAGGATGGTCGGCACGGAGGCGAAGCTCAGCGTGTTGTTGATGGTGGTGGGCGCCCCGTACAGGCCGAAGTTGGCCGGGAATGGCGGCTTGAAGCGCGGCTTGCCGGGCTTGCCCTCGAGCGAGTCGAGCAGCGCCGTCTCCTCGCCGCAGATGTAGGCGCCGGCGCCGACGTAAGTATGCAGATCGAAGTCGACGCCTGAGCCCTTGATGTTCTTGCCCAGCAGTCCGCCTTCATAGGCTTCGCCGAGCGCCGCCTCGAAGCGCGGAACCGGCTCGCCCAGAAACTCGCCGCGGATGTAGTTGTAGGCCACCGTGGTGTTGGTGGCGTAGGCGGCAATCGCCAGTCCTTCGATCAGGGCGTGCGGGTTATAGCGCAGGATGTCGCGGTCATGGCAGGTGCCCGGTTCGCTCTCATCGGAGTTGCAGACCAGGTACTTCTGTACCGGGGAGTTGCGCGGCATGAAGCTCCACTTGGTGCCGGTGGGAAAGCCCGCACCGCCGCGCCCGCGCAGCCCCGAGGCCTTGACCTGGTCGATGACCTGCTCGCGCGGGGGCTTCTCGCGCAGCAGCCGCTCCCACACCTCGTAGCCACCGATGCTGCGGTAGGTTGCGATTTTCCAGGGCTGCTCGAGCTTGAGCGGCTCGAACACCGTCAGGTTCATGCGCTCGGCGTACCTGTCCTGCACGGCGCTCATTTGAGCTCATCCAGAATCTGATCGAGCTTCTCGGTGGTCAGGTGCTCGTGGAACAGGTGGTCCACCATCATCATCGGGGCCCCGGTACAGGCGGCCAGGCACTCCTCCTCCCGCTTGAGGAAGATGCGCCCGTCTTCAGTACTCTGGTTGAGCTTGATGCCGAGCTTCTTCTGCGCGTGCGCGAGCAGCTCCTCCGCGCCGTTCAGCATGCACGAGATGTTGGTGCAGATGCTGACATGGTGCCGCCCGCACGGGTGTGTCTCGAACATCGAATAAAAGCTTGCGACCTCGTACACCTGAATGGGCGGCAGCTTCAGGTACTCCGCCACCGCATCCATGAGCTCGCTGGTGAGGAAGCCGTTGTTCTGCTCCTGCACGGCGCGCAGCGCGGCGATACAGGCCGAGCGCTGCCGTCCGGGCGGAAACTTGGCCTTCCAGTGATCGATTTCCTCGAGCGTGCGGGCCGACAGAAGCTTCAGCTTGCTGTCAGCGAGACTGCTGCCGCGCGGGTTGGTGGTGGTGCTCAACGGTCGATTTCCCCGAACACGATGTCCTGTGAACCGATCACCGCGACCACGTCGGCGAGCATATGGCCGCGACACATCTCCTCGAGTGCCGCCAGATGGGCGAAGCCCGGCGCCCGGCACTTGAGCCGATACGGCTTGTTGGCGCCATCCGACACCAGGTAGATGCCAAACTCGCCCTTGGGCGCCTCCACGGCGGCGTAGGTATCGCCGAGAGGCACGTCATAGCCTTCGGTGAAGAACTTAAAGTGATGGATGAGCGCCTCCATGTCCTCTTTCATGCGCTCGCGCCGCGGCGGCCGCACCTTGGTGTCATCGATCATGACCGGGCCCGGATGGGCCCGCAGCCACTCGACGCACTGGCGGATGATGCGATTGGACTGGCGCATCTCCTCGACGCGCACCAGGTAGCGGTCGTAGCAGTCGCCCTTGAGGCCAACCGGTATGTCGAAATCCATCCGCTCGTAGACCTCGTAGGGTTGTTTCTTGCGCAGGTCCCAGGCGACTCCGGAGCCGCGCAGCATCGGCCCTGAGAAGCCGAGCTGCATCGCACGCTCAGGTCCCACGACACCGATGTTGACGGTGCGCTGTTTCCAAATGCGGTTGTCGGTCAGCAGCGTCTCGTAGTCATCGACGCAGGCGGGAAAGCTTTCCGTGAACGCCTGGATAAAATCCAGCATGGTGCCGGCGCGCGCCTCGTTCATGCGCGCGGCGTCCTTCTGCGAGCGCCACTTCGAGGCCTGGTACTTCGGCATCGAGTCGGGCAGATCCCGATAGACGCCACCCGGGCGGTAATAGGTGGCATGCATGCGCGTGCCGGAGACCGCCTCGTACACGTCCATGAGTTCCTCGCGCTCCTTGAAGCACAGCAGGAACACCGTCATGGCGCCGATGTCGAGGCCATGCGCGCCGAGCCACATGAGGTGATTCAGGATGCGGGTGATCTCATCGAACATCACCCGGATGTACTTGGCGCGCTCGGGCGGCTCGATGCCGAGCAGCCGCTCGATAGCGAGCACATAGGCGTGCTCGTTGCACATCATCGACACGTAGTCGAGCCGGTCCATGTAGCCGATCGACTGGTTGAAGGGCTTCGACTCGGCCAGCTTCTCGGTCGCCCGATGCAGAAGCCCGATGTGCGGATCGGCCTTCTGGATCACCTCGCCGTCGAGCTCGAGCACCAGGCGCAGCACCCCGTGAGCCGCCGGGTGCTGTGGCCCGAAGTTCATGGTGTAGTTGCGGATCTCGGGAAACGGTGCGGTGGCCATCAGCGTGGCACCTGCGGGTCTTTGAGTGCCGGCTCATAGCGATGGTCGTGGCGGATGACCTTCGGCACCAGCACCCGCGGTGTGATGCTGACCGGCTGATACACGACGCGTCCCTTGTCGGGGTCGTACTGCACCTCGACGTTGCCGCCCAGGGGGAAGTCCTTGCGGAACGGGTGCCCGATGAAGCCGTAGTCGGTGAGGATGCGGCGCAGGTCCGGATGACCGCTGAACAGGATGCCGAACAGGTCGAACGCCTCGCGCTCGAACCAGTTGGCGCTCGCCCACACCTCAACCACCGAGTCCATGACCGGTTCGAGTGTATCGGCACACTTCGCCGTGAGGCGCAGGCGCTGGTTGCGGCTGATGGACAAGAGCTGGTAGACGACCGCGAAGCGACCCGGCTCCTCGGGGTCGGGCGAGTCGCTGCGCGCCACCCGCCCGCGGCTGAAGCCCGAGCGGGTGGCGCTTTGGGTCTGCCACTCATCACGCCCGTAGTGCAGGTAATCGAGGCCGGCCAGATCCATCAGCATCTCGAACTTGAGCTCGGGCGCATCGCGCAGGGTGCGGCACACCGACAGAATCTCCGCCGGATCGGTCTCGTACGAGAGCTCCTGCGTGCGCGCGGACACGCGCCGCGCGCGGCCCTGCAGCTGTGCATCGACCTTGCGGGCGAGAGCCTCGATGAGCTCGCTCACCTTTCTGACCCTTCCATTCGCACTATCTGGCGATCGTGCTGGTGCGCGCGATCTTTTTCTGCAACTGCACGATGCCGTACACCAGCGCTTCCGCCGTCGGCGGGCAGCCCGGCACGTAGACATCCACCGGTACGATGCGATCGCAACCGCGCACCACCGCATACGAGTAGTGATAATAGCCACCGCCGTTGGCGCAGGAGCCCATCGAGATCACCCAGCGCGGCTCGGCCATCTGGTCGTAGACCTTGCGCAGCGCGGGCGCCATCTTGTTGACGAGCGTCCCGGCCACGATCATCACATCCGACTGCCGCGGGCTCGGGCGGAACACCACGCCAAAGCGATCGAGGTCATAGCGCGAGGCGCCCGCGTGCATCATCTCCACCGCGCAGCAGGCAAGGCCGAAGGTCATCGGCCACAGCGAACCGGTGCGGGCCCAGTTCACCAGGTTGTCGACCCGGGTGGTGAGGAAGCCGCGCTGCGCAAAACCGTCCAGGCTTTCGGCCGTCAATCCCACTCCAGCGCTCCCTTCTTCCATTCGTAGATAAACCCCACCACCAGAATGGCGAGGAAGATAGCCATGGCGATCAGGCCGAACAATCCGATCTTGCCGAGCGCCACCGCCCACGGAAACAGGAACGCGATCTCAAGATCGAACACGATGAACAGGATCGCCACCAGGTAGTAGCGCACATCGAAGCGGTTGCGCGAGTCCTCGAACGGCTCAAAGCCGCACTCGTACGATGACAGCTTGGCGCGATCGTTCGGGAAACGGCTGAAATGGCGCCCGATACCGGTGCCGAGCACAAGCAGCACGACCGCCAAGCCTGCGGCCACGACCAGAAAGATCAGGATCGGCAGATAGTTCGACAGCATGCGCGACCTGCGCTTAAGAGGCCGGCATTGTAGCAGCGCGTCACGCGTTTTGGTGCCGACGGTCGGAACCTATGGACATTGGCGGTCCAATGACTTAGGCGTGGATGTGGGGGTTACGCCTGAAGGGCCGGTAGGCTATGAGGATCAATGCCGCAGCCCGCCGCCGGCGTTATCAGACGCGCCGTTCAAAGACTTTTGGAGGGATAAGAAGTGACAAAGCGCCGCGCAAAGAGTGCAAGAACTTGGCGACAGGATGCGCGCAGCGGGATTTGTGCTACGACAGGTCTGGGTTCATCCGGGGGATTGGGAGCGGGTAAAGGCTTTCGTAGCGCGTCTGGCCGCCCAAGCGAGCAGGAAGGAGCACATGACCTTCGAGACATGCAAGGCGCCCGGAAATCGCCGGACACAGTACCGGACTCATTGAGGAGCGGCTGAGCCGGTGCGACCAGGTACTGGGCGCAAGCATCGTTTCTATGCCGGCGCGCGGACTAGGGCGTCGGTACGCACATCTCCTCAACCTGCAGCGTGATCCGCCATCGCCGCTTAATTGCCGCACATCGTACCCTTAGAGCCGCCCGCGATGCAGGGCTTTATCAGTCGCTGCAAATGCTCGATGTCATTCTGCGCCTCGTTCGCAAAGGCCCGCGCCTCATCTGGTGTCATGCAGATCAGACGACCTGAAAGACGTGATCCCATAACCTCCTCGCGCCGGCAGAAGGCCTTCTCACCATGGTTCATGTACGCGGTATACCCTTTCTGACGCAGACGCTTCTCCAGCAGCGCGTCCGCGTCCGCCGGAGCGGCTACTGGCGCGCTCGGGGCGGCAGAGGGGACTGGGGTCGTCGGGGGCGCCGCGGGGGATTGCACAGACGAGGGTGCTTCCGTGGTCGGCGTGGCAGCTGCTGCGGGCGGATCAGCAGCCACAGCCTGGTGGCTCGAGCCGATAGTCAAGAATACCAGTGCTACCGCGAGTCGCATGGCGGCCCCCTGGTTGGTAAGCGGGATGAATTAACCGCTCGCTGTACGGTCCCGTCTCGAGGCCATGAGCTTCAGCCACCAAGACCGGCAGCGTCAAGCATCGTCGAGGCCAACTCGGGCTTGCAATAATACGCGCACGGGGCGGGGTACGGCGCGCATTTCGAAGTCCGCTTCGCTAGGGCAAGCGAGGCGTTCGCCGCACATTGTCCGCCTGCGACGGCACCCTGTCCGCTTTCGACTTGCCACGGATGGTGACCACCGGGGGAGTTGCGCGTTCCTTCCGTTCCCAATAGTTGATTAAACGGCGAATCGGAGCGAGTCGGCTGCTTTTGACCCGCCACGGCCAATTCGAGCGTGGAAATGCCGCCGGTAGTGACGCCGATGCGGCCGCGTTAGCTATCACGGCCGCTCCAGCGTTGAGGGCGCGGCCGAAGGCGCTCACACTGGGGTGAGCAAGGCCACAAGCAGGGGTACAAGCCTATGCGCGCCATAGTCTGCAGCCTGATCCTCGGTCTCTTCCCTGCGCTCTGCCTTGCGGAGACTGTTCAATTCCTCTTCATCGGCTACATCGGCCCCGGGCCTAACGATAATCTGCCCACTTTCTGGAACGGTCCGGGTCCCGAGCCGTCCACCTTTCAAATGACGTTTGATGTCAACACGCTTTCCCCACTTAATTCGGTTAGCTACACCTTTGGAGCTTCCCCGGCGGGCCCTACCATCTATTCAATAACAGCTGACCTTGTGGCAACTGATTTCAGTTTAAGCCTCGACGGTAAGACGGTTCTGCAGAGTCCGCTCGCAAACTTCAGTTTTTCCGGAGCTCAACTGGGAACCTTCTCCTTCATAGGGGGCGGCGTAAGTGCTGGAACGCCCGGAGCCAGTTTTTTCTTCGTTCCCGATTTCGCCCTTGGTGCAACCCTGCAATCCGTATTAGCGGGATCGAAAGATCCGCTGGGTCTTCTTCTAAATGGCAGCGTCTTCCTCTACGACAACGGCGACCCCTCGATGCTGTACCTAGGCTTTGATAATTCCCAGGAAGGCGCACTGATAGGCGGGGAGGGAACGGCCGTGCCCGAGCCGCACATCCCTGCGCTGTTGGCACTCGCAGGTATCGGTCTGGGCTTCGTTCACAGGCGCCGCGTGATGCTGCGTGCCACCTCGAACTTTTTCACCAGAGTTGCGTAACACTTTGGCGGCTGATCAATAGGCTTCACGGGCGGCATGCTCGGGCGCGACGGCACCGACATGCACCCGTTTGTATATCAAACCAAGCTCGCCGCCGGACGCATTGTGAGCCTGTACGCGCTGCACGTCGGGCGAACCTACGCGGGTGTTATGGCGGGAACTCCCGACAGCAAGTACAACGCCCAAGTAATCGAACGAGCGCGGCGTCAAATGATTCCGCTGTGGAGTGATCGGCCAACTTACGTGATTCCACCCATGCTGCGGATGGTCACGGAGGCAGCAAGGACACGAGCGCTTGCCACAGATGACGTACCACTTGTGGCTAACCTCAGAGCCGCTCTCGGGAGTCTGGTGCGGCTCGAAGCTCGTAGCCATTTACTGGGGCTCTTCCGACTGTGGGACCCCCTATTGGTGCCGACGGTCGGATTCGAACCGACACGCCTTGCGGCGCTAGCCCCTCAAGCTAGTGTGTCTACCAATTCCACCACGTCGGCATTATCAGGATCGCGCGCATTGCCCGGGCGTTACTTGGGTGCCGGTGCAGGAGCCGGCGTCGTGGGCGGTGCCGAAGCGGGCGGTGGCGTCACGGGCAAAGGCGCGGGAGCGCCGGTGGCACGTTTGCCCTTCTCCGCTGCCTCATCGAGGATCGTCTTCTCCTGTGCCTGCTGCCGGGACACGGAGGTGCCAAGATATGCAAGCCACAGACTGTTGATCATGAATATCGCGGCGAACACCGCGGTGGTGCGCGACAGCGCGGTGGTTGCGCCGCGCGCACCGAACACGGTGCCCGAAGCCCCGGCACCGAAGCCGGCGCCCGCCTCGGCGCCCTTGCCGCGCTGAAGCAGCACCAGGCCCACGATCACGAACGAGGCAAACACCTGCACACAAGTCAGAATCATGCGCAACATTGCAATACTCACTCAGCCTGATCTGGCAGCGGCCAGGATCGCCAGGAATTCATCCGCCTTGAGCGAAGCGCCACCGATCAGACCGCCGTCGACATCGGGCATCGCGAACAGCTCGGCCGCATTGCCGGCCTTCACACTGCCGCCGTAAAGAATACGCGTGGCAGTGGCTATTCTAGCATCCCGGGCCCCGATCCGGGCTCGGATGAAGGCGTGCACCTCCTGCGCCTGCTCGGGAGCGGCGTTGCGGCCGGTGCCGATGGCCCACACCGGCTCGTAGGCGATCACGCCCTGTTCCAGCGCCCCGGCCCCACACAGCTCCAGCACCACATCCAGCTGCCGCGCAATGACCTCGCGGGTGCGCCCGGCCTCACGATCGGCCAGCTGCTCGCCCACGCACAGTATCGGCAGCAGCCCCTTGGCGTGCGCCGCGCCGAACTTGCGGGCGATCAGCTGATCGCTCTCGCGATACAGCAGCCGCCGCTCGGAATGTCCCACGATCACGTATTCGCAGCCGACATCCTTCAGCATGCTCGCCGACACCTCCCCGGTGAAGGCGCCCTGCGCGTCCGCGCACACATCCTGGCCGCCGAGCGTGAACATCGAGCCACGCAGCAGGCGCGCGGCCTCCTGCAGATAGACAAAGGGCGGGCAGATCACGCACGCCGCGGCCGGATCAGCCGGGCACTGCGCCAAAAGCTCCTCGATCAGCTGCGAGGTCGCGACTCGCGACCCGTGCATCTTCCAGTTTCCGGCAACGATGGGACGGCGCATGGACCGACCTGGGTTCGCAAAGGGCGCGGGATCATAGCCATGCAGGCGGGGTGACGCAACGCCTCAGGGCCGGCGGCCGCCCGGCTCAGTCGGCGATACCCTTGATGATGGCGGCAAGTTCCGTGGCCGCGGCGCGCGTCTCGGCCTCGTCGCGCCCTTCCACCATGACGCGGATGACCGGTTCGGTGCCCGAGGCGCGCAGCACCACGCGGCACTCCCCGCCCAGGCGTTGCTCGATGCCCCTGACCGCTTCCTGCACGGCCGGCACGGCGCCCGGGTCGAAGCGCCTGGCGACCTGCACGTTAAGCAGCACCTGGGGAAATTTGCGCATGGCGGAAGTGAGCTCCGCGAGCGAGCGGCCGGTGCGCTTCATCACCGCCAGCACCTGCAGGGCACTCACCAGGCCGTCCCCGGTGGTGGTCTTGTCGAGGCACAGGATGTGCCCCGAGGTCTCCCCGCCGAGCGTGCCACCGCTATCGCGCAACATCGACAGCACATAACGGTCGCCGACCGCGGCGCGCTTAAACTCGATACCGGCGGCGCGCAGCGCCACCTCCAGGCCAAGATTGCTCATCACCGTGCCGACCACCGGCCCGGTGAGCGCGCCCGACTCCTGCATGGCGCGCGCAATGACATACAGCAGCTGGTCGCCATCGACGATGCGCCCGAGATGATCGACCATGACGAGCCGATCGCCGTCCCCGTCCAGCGCAAGTCCCACGTTGGCGCGCACGCCCGGCACCGTCAGCTGCAGTAGTGCCGGCGCGGTCGAGCCGCAGCCGTCGTTGATGTTACGCCCGTTGGGTGAGCAGCCAATCGGCACGATCTCCGCGCCAAGATCGGCGAGGATGCGCGGACCGACCTTGTAGGCGGCCCCGTTGCCGCAGTCGATGACAATCTTCAGGCCCGCCAGATCAATGCCGGGCGGCAGCGTGGCGGCGCAGAACTCCTGGTAGTCGGTGCGCGAGCGATCGGCGCGGGTGGCGCGGCCGAGATTGCGCGAGGTGCGGGTGAGGGGCGTCTGCGCAAGCTCAGTCTCGATGCGCTCTTCGAGTTCATCCGAGAGCTTGGCACCCGAGGAATCGAAGAACTTGATGCCGTTGTCGTCGTACAGATTGTGCGAGGCGCTGATGACCACACCGAAGTCGCAGTGGAAGCGGCGCGTCATGTACGCAATCCCGGGCGTCGGCAGCGGGCCGATGAGCAGTACGTTCACCCCGGCGGCGACGAATCCGGCCTCCAGCGCCGCCTCGAACATGTAGCCCGACAGACGCGTGTCCTTGCCGATGAGGACCGCGCCGCCTTCCGGGGCCAGCACGCGCGCCGCGGCGCTCGCCAGCTGCAGCGCGAAGTCCACCGTCATCGGGTGTTCACCGACCCGTCCGCGTACACCATCCGTGCCGAAATACCGACGACCCAATCGCTTACCCTCCCCCCTGCACTGCCACGGCCACCTGCAAGGCATCCACCGTGGGCGCCACGTCGTGGGCGCGGATGATGCGGGCGCCATTCAGCGCGGCAATCACCGCCAGCGCGACGCTGCCGCCGCTGCGCTGCCCGGCCGGGCGCTGTGTGAGCTTGCCGAGCATCGATTTGCGCGACAAGCCAACCAACACCGGTAACCCGTCCGCCGCGAGCTCGCGCAGACGCCGCAGCAGCGTCAGATTGTGCTCCAGAGTCTTGCCGAAGCCGAATCCCGGATCGACGGTGAGGCGCGTGTCGGACAGGCCCGCCTCCCGGCAGGCCGCCACGCGCGCCTCGAGAAACGCCCGCACCTCGGTCACCACGTCGCTGTAGTGCGGCGCCACCTGCATGGTGCGCGGCTCACCCTGCATGTGCACCAGGCACACCGCGCAGCCGCTCGCCGCGGCCGCCTTGAGCGCGCCCGGCTCGCGCAGGGCGCGCACGTCATTGATGAGGCCGGCGCCGGCGGCGG
>Ga0209624_10001176_pt1 | contig 21374 bp, 17 predicted proteins | sample JacPinW_OM2H0_O1_FD_188565 | JGI IMG/M metagenome (GOLD analysis project Ga0209624, IMG submission 188565) | Forest soil microbial communities from Algoma, Ontario, Canada - Jack Pine, Ontario site 1_JW_OM2H0_O1 (SPAdes) (version 2) | ecosystem: Environmental > Terrestrial > Soil > Boreal...
GTCCTCCGACCCGATTGCCCTGCTCCAGGCGCGCCGACGGAAATGGCAGTTGACGCAACTTCTCCCGCAGTGTTTACCTACTACATGGAACTCCGCAAAGATCCCATCACCCGCTCTTGGGTCATGACGGGAGACGACCCGGCCGAAACCACTCCGCGCCCTCAAACCACCTGTCGTTTTTGCCCGGACTCGCCCGAGGCCACGCAAGTCGTCTCCGCCATTCCCAGCGCCACAGGCTGGTCGGCGCGGTCCATGGTGCATCCCGCTCCGCTCTATCACATTGAAGGTGAACCCGGCCGCCGGGGCGACGGCCTCTACGACCGCATGAATTCCGTCGGCGCTCATGAAGTGCTGGTCGAAAATCCCCGGCACGACCGACAGCTCTGGCATGCCAGCGACGATGAAATAGGGATGTTCCTGCGCCTCGCCGCGGAACGCATCCTCGACCTCAAGCGCGATCCCCGCATCAAGTACGTCAGTCTTTACAAGGACTACGGTCCCAACGCTGGCCAGGAGTTCAGCCATCCGACCTCGCAGCTCACGGCCACCATGTTTGTGCCGCGCCGGGTGCTCTACGAATTGCGGGCGGGACGCGAATACTTCACGGAAAAAGAACGCTGTGTCTTCTGCGACATTCTCAACCAGGAGGAACGCCAGGCCTCGCGAGTGATCGAGGCGCGCGGCGATTATGTGGCTCTCGGGCCCTATGCTCCACGCGTACCCTATGAAACCTGGATTCTGCCACGCAACCACGACGCCTCCTTCGAGCGCACCGGATTGTCAAAGCCGGGACTGCGCACGAATCTCGCCGCACTTCTCCGCCGCACCCTGCAGCGCATTCGCACTGTCACCGAAGGTTTCCACCTCGTGCTGCACACCTCGCCCAACAGCCTGCATCCCTCGAAAACTCTCGGCTATTGGAAGACTATTGACGACGACTACCACTGGCACATCGAGATCATGCCGGTCCTCGCCGCCAAAGCCCGCTCCTACACGTTCAAGGAGGTTTACTATTCGCCGGTCAGCTCAGAGACTGCAGTCAAGCAACTGCGGGAGGCCAAGATTGATGGTTGACTTAACCCGTCGCCAAGTCTAAGGTCACGAACTTTATCTCGCTAGAATCCGTGAATTTGTGTTTCCAGCGAGATCTGGGTTGTAAGTAACTGCCTCTATGAAGACCTGGAAACTTCTTGTTTGGGTCAGCGCTGTGACATCCGTGGTGCTTGCCCTGTATATCATCCGGCTGATTTGGCTTGGTCTTAGCACCGCGGATCAACCGTCCTACTTGGAAAAAACGGTAGCGCGCGCCGCGCGTAACCTGGCAATCCCGCGCAGGGCCCGCCTCGAGGTAAATCCGTGGAAGGCCACGCCGGAAGTCCTCCAGGAAGCGAGAGAAAGTTTCCTCGACCGCTGTGCTGTGTGCCATGGCCCCGACGGCGCCGGAGAAACGGGCGTCGGTCGCAACCTTTACCCCAAAGTTCCGGATTTGCGTTTGCCTCAAACGCAGAACCTGACGGACGGAGAGATCCGCTACATTATCCGGAATGGTGTGCGACTGACCGGCATGCCGGGTTGGGCTAAGCCGCACGATGAGCAGGGCGATGACAGTTGGAAGCTGGTCCTCTTCATCCGCAGGCTGCGCCAGGTAACCAGTGAGGAGCACGCCCAGCAGTCAGCCACGGCAAACTCGGCTCACTACGCGGGCTCGCAGTCCTGCCAGAAGTGCCACGCGCAAATTTACGAACACTGGCGAAAAACCCCGATGGCGAATGTGGTTCGCGATCCTCGCGACCATCCTGACGCCATCATTCCCGATCTCGCGACGAATTCCATTGCCAAATTCACAAAAGACCAGGTCGCACTGGTTTACGGCAGCCTTTGGAAGCAGCGTTACTTCACGAAGAGAGGAGACGATTACTTTCCCGAGCCTGCGCAGTGGGATGTTAGCCATCGAGTTTGGCGGCCATATTTCGTCGCCAAGGGAACTGACTGGTGGGAGCCATACTATCCGGCGGACAATATGCAGCGGCCGACCGGCCCAACCTGCGATGGATGCCACTCCGTCGACTACAACATCCACACCAAACAGGTGGCGGAGTGGAACGTTGGCTGCGAAAAGTGCCACGGGCCGGGCAGCGAGCACGTTGAGCATCCGTCGCGCGGAAACATTCTCAATCCGGCGCGAATGGATTACGTTTCGGCGAACGATACTTGCATCCAGTGCCATTCGCAGGGACGCCCGCTGACGAATCCCATCGAAGGCAAGTATTATGACTGGCCCGTTGGCTACCATGTGGGCCTAAACCTGGGAGATTTTTGGCAGCTTGAAGAGCACACGCTGGGGGAAACTACGTTCACCCACTATCCGGACGGCTCGGCCCATAAGAACCGCATGCAAGGGAACGACTTCGTCCAGAGTGTGATGTACCGGCGCGGTGTGACGTGTTTTAGCTGCCACGATGTGCATGGCACGGATAACTACGCGCAACTGCGAAAACCCGCCGACCAGCTATGTCTGGATTGCCATGGCCCGCTTTCGTTGAATGGTCCACGTACTGGCACGCTCGAGGAACACACTCATCACCAGAAGGGATCCGCTGGAAGCAGTTGCATAGCCTGCCACATGCCGAAGATCGCTACGACGGTTGCAGATGTGAAGGTGCGCGCTCACACCTTTGCTTTCATCACGCCGGCGATGACCGACAAATATAAGATCCCGAACCCCTGCACGTCGTGCCATGAGGACAAGACTACTGCATGGGCCGCGGAAGCTTTGCGGCGCTGGCCGGAACGCTCGCCGTGGCGCATGGAGTGAGATCGAATCGCCAGGCTACTAGGAGGGTCAAAGGTTGAGACACACATTCTGCGTTGTGCTGTTGCTTGCGGGCGCTTGCGTTGCCCAGACTGCCGGCAATCCGCGGGCAAGCGTTCCCTCTGCCGAAAAACAGAAAGTCCTCTGGCAAAAGCTCGAATCCGCGATTAAAGATGTCGATCAGCACCTCGATGGCGTGATGGGCGTGGCCATCGAAGACCTCAAAACCGGCGACCACTTCTTCCTCCACGAAAATGAAGTCTTTGCCCAGGCCAGTTCGATCAAGATCACCGTGCTCGCCAATCTTTATCTCCAGGCGCAGCAAGGCAAGCTGAAGCTCACCGATCTCTACACCGTACAGGCTTCCGACCTTGTCCCCGACAGCGACATCATGGGCGGCCTCACGCCCGGCGTCACCCGCATCACGCTGCGCGATCCCGCCACCATGATGGTCGCGGTCAGCGACAACTCCGCCACCAACGTGCTGATCGACCACGTGGGGATGGATAACGTCAACGCCATGCTCGACTCCCTCGGCCTCAGTCACACTCGCCTTCGCCGCAAGATGATGGACCTCGAAGCCGCCAAGCGGGGCCGCGAGAATATTTCCACCCCACGCGAAATGCTGACCCTGCTCGCAGACATCTATCGCGGCAAGCTGCTCAATAAAGAATCGACTGAAGATTTCTTCAAGGTTCTGAGCACAGGCAAAGATTCCTGGATTCCCCGCGACCTTCCCGCCGAGGTGAAGGTCGCCAACAAGCCAGGCTCGTTGGAGGCGGTTCGCAATGATTCCGGTATCGTCTTCGTCGAAGGCCGTCCCTATGTGATTTGCGTGATGACGGCATTTCTGGCCAACGAGCGCGACGGCGAACAGGCCATCAGCAAGATTTCCCTCGCGGCCTGGCGCATGTTCGATCGCCTCAGCCGCGCCTCGGAATACGGCCGCGTCGTCTCTGCCGGAAACGGCACTCGTTAATCTCCGCCAGCACGAAGAGTATAGACACTGCACGGGAGACGGCGAATTAAAGCGGATACTACTTCCAACGGCGCGAACGCCACATCGTTTATTGCGCTCCCGCGACCTTCGCATTCAGGACCGGCGTGGGCTGGCGCAAGAGCTGTTCCGCTGCCTTCGCCTCCACTGGAGGGGAGAAGAAAAGCCCTTGCCCCAGTTCACACCCCAGGGCGTTAAGGTTATCGAGCTGTCTGCCAGATTCAATGCCTTCGGCAATCACCTTCAATTTCAATTTGTGCGCCAGCAGAATGATCAGCTCGACCATCTCACCAGTGCCGCGGTCGGCCAACATTCCGCCAACCAGCGAGCGGCTAATCTTCAGTGCTTCAATAGGGAATTGCTGCAGCCCGCTCAAGGAAGAATTCACCGTTCCAAAATCATCCAGGACCACGCCCACCCGGAGCTGCCTGAGGTGCGAGAGAACCATTGCCGTCAACTTTGGGTCGGCTGCAGCCACGGCCTCCGTTATCTCCAGATGCAGGCGCGATGAGTCAACCCGATTTTCCCGTAGCGTCGCCTCCAGATGCGTGACGAACCCAACGTCCGCCAGTTGCTTGGCCGAAACATTCACGCTCATGCTTAGGGTTTCCCTCGTGGGAATCTCTTTGTCCCAGACCTGCAATTGCTTGCATGCCTCCAGAATCACCCACTGGCCGACGGAAACCAATACCCCCGTGTCTTCGGCTGCGACGATGAATTTAAACGGCGAAATCAAGCCTTGCTCCGGATGTTGCCAGCGCAACAGGGCCTCAAACCCCGAGATCTCCTTCGTTTTCATCTCAACGATCGGCTGGTAAAACACGCGGAACTGGTGCTGATCAAGCGCGTCTCGCAGTTCGACTTCAAGCTTCAGCCGGTTGACCGCGCGGGTATGCACGGCCGCGTCAAACACTTCGCAGCGGGATCCTCCCATAACTTTGGCCCGGCGCATCGCGACGTCGGCATCCTGCAGCAGATCCACAGCGAGTTCATGCGTGGATTTGCTCAAAGCAATGCCTACACTCACCGACGTGCGCACTTCGCGTCCCTCCACCACCAAGGGCTCGGCCAGGGCGGCGAGGATTCGCTTCGCAACCCGCATCGCATTGCTTGGATCACTGACTTCTTCGAGCAGGATGGTGAATTCGTCGCCACCCATTCGGGAAAGAACCGTGTCCATCATGGGGAACCCATCCTGCGGGCGCGAAACCGTATCGTCGTGCCTCATACAGCCCGCAAGGCGCTGTCCGACCTCGACGATCACACGATCTCCCACCGCGGGGCCCATCGAGTCGTTGAACGTTTTGAAGCCATCGAGGTCCACAAACAAAACAGCGTGCTGGCGGTCCGGGTTGCGCCGCGCCCGCGCGAACAAGTGCTGCAAACGATCAAGGAAGAGACGCCGGTTGGGCAATCCGGTCAAACCATCATGAAAGGAATTGTGCTCGAGTTGCTCTTCCGCTTTTTTGCGATCGGTCACGTCGCGATTCACGATGACCAGCTTGGCAACCTCGCCATTCTCGTTCCGGATGGTGCTGGCCATCGACTCGAGCACCCGCCAGGAGCCGTCTTTGTGGCGGATCCTGTACTCCAGTTTTCTGCCGACTCCAGTGCTGCGCGCTTCGCGGGCCGCCTCCAGCACCTTGAAACGATCCTCTTGATGGATCTGCTCAAAAGAGGAAGTCTCGGAGAGTTCTGCCGCCGAATAACCAAGAATTCTCTTATAAGCGGGACTGTTGTAGAGGCGCCGCCCTTTCAAGTCCACAAGTGCGATCATGTCGGCCGCGTTCTCTGTGACGATCCGGAACAACTCTTCGCGTTGCTTCGACTCCCGGCGAGCCAGATACATCCGAAACTGCTGGTACAGCACCAGGATGGAGAGTGCTCCGAGGGCAAACCAATTCCATTGCAGCATGATTGTGTAATGCAGTCGGGAGGAAGACCCGAGGCCGACCTTCAAGGAGGCTATCGGCAAATAAGGGCGGGAGAATTAGCCGACTGCGCAGTCAATTTAGGGGTTCACCACGATCTTCCCGAACATCTGGCTCTTCTCCAGATTCCGCTAGACAAACCTGTGGCACCTATCGTTTATGTCAGTGCTGGCGTATGATTAACCCGTGACCGCCCCCCAAAGAACACTTTTCAAGACGCGGCTCGCGCTCATCGCTGTCGCCCTCGCTGTTGCTGGCCTAGCCATGGGCTTGCACAGATTGATCCAATAGCGGCCGCTCAACGAAGGACTCGACAAGCCGGGTGGTTCGCGAAACATCTCTATTTCGCTCGCTGACCCGAACTCTCTGAATCTCCAAAATTGTGTCCCGGCGACCGTCCACTACCTGACCGGATTAAACTTCACCCCGGGTCCCAGTACCGCGATGAACACGATCGCTAGAGTCGCTGCGGCCATCATCCATGCCCGGTTGAGCTCAATTTCGGGCATCTGCAATTCGCTGCTGGGGACGCGCGGACCATAGAGCAAAGTCCACATCCAAGCCAGCCCGGAATGCCCACCAAAGGACGCGGCAGCCGCCGAGACGAGAATCAAGACCGGCCCTACCGGGTTGAGTGCGCCCGCAACGCAGGAGAGGACGCCACCAGTGAGATAAGGCACGATCGTGAGCTGTCGCGCGCGCCGCACGCGGATCTCCGCATCCTTCCCCAAGAACGGACCCAACTCGCGCAAACACAGAGGAACAAACAACAGGAAATAGGTGACCGTTCCAAGCACAACCAGACCGCCGCGCCACGCCCAGGGCGGCTGCCATCCTGCAACCACCGTAGCCCAGTCACCGAAGTTGCCAATTCCGGAAAATAGAAAATATCCACCTGCGTCGAACAGGTTGAAGGTCATGAGGAGCCAAAAAAAGTAGCGCCAGGACGCGGCCTGCCTGACGGCACGCGCGGCCCCCCAGAACGCTGCCCCGGAGATCAGATTGGCCAGTGTTCCGCCTGCAGCTACGAGGCGCGTGTCCACGCTGCACTGGAAGTGCACAGTGGAGAGCGCCAGCGGCTGCGCCCCGGTGGCGACGCACAAGCCTCCGTGACCAAGTCCTTCGTGGATCAAGTCCGTAACGACTGTGGCAGAAACAGCGATGGCAACGATGGTCCACAGATCGAGCAATCTCGGCGGGCTGGGTACAGCCGTGGCGGCCATGGGCTGCATTCTAGCAGCGGGTCCCGGCACTTGGGTCGCGACCGCCACCCGATGCACCACTGTTGCTGTCGGCGGCGGGCTTGCAACAGTTCTCAGGACTTTGATTGTGCCACGTTGAAGACGATTCCAATCAGGTAGAGAACCGTCGCCAGCACGATTCCGCGAAACGGCGAAGTGAAAAAGTAGAGTTTGGCGACCACTGCATAGCTAAGCAAAAGTGCGAAGCCAAGGGCGAGCAAAAACCAGGAGTGAAACAGGAATGCGCTGTGGCGCATTGCGAGGTAACCGAACAGCGCGCCAAAGAGAATAAGCCCGAAACTATGGGTTGCGTTGAAGCCAATCCATACCCGCCACATTGTGCTTTCTCGGGTGATGACTGGTGAAACGGTCATCATCTTGGCAGTAAGCTCCGGGTCACGGGGATGCAGCTGATCCCCCCGAAACGTATACAACAAGTGCACGAGTCCCAACAGCAAGATAATCGCCGCACTCGCCGCAACGAACACGGAAGGTTTCAAGATTTATAGTCCCCAACTTCGACCGCTTTTAAGGAGTGGATTATCCCATATTCTGCATCGACCCGACGGCGATGATTGGCGATAAGTCGCCATTACGTCCATCATGGCTTGCGGCGCTGGGCACTTGAGTGTGAATGCCGGTTATCAACAGTTGGCGTCCGACGTCCGGGGCCGAAAGGTTTGTCGGTCTTTTCTGCCATCTGGCCGGGTTGAGCATGTCGTTCTTCGCGTATCCAGGGGGCAGCTCAAACATGTCGGCTGGCACGCCTTTTTCTATTGCAATACCACGATGAGGGTTACGTTATGAATCGTTCCGCTTGCCGTACCGCTCACCACGACGCTGTAAGTAGTCAGCGCGGGAGCAGGCGTTGGTATGGGCGGCGGCGGGGGAGATGATCTGGAAGACTGCCCGCTTCCGCCGCAGGCCGTCCATACAAGCATCAAGGCAAGGACAATGAGGACCGGCAGCACCAGACGGTTTCGCGTCTTTTCCTTTCCCTTGATTGAGATCTTTCCCGAGAAGCCACTTAGGAAAAAACAACCTAATAGCGCGCTGGCCCCAGCGAGCATCCATAACGTCTTTCCGCCCCGCATCGCAGAGTTTGGACTCAGGGAGCCTGTCGCCGCAGCGGCGGTGACCGTCAGCGTGACGACTGCAGTTCCGTTCACGTCGACAGACGTCGGCGACACACTGCAGCCGAGGATGCTGGCGGAAGTCGTACACGAGAGACTCACGGTGCCGCTGAACCCCAGGACGGACCCCAGATTGATAGATGTTTGGCCGGAGCCGCCCTTCTGGACCACGAACTGCGGCACCGCGGGTGCAATCGTGAAATCAGGAGTCAGCCCCGCTTCCACGGCCGTGAGAGTTATGGGTGTACTCACAGACTCCTGATAAGTGCTGTCGCCCGTGTAAACCGCGGTGATCTGGTTCAAACCAAGATTGAAATAATCCCCCACCGCGGAACCAGAGGATCCCGACGCGCTGTTGGGGCCGGATGGGGTAAGAGTCACGATGGATTCACCTAGACCGTTGCTGTAGACAGTAACGGCTCCAGTCGGAGGGCCATTGGAAGCGCTGGTCACCGTGACCGTGAAGCCTCCCATTGTTCCGAAGGGGTAAGACACCGTGGATGAAGCCTCGGTCACAGTCGTGGTCGTGGCAACTCGCGGACTCGAAGCGGCCACTACAACTATCGTAAAGGGGCCCGCCGCCGCCGCCTGGTAATTGCTGTCCCCGCTGTAGGTGGCTGATAACTGGTACGTGCCGGGAGTCAAGTTGGAGAACTCCGCAATCCCGGTAAGATCATGGACCTCGTCGAAACCTTCTGGGGACATCGTTACAATCCGTGACTGGGAGCCCAGAGTTACGCTCACGGTTCCGGTTGGAATCGCCGCCCCTGCGACCTTCAGACCGACTTCCATAGGGATGGTGTCGCCGGCGTAAGCAGTGCAGGTAACGCCGGAACCGCAAACTCCACCGGGGCTTAAATCAAGGCTGGAGGATTGCTGGATCACGGTGTACGTAAATGGGGAAGACTGGGACGAGTTGTAGCTGGCGTCGCCGGAATAGCTGGCCGTCACGGAATGAGGGCCTGGAGTTGCTGCCGCAGGTGTGACCCAACTCGCAATGCCTTTGACATTCAATGGCACGGTCCCGGCAGTCTGGCCATCCAGAACAAAGGAGACGGAACCGGAGGCGGTTGTGAGTCCTGAAGTCGTGCCTTTGGGCTGGGCGAAAAGCGAGATCGCGTCGCCGTATGGAATCGTTTTTCCGCTCTGAAAGGGATCTCCGGTAACAGTCGCCCAAAGGCTCGTGCTGCTCGCTTCCGGGCTCACCGAGAGCGCCACGGGCGAGGACGTACCTCCGGAATAGATGCCATCTCCGGCGTAACTCGCCCAAAGTTGATAACTTCCGCCCGGCAAGGAATTGATGATGCCACTGGCGGTTCCATTCGCTCCGATAAGGAGAAACCCTTCGGTCTGATTGAAGGGTAGGAGCGAATTAGTGAGAATGGCGACGTTTCCCGTGGGAGTTTCATTTCCAGAGCTGTGTGTGATGTCGGCAGTGAGCGTAACCGGCGTACCGTGGGCAAACGTTGTCGAAGAAAGCTGCAAGGTGGTAATGGTAGGAAGGACAGTAATTTTGCTCCAGTTGCTGACGAGAACGTTCGCATCGACACTTCCAAGACCGCTGGCCAGGTCGTAGCCGACGGTCGCCGGGTAACCGGAGAGCGTATACACGGCGTTGTCTGTGCCTGATGTGCCAAGGATGCAATCGGTCGAACCCTGAGCGCAGGGCACGTTGTTGCCGCCGAGAGTTAGATCATGAAACGCGGCGGGGAACTGCTGAGACAGCGGATAGAGAACGAAATTAGCCTGCCCCTGGCGTCCATATTTTTGATTGACCAGCGCCATAATGCCCGCCATCGCGGGCGAGGAAGCCGAGGTGCCCCCGACCACGGACACCCGTATTTCACCCGAGGCAGGCGTGCAGTCTCCGGGGTTCGCGCAGATTACGTACGCGGAGAGGTTGCCGCCGTCGGCAGCAAAGAGGGAAACGTCGGGTAGATCGCGCTGGCCGTCACTGGGTACTCCCGATCCAAATTGCCAGGCAGGTTTCGAATAAATAGTACTCGCCCCACCGCTGCCGGCAACCACAAAGGGTAAGGTCGAAGCAGCATTAAAGCCGAAATCGTCATTCCACACTTGCTCGGGCAAGGCAGCTTTCAGCGAGCCATTGTCGGGGTCGTTGCCCGCGTTCCACAGGGTGGAGGCGCTGGGGGCGCCGCTGGCGTAATCGGAGTAGTAGAAGTCTGTTCCACCAACAGCCACATCCCACTGCGTAGACGCGAATCCATTGACCGCCAAGCCCGTCGTCGCCTGAACCGCCCCCGAGTTGGTTGCGACGCAGCCGGCAGAGCCGTCGTCACCCGCAGCCACGAAAACGGTTTGCCCCTGAGCGGCGGCCTGCTGCCACAATGCGGCTAGAATCTGGTTGTGGGCGGTTCCGAGGTTGGCTTCGCAATTCCCGAAGCTAATGCTCAACACATCCGCCAGGTTGTCTTCGATGGCGCGCTGTGCCGCGAGAATCAAGGGGTCATCCAGCGTGTCGAATAAAGCGATATAAAGATTGACAGTTGCGCCGGGTGCCACCGAACCTGCTACTTCGACATCCAGGTACGCTTCTATCTCGTCGGAGTTTACACCTGGATCGCCGCCGTCGATCACGACCTGCGCAGGGTTAGCGCTCAGACTGAACAGACTGCGATAGGCATTATCCAGCGTCAGGTCAATGTTCGAATCATTGATAATGCCGACGGTCTTTCCCTTGCCGTTAATCCCAGCGGCATACAACGGAGCCAAATCGTATTGGGTGGCGAAGTCTTGCGGACCGACTCCATAAAATGTTCCGTTGGGACCAGTTAACGTGAAGTCCGGGGTGATTCTTCTAGTGGCCGCGTCGAGACGTGCGGGCCCTACGACACGAAGCGCGGGCTGAGCGTGAAAGTCATGCAGCGGAGAGATGCCACGCACGATGCCGGCCAGCGCCTCGGGAATTCGGGGATCGGTGGCGTTAGCGTAATGGAGTTCGCCATTCACTTCGTAGCGGTGAATCGCGGTATGGAAAGCCTCTCTGACCTGACCAAAGGTGCCCGAGAATTCGATCAGCGTCTTGCCCTTCGACACTCGGGTCACTTGAAAGCCTTTGGCGGTGATCCAATGGGCAACGGTTTGAATGTCAGAATCGGCAGCACCGAACCGCGTACCGAACTGTTCGGGGGTGATCCATTGGTGATAAGTCGCCGATCCAAGCGCATGTACGTCTTTCATGTACTGTGCCAGGGCGGTTTGGCGGTCGGCTGGGCGATTCAGCAACAGCAGTAACCGCCGGGCAGGGACTGAATCGCTTGCCGCGCCCAAATCGTATTGGGCCTGAGCGAGGGGATGCACGTTGCCGCGCAGACTAACGAGTTTCGCTTCGTCGATGGGTTCTGTAATGAGCGGCGCAGCCGGGCTCTGCGCCTGAAGCCCGACAGCAGACAGCGTCGTCAGGACAATAAGGATGGCCGAAAACCGCAGAGGAGAGAGCGCTGGGATTTGCTGCATTTAAATCATCCCTCAACAAACATTGCGGCTAAGATCTCACACAAACTGATAAAGGTCACCGAGGGATGTCCCCGTGACCACGATAACAACTTTGTGAAACAGTCGCCTTCGCCGATGTAGTAGATGGTGCAGATGTTGGGATGGCTCGGGGACGATCCGCCTGCGCTTCCGAACCGAAGCGCTCCAGTAAAAAGGGCGGCCAATCTCACGACTGCCCTTAATTTATGTGTAATCAGGGATTTTTCGCTAAGGGTTCACCACGATCTTACCAAACATCTGACTCTTCTCCAAATACTCATGGGCCGATCGCAACTCACTGAGCGGAAACACGCGGTCGACCACCGGCTTCAGGCGCCCGGCAAACACGTGCCGCAGCACTTCATGCAAGTCGCCCATGGTTCCCATATAGGAGCCCAGCAGCGTCAACTGCCGGCCAAACAGATGCCGAAGATCGATTCCGACATTCGGCCCGGTGGTAGCGCCGCAGGTCACCAGCGTGCCGCTGCTCTTGAGCGACCGCACGCTCTCATCCCAGGTCGCCGCGCCAACGTGTTCCACCACGATGTCGACGCCCTCTTTATTTGTGATCTTGCGGACTTCCTCGGAGATCTTTTGCTGGTAATGGTTGATGCCGTAGTCCGCCCCCAGTTCGCGCCCCTTGGCCAGCTTGGCGTCGTCTCCCGCAGTCGTAATCACGCGGCAGTGAAAGAGTTTGGCAATCTGAATGGCAGCGATTCCCACACCAGAGCTGGCCCCGAGCACCAGCACGGTTTGTCCCAGACGAATGCCGGCTCGTCCAACGAGCATGTGCCACGCCGTTAGAAACACCAGAGGCACGCTGGCCGCCTGATTGAAATCGAGCGAGTCGGGAATTGGAATCACATTCGCAGCCGGCACCGCGATCAATTCGCAGTTGCCTCCATCCACGGCATTCCCCAGTGCGGTAAACTCGCGGCACTGATTTTGCAATCCCATGACGCATTTCTCGCAATGCCCGCAATAATGCATGGGCGCCAGCAGCACTCGCTGCCCCGGCTTGAATCCGCCGACGTACTCGCCCGCTTCGACAATCTCGCCTGCTACGTCGCTGCCGAGAATGTGCGGCAGCTTGACTCCCGGCAGCCCCTTGCGCACCCAGATATCCAGATGATTCAGCGCACAGGCCCGTACTCGAACCAGCACCTGATCCTTGTGCGGCTGCGGATCAGTGATCTCTTCGTAGGTCAAGACTTCCGGCCCGCCGAATTGATGAATGCGGACAGCTTTCATAAAGGTGCTCTCCCAAGAGCCTGAAATTAACACAAAATGGGTTAAGTTGACTCTGGCTGTTAACCGACTGATAATCAAACCTGCAAGCCGGTTTCAGACGCATGGATATCTACGAACAAATCGTTCAGCTCCGCCGCGACGGTCGCCGGGGCGCCGTGGCCACCATCGTCAACGTGCGCGGCTCGATCCCTTCGTTTAAGACCGCCAAGATGCTGGTCCGCGACGACGGCTCGATCGTTGGCACCATCGGGGGCGGGTGTGTTGAGGCTGACGTCTGGCAAGCAGCACGGGAGGTTATGGAATCGGAGAAGCCCCGCACCCTTACCTTCGACCTGAATCAGGATCCGAAATACGATACGGGCTTGGTCTGCGGCGGTACGCTCGAAGTTTTCATCGAGCCAATACTACCTCCAGCATTACTTTATGTATTCGGTGCAGGTCACGTAGCTGCAAACCTTTGCCAGGTTGCGGCGAGCGCTGGTTTTGATCTCATTGTTACCGACGACCGCACGTCCTACGCCACCAAAGAACGTTTTCCATCTGCCCGCGAAGTTCACGCGCTCGATTTCGACGAAGCCACAAAGCAACTCGACCCCAACGAGGCTTCCTACATCGTGATCGTTACCCGCGGTCATCGCGACGACATGCGTCTGTTGCGCTGGGCGGTCCAGACTCGCGCCCGCTACATCGGCATGATCGGCTCGAAGCGCAAGGTGATCGGAATCTTTAAAACATTGCAGGAGGAAGGTGTGCCCGCGCATCTGTTCGACCGCGTCCACGCGCCGATCGGGCTCGACATTGGTGCCGTCACTCCCGAGGAGATTGCGGTTGCGATTACGGCGGAGTTGATCGCGTTTCGCCGCCACGCCGGCGCTGGCCTGCCTCACATGAGCTGGTTCCACTCGCAAAGCTCTCAATCTGCAGCGGACGAAACGCACGACGCATCCGCTGCGGCGTTCGATGAGCACGAGTAGTTGGGCGATTGATGATTTCTGATTCTTGATTCTCTGGCGAAGTTTCCACTCAACAATCTGCAATCGATCAACAATTTCCTACCGTTCCTGCTATCTTCGCAGCATGACCCGCGCTTCCAGCCTCGTCGGCCTGATCCTCGCTGCGGGAGATTCGTCGCGCATGGGTCGGGATAAGGCCCTGCTACCGTGGCCGCCCACGACTGGGCAAGCGCCTTCGAGCGAAACCTTTCTCTCGGCGGCCATTCGCTCGCTTTCGCCTGCCACCGAGTTCGTGCTGATTGTAGTCGGAAAGAATGAACCAGCGCTCTCGCCAGTTATTTATGCTCAAGGGGCGTCTCTGGTGGTGAACCCGGATCCGAATCGGGGTCAATTCAGTTCATTGCAAGTCGGGCTGCACGAAGTGCTTAACCGCGGCCGTGATGCCGCGATGGTGACTTTGGTCGACCGCCCACCAGTCAGTGCCACAACCATCCAAACTCTTCGCGATGCTTTCGAAGCCGCGGATCAGCATATTTGGGCCGTGGTGCCTGAATTCTCCGGTAAACACGGGCATCCTTATCTGGTGGGCCGCGAAATGATGGAAGCGTTTCTGCGCGTCCCGCCGACATCGATCGCGCGCGACATCGAACACGAGCACCAGCAACACATCCAATACCTGCGTGTCGACGATCCTCTCGTTGCTCTGAATATCAACACGCCGGAGGACTACGCAGGCCTGCAGGCCCGGTCGTCCTGACTGAGGTCCGTGACCGAGCACGTTATTGCGTGTTTTCCAGCAATCACGTTATCGTCGATAGATGAACCTTGCCGAGGGCGAAGCATTCCTTCCCGTCACGAACGAATTTCTCGACTCGATTCTCCGTCTTAACCTGAGGGTTGCTGCTTTTGACTGCGACGGCACGCTGTGGTCGGGCGATGCCGGGGAACGCTTCTTCGATTGGGAACTGAGGGAGGGCGAACTCATTCCGCGAGCCCTCGATCGTCCCCTGCGCGAGCGCTACGCCGCCTACAAACGCGGCGAGGTCGATGAAACCACCATGTGCGGCGAAATGGTGACGATGCACCAGGGCATTTCAGAGCAGAAGATGATGGCCGCGGCGGGGCGCTTCTTCGACCAGTTTTTCGTGGTGCAGATCTTTCCCGAAATGCGGGAACTCGTCCGCCGCCTGCAGGAAAATGGGTGCGAGGTGTGGGCAGTGTCGTCTTCGAATGACTGGGTGATCCGCGCCGGCATGAGCCATTTCGGAGTCCCTGACAGCCGCATACTAGCGGCCCAGGTGGAAGTCGATGACGGCATCGTCACGGATCGCCTGATCCGCGTGCCCTCGGGCGCGGGCAAGCCGCAGGCACTGCGCGAAGTCGTGAAGAAGGAGATCGAAGCCGCCTTCGGTAATTCCCGCTGGGACCGGGACATGCTGGAGATGGCGAAACATGCCTTTGCGGTTAACCCGAATCCCGACCTTGAGTCCGCAGCCCGCGAACACGGCTGGCGGATTTATTTTCCCGAGGGCACGCGTCCGCGGAGTTGAGTTTGCCGCCGGATGCCTGCCGTTTACAATTGGAAAGCAAATGTACTCCGTGCAGGTACTCGATCATTTCCAAAATCCGCGCAATGCCGGAGAAGTTGAGGACGCAGATGCCGCGGCAGAAGTTGAAAACCCCGCCTGCGGAGATGTACTGCGCCTAAGCTTGAAAATAAGCGAGGGCCGAATTAGTGCGGCGCGATTCAAGGCCAAGGGATGCGTCGCGGCCATTGCCTGTGGCTCGGCCCTGACAGATTTAGTTGTGGGGAAGACACCGAGTGAAGCTCGGAAGCTGCGTCGCGAGGATGTGATTGCGGTCATCGGCAGTCTGCCCCAGGCCTCAACCCACGCGGCCCAGTTGGCTCTTGACGTGCTCGCGGAAGCGCTGAGCCCGATCGACCAGTAGGTCAAGATTTATGCCCGACTCCCATTCACCGCGCCGCATCGCCTGCCTGCAACCCAGCGCGACCGTCATTCTCGCCGCTGTCGGTGAACTTGACCGTGTGGTCGCCTGCACGAAATATTGTGCGGACGTGGTTCCCGAAATCACGGCGCAGCCGCGGACCATCCTTGCCGATTCCTGGACTGCCAATGCCGAACAGATTATGGCAGCACGGCCTGACCTGGTCATCGCCTCCGTGCCTTACCAGGAGAAAGCCGTGATCGAAATCCTCAAGTCTGGGACTTCGTTTCTAGGGCTCGCGCCTAAGAATCTAGCAGATGTCTACGCTGACATTGCGCTTATCGCTGGCGCGGTCGGGGCGAGTGAACGCGGCGAACTGGTGATCGCGGGCATGCAGCAGCACATCGAACGAGTCCGGGCTCAGGCCGCGGGATCGACTCGTCCAAGAGTCTTCTGTGAAGAATGGGGTAAGCCACTGATTCCGTCGCAAGCCTGGGTCGCGGAGCTGGTGGAAGCCGCTGGGGGTGAGTTTCTAGGCGTACCCGGACGGCAGATTTCCACCGAGGAAGTGGCCCGCATGGATCCTGATATCTTGATCGCCGCCTGGTGCGGCGCGGGCGATCGCGTTCCGCTGGAGAAAATCGTTGCAGAGCGCAAATGGCAGGGAACTCGCGCTGCGCTAACGTCACGCATTTACTGCGTGCGGGACGAACACCTCAACACACCCGCTCCCACACTTCTCCGCGGTCTGGATGCCTTGGCATTCGCGATTCATCCCGAGCTTTTTGCCGGCACGGAAGGAATCCGGCAGATTACCTGTGTTCCGTCTTCCACAGCCGCGAATCTCTCACTCTGAGTTAAGATTCTCATCATGCCCGTCACCACCAGAATCGAAGAGGTTCGCAACGAAATCGCGACGCTGGCCCAAGCTGCACCCACGCCGAAAGATCTCATGCAAGGCGTCTGCAAGCTTTTGCACGAGCGCATGCTGAAGTACAACTGGGTTGGCTTTTACATGCTCGAGCCCGGCGCCAAGCCGCCAATGTTGGTGCTTGAAGCTTTCGTGGGCGCCATGACTCCGCACACGCGAATTCCACTTAACCAGGGTATTTGCGGGGCTGCGGCTTCCAGCGGAAAGACAATCGTGGTCGACGACGTCAGCAAAGATCCTCGGTACTTGGCCTGTTCGCTGGAGACTAAGTCAGAAATCGTTGTCCCTGTTTTCGTGAAGGACCAAGTCGCCGGCGAACTCGACATCGATAGCCATTTCCCGGCGGCATTCGGCGTCGAAGACCAGAGACTCGTCCAGTACTGCGCGGAAGTTGTGGGGAAAAAGCTGGATAAGTCTCAGTAAGGACTGCTCTTCCTCTAGATTACGCATTCGAATTGGAACTTCTCTGTTCTTCGGAAATCCGCAAAATATGAAACGGGTCGTTGCAGCCGTGATCGAAAGGGATGGCAAGCTGCTGGTCTGCCAGCGGACGCGGCATCAGACTATGCCGCTCAAATGGGAATTTCCGGGAGGAAAAATTGAAGAAGGCGAGCAGCCTCGCCATGCCCTACGGCGCGAGTTGGAAGAGGAATTAGGAATCCATGCCCAGATCGGCGACGAGATCGCCCGCCTGCAGCATACCTACCCCAACGGAGCCATGGTGGAGCTGCGATTCTTCATCGTTCGCGAATACGATGGCGAAATCGAGAATCGCATCTTCCGCGATTTGCAGTGGTCCTCTCCCAAGGATCTGGGATCGTATGATTTTCTTGAGGCAGATGCTTCCCTGGTGAAGGATTTGGCGGCTGGAAAACTTCTCTGACCGAGCGACGCCAGAACAGGCTACTCGGGGGACTCGCGCTAGCCACCGCCTCTCAACGTCCAGAACCACGCAATCGTCAGTCCAACCATTATGACCGTGGTCAGCCAGGCCACGGCGTTGAACAAGTGCGTGTTCACGTACTCCCCCATTAACTCTTTCTTGTTGATCAGCAACAGCATGAAGATCAGCACGAAAGGCAGCACTACGCCGTTTACAACCTGCGACAATACAGCGATCTTGACCAACGGCAGGCCGGGTATAAGAAGCACAGCGCCGCCGGCGACGATCAACAGCGTGTAGAGCCAGTAGAAAAACGGAGCCTCGCTGAACTTCTTGTCCACGCCGGATTCAAAGCCCATGCCTTCGCACACGGTGTAGGCCGTGGAAAGCGGCAGAATCGATGCGGCAAATAGGGAGGCGTTGAACAGCCCCACGGCAAACAGGATATAAGCGTACTGGTTGGCCAAAGGCTTGAGAGCCTGGGCGGCATCGGCCGCATACTTGATATCGCGGTAGCCGTGAACATACAAGGTTGCGGCGCATGCCACGATGATGAACCAGGCGACCACATCGGTAAAAATGCAGCCCGCGATGACGTCCCAACGCGAAGCTTTGAGCCCGCGCCGAGTTACGCCCTTTTCCACGATTGAGGACTGAAGATAAAACTGCATCCAAGGCGCGATCGTGGTCCCGACGACGCCAATCACCATGTACAAATACGCCTGTTCGCGGAACTTAGCCCACTCGGGCGGCTTGAAGGTTGCGACGGTTGCGACCTTCCAAGCTGGATGCGCCAGAGCTCCGGCGAAGATGTAAGTGATATAGAAGAACGACGCGGCGAGGAACACCTTTTCGACACTCTTGTACTGGCCTTTGACCACGATCAGCCAAACGATCACGCCGCAAACCGGCACGGTCACGTATCTCGAGAGGCCGAATAATTCGAGGCTGGTGGCGATGCCGATAAATTCCGTGACCACGTTGCCGAAGTTGGTAATCAGAATCCCCAGCATCATCAGAAATGTGATGCGAAGCCCGAACTCTTCGCGAATCAGGTCGCTCAGTCCCTTGCCGGTGACCGCGCCCATGCGGGCGCTCATCTCCTGTACCACGATCAGGGCCAGGGTGATCGGGATCATGGTCCACAACAGAAGAAAACCGTATTGCGCCCCAGCTTGCGAATAGGTCAGGATGCCGCCAGCGTCGTTGTCGACGTTCGCGGTGATAATCCCCGGCCCGACTACGGCGAGGAACAACAGGGTCCGGCCTCGGTAACGTTTCCAAAACTTCATGCGCGCATTTCGCCGCCATAGAAATTAAAGCAACCCAGGACAGGCCCGCGCTCGGTGTTTCGCCGCGCGCAGTCTGGCTCGATGCGGCATCAGAATACATGGGGAGCCCTTGAACGGCATAGACGAAAATGAAAGATTTTGGAGAAAAGAATCGAAACCACAAACAGGTTAAGATGTTTCCGGGACTAGACTACTCAGGCCAAGACTTCGGATGACCAAGAACTCCGCGCGCGCCTTTTATCTCCTGATCGCTCTCGTCGTTGTCCTGCTTGACCGCTGGACGAAGCACATCGTGGCGAAGCGTATCTCGCTTTATTCTCATATCCAGGTCATACCTGGGTTTTTTACCCTGACCCATACGGAGAACACTGGCGCGGCTTTCAGCCTGTTCGCCGACTCGAACGCGCACTGGAAAACGGCCATGCTGATCGTGTTTTCCATGATCGCTCTGATCGTGGTTTCCGTTTTGCTCTGGAAAAACCACCATGCCCACGTGGCCACCGGCATTGGCTTGTCGCTGATAATGGGTGGGGCTTTGGGGAATCTCTGGGATCGCCTAGCCCGCGGGCGCGTGGTCGACTTTCTGCTCTTTTACGCGAAGCGATATCAGTGGCCGGTGTTCAATCTGGCGGACAGCGCGATTGTTGTCGGGGCGGGGTTACTGGTGCTGGAAATTCTGTTTCACAAGTCGAGTGCTCACCAGGATTCTCAGCCGACCTGAATTCCGAAGTCTCTCCAATGCTGAGAGGGCGTTCAACGGCCACCCGACCGTCGAGGCGACGCGGGAACAAGAGTATCTCCGCGCGTGTCTACTCCTTTATGTAGGAGGCCTCATGGTCATCCGCTGCGGATTGTTTTCGGCCAAGAGTAGAAAGGCTCTGAAAGCAGGCTGGCTTATCACGGCCGGAGTGGTGGCGCTCTACTTGGGAGTCATTCAACCCCGTGAGCGGGCCAGAGGCATTGCCTCGCAGAGGGCAACCGGCCTTGCTGCCGTAAGCGGAAGTGTGGGTTGGGAGCCACTCTCGTTCTGGAGGCAAACCTCGCTTCTTGCGCATTCCAGGCGCGAAACCTACCTTCAGAAGGGTGTTGTTGGCGGTGTTCCCGGTGATCGGGTCGCCGTCGCACCCGCCTCTCTGGCGACATTTTCACGAGGAGATAGCGACAAGCAGGAAAGCGCTTCCGAGGACCGGAAACTCGCCAAGACGGCAGCCCTCGATCTTATCGTCAAGGCTCCGGCAGAAAGCACCGAGAAGATCGTTCAGATCGCCCAAAGCGCGGGTGGATTCCTAGCGTCCTCTAATGTCAACGGCGGTGCCGACGCCACCAGCGCCTTCCTCAGCATCCGCGTGCCCACGCCAAAGTTCGACGAAGTCCAAGCTGCGATCCACAAATTAGGCCTGCGCGTGGAGAACGAAAGCATCGAGGCGCAGGACGTCACGAGACAATACGTCGACGACGGAGCCCGTTTGCGCATCCTGCGAGCGCAGGAGCAGCAGTATTTCGGGATCTTGCGTAAGGCTGCGACCGTGAAGGACACGCTCGAAGTGAGCCAGAAGCTGGACGAAGTCCGCGGCACGATCGAGGAGAAGCAGGCAGAATTCGAGACGCTCTCGAAGCAAGTTGAAAACGTGGCCATTAACATCAACCTGCACTCCGAAGCCGATGCTCGAGTCTTCGGTCTCAATTGGCGTCCGCTGTATCAGCTGAAAGTCGCCGCCCGCGAAGGTCTCGAAGGCCTCGGCGATTACGCTGTCTCGATGACGGCGTTTGTGTTCTATCTGCCGACGATCCTGCTGTGGCTGTTCACGGTCCTCTTCGGCGCCGCAGTGGGCTGGAGGATTCTGAAATGGGCAGCGCGAAGTCTATTCACTTCGTCGACAAGAGGCTTGGTTGAGAAAACAGCGGGTTAGCGCGCTCGCGAATCGCTAATGAGGTAGCGGAAGGTCTTCTGGAACTTGATCCTACGGAGCCCCATACAGCTGTTTGTACACGCTGGCGTTGCGCAATATCGCCTGCACGTACTCGCGGGTCTCGGTGAAGGGAATCGATTCGACGAACTCCTGGGGGTCGCGATACTTGCCCTGGCTCAGCCAGTCTTCGACGCGGTCTGAGCCCGCGTTATAAGCGGCGAGGGCGTATTCGAACGATCCGCCGAACTTGTCGACCATGCCGCGGAAATAGCGTGTGCCCAATTGCAGGTTCACCGCGGGAGTGTACAACTGGCTGGCGGTGTAGCGCTTCATCTTTTCTTGCCGGGCCACGGCTTTGCCGGTCTTCGGCAACAACTGCATTAGCCCAACCGCATTGGCGCGAGAAACTGCGTTGGGATTGAACTCCGACTCCTGCCGGATGAGCGAGGCCACCAGATAGGGATCCAGCCCATTGGCTGCGGAAGAGCGTTTAAGGTCGCTCCAGTAGGCTCTGGGGAACAGCGCCTCCCAGTACTTCCGTGGCAGGTCAGGAATGTCGAGGGCGAAATAATTCGGAGCGGAATGCTTCATGACCTCG
>Ga0209624_10001177_pt1 | contig 21338 bp, 19 predicted proteins | sample JacPinW_OM2H0_O1_FD_188565 | JGI IMG/M metagenome (GOLD analysis project Ga0209624, IMG submission 188565) | Forest soil microbial communities from Algoma, Ontario, Canada - Jack Pine, Ontario site 1_JW_OM2H0_O1 (SPAdes) (version 2) | ecosystem: Environmental > Terrestrial > Soil > Boreal...
CGAGCAAGCCGCCAGGCGCTTTAAAAGCACGAGGGCGTTCAGGTTCGCGGAAGCGAAGAATCAAAACGCCTCCGGCGACGAGAGCAAAGGCGAAGAGTGTGCCGATGTTCGACATCTCCGCGAATGTGCCTACATCAAAAAGGCCTGCGGGGATTGCCACGAGTACACCAGCGACCCAGGTGGCGAAGGCTGGCGTGCGAAATCGTGGATGAACCTTGCTGAAGACATCCGGCAGCAGTCTGTCACGCGACATGGCGAACCAGACTCTCGCCTGCCCCAACTGGAAGACCAGGATTGACGAGACCATTCCTACGAGGGCACCAATCAGAACTGCCAACTGTACCCAATGGAGTCTGTGGCCTTCGGGCGTCAGGGCGACCCGCTTCAGCGCATTGACTACCGGTGCGGCGTCGCCCGCGACGGAGAGCCACGGAACCATTCCGGTAAGAACGACCGCGACGCCGATGTAGAGCACAGTGCAGACCGCAAGGGTTGCCAGAATGCCAATGGGCACATCGCGTCTGGGCTGCCTGCATTCCTCGCTGGCAGTGGAGACGGAGTCGAATCCGATGTAGGTGAAGAAGATGATAGATCCGCCGGCGAGAACGCCCGACCATCCGTTGGGCGAGAAGGGATGGTAGTTTGCCGGATGGATGAAGCTGAGGCCGAAGAAGACGAAGAGCAGGATGGCGAAGATTTTGACGAGCACCATGATGTTGTTGGTGCGCGCTGACTCGCGAATGCCGCGAACGAGCACTACGGTCAAGAGCATCACGATGAGGAATGCGGGAATATTGAAGCCTGCGTGGAAGCCAGCTGGATAGATGTCTCTGCCCTGCAGGTCCTGGAGCCCTAGCGGCAGGTATGCCGGAGAGAGCCACTTGGGGGACAACGGTATTCCTATCCAATCGAGCAGAGCTACGACGTGAGCGGCGAAGCCCACGCTGACGCTCATATTGCTGAAGGCATACTCGAGGATGAGATCCCAGCCGATGACCCACGCGACGAGCTCGCCAAGCGTTGCGTAGGTATAGGTATAGGCTGAGCCCGCGATGGGGATCATGCTCGACAGCTCTGCATAGCAGAGGCCGGTAAGCGCGCAGACGATAGCCACCAGGACCAGCGAGATTGCCAGAGCTGGTCCGGCACCCGGGCGCCCGGCGACTGCGCCGCTGGTGTGGTGAATCCATCCGACGATCAGATCGAGAATCGGCGAACCCTTCCAATCGGCAATCTTCGCCGGGTTACCGCCGATGGCGGTGCCGACGACTGTGAAGATGCCTGAGCCGATGACGGCGCCGATTCCGAGCGCGGTTAGAGAGACCGGACCGAGAGTCTTCTTCAGCGCGTGCTCAGGCCGCTCCGATTCTGAGATCAGCTTGTCGATCGATTTAGTTCGAAAGATTTGCCTGGCCAGCGCGCTCGCTCCTGCTTACGGAAGAATTGGTGCGGGGCGGTTCAAACTACGAAGTGCGATGTTCAATCGCTACGCAAGACCGCTTCGCGGTTGAGCGGGAGCGCTGTTATAGGCGCCCCCGCTCAATCGGAGTGCTTACCGCTTGCTCTGACCGCGCGATGCCTTGCGGACCTTGGCCTTCTTTTCGCCGCGTGCGTGGGTGCGGGCGGCTTTGGGGGCAGCTTTCTTGCGGGCTGCGCGCTTTACCTTCTTGCGTTCGGTCTTGTCGGTGATGGTTTTGGTATTTGCCATGGATCGTTCAATTCTTTCTATAGATGCGATTTTTCAGAAGTTTACAGGCGCTCCAACTGGGCGAACTTTTCCACCAGCTTTTTTACGCCGTGCTGTTGAAATTGTACTGTAATCTTCGCGTCATCCCCATCGCCTTCGCGACGAAAGACGGTTCCTTCGCCGTACTTGGGATGGCGGACGCGAGTGCCCTGCTTCAGGCCGGTCTTGCCCGCGGGAGCTTCTACCTCAAGTTTTGGCTTGGTGATCTTTTGTCCGCGTGCGGCGAAGAAGCTGGCGATGTTGTCGATGGACTGGCCTGCTCCTGATGGTTTTGCGGTTGGTGCGCTGCTGCGGTAAGCGGGTTTTGGGGGACGCCCTCGTTCTCCGCTTTGGTCTTCGTCCTCGTAGCTGTAGTGGCGGTCGCCTTCGTCTGCTTGCGGACGGCCAAACCTGTTGGCTTTGGGATACGGGGTTGCGTAGGCGTTGCGGTATCCGTAGTCGGAGCCAGAGAAGTGTGGACGCGCGGGGGGGCTGCCGAGATCCTCGACGAGATGCGCGGGGACTTCTTCGAGAAAACGTGAGGGGATGGATGGCTCGGGCATGTCGCTGCCATAGCGGCGGCGATAGCGCGCGCGGGTCATAACGAGCGTGTCCATTGCGCGCGTCATGCCGACGTAGCAGAGGCGGCGCTCTTCTTCGAGGCCGGTGGGATCGGTGAGGGTGCGCGAGTGGGGGAATAGGCCCTCTTCCATGCCGGTGAGGAAGACGAGAGGGAACTCGAGGCCTTTGGCGGCGTGGAGCGTCATGAGTGTCACCTTCGCTTCGGCGCTGTAGCTGTCGGCGTCGCTGACGAGGGCGGCGTGATCGAGGAACTCGTGGAGGGACTCGCCGCGCTCCTGCGCGTCCTGTGCGGCGTTGGCGAGTTCCTTGAGGTTCTCGATGCGGGAGAAGGATTCGGGCGTGGCCTCTTCTTCGAGCGCGCGGATGTAGCCGCTGCGGTCGTTGAGGAATTTGATGAGCTCCGGGAGGGTTGCGGGGTCGCCGGGTTTTCGGAAGGCGGGCTTTTCATCGTCCATCTTCAGTTCGGCTGCTCGATCTATCGTTGTGCCTGCGGATTTTTTCAGGACTACGGGTGCAAAAGGATTGAAGTGTGCGGCGTCGATGCCGTGCGCTTCGTCAGTGTCAATGGCGTTTTCGGGGGTGAGGGTGGATATCTCCTCACTGGGGCCGAAGTCGAAGCCGAAGTTGAAGCTGGTGTCGAAGGAGGTGTCCGCGCCTGTGTCTTCGGGTTCGTCTGTGGGCTCTGGTTCGGTGACGTCGAATGAGACATCGGCGTCGTCCGCGGCTTCTGGAGTTTCGGGGAGGGAGGTGTTGTCATCGGCTAGATCGCCTACGAGTTTTTCTGCGAAGCCGGCGCCTAACATCGCGCGGGCGTCTCCGATGAGGCGGCGAAAGCTGCTGAGAGCTGCAAGGGCTCGTTGCGGGAGGAGTTTGTCTTCGATAGCGCGGGCTATGGCGTCCCAGGTGCTCATGCCGGTGGAGAGCGCCATGCGTTCGAGGGTTTCCATCGTGGTCTTGCCGATGCCACGCGGGGGCGAGTTGATAACGCGCGAGAGTGCGATCGAGTCGTGCACGTTCTGCACGAGTTTGAGGTAGCTGAGGATGTCTTTGACTTCGGCGCGGTCGTAGAAGGAAAAGCCGCCGACCATGTGGTACTGGATCTGATAGCGGCGGAGGGCTTCTTCCACGAGGCGTGACTGCGAGTTGGTGCGATAGAGTACGGCGCACCGCGGGAGATCTTCCTCGGCGCCGGCTTCGCGGATGTATCTCTGGATGCGGTCAGCTACGAAGAGAGCTTCGTTCTCGCTATCGGGAGCTTCGTAAAGGCCAATAGGGGAGCCGCCTTCGCGGGCGGTCCATAGGGTTTTGCCCTTGCGCTGTGTGTTCTGCGCGACGACTGCGCCGGCGCCTTCGAGAATCATCTGGGTGGAGCGGTAGTTTTGTTCGAGGCGGATGGTTTTGGTTTTGGGGAAGTCCTTTTCGAACTCGAGAATGTTTTTGATGTCGGCGCCGCGCCAGCTGTAGATGGACTGGTCCTCGTCGCCGACGACGCAGACGTTTGCGCTTTCGCCGGCGAGTAACTTCATCAGTTCGTACTGGGGGCGGTTGGTATCCTGGTACTCGTCGATGAGGATGTATTTGTAACGGCGGTTGTATCTTTCTCGGGTCTCGGCGGAGGACTTCAGGAGGCGAACGGTTTCGAGGAGGAGGTCGTCGAAATCGAGGGCGTTGGCTTTGAAGAGCTCCTTTTTGTAGATCTCGAAGATGTGGGCGATTTTTTCTTCGAGGGGGTTGGCGCTCGCGAGGAAGTACTCCTGCGGGTCAATCATGTGGTTCTTCGCCCAGCTGATTCTTCCCAGCGCAACTCTGGGCTTGAGGGCCTTGTCGTCGACGCCTAGCCGCTTGAGGGCTTGCTTGACTACAGCTTGCTGATCGGTCTCGTCATAGATGGCGAAGGTGCGGGTGAGGCCTACTCCGTTGATGCGAAGAGCCTCGATATCGCGGCGGAGGACTCGCACGCAAAAGCTGTGGAAGGTTGCGAGCAGGGGTTTGGTGAGAGTGGAATGACCGAGAATTTTGTCGACTCGTTCTTCCATCTCCTTTGCGGCTTTGTTCGTGAAGGTGACTGCGAGAATGGAGTCCGCGGGCACGCCTCGTTCCTCGATGAGGTACGCGATGCGGTGCGTAATGACGCGAGTCTTTCCGGACCCTGCGCCTGCAAGCAGAAGGACGGGCCCATCGACCGATTGGATGCCTTCCTGTTGCTGCGGATTCATGTTTTCTAAAAGACGACTCAACGTGGAAACACTCCAAACTCTATTTTAAGCTTTGTTAAATTTGTTCGTTGACGCCTCTCTTGAAAACGCAGAAAAGGTGCGTATTTATTGTTCATTTGCGAACATGTGTTCGGTGGTGGACATTCATCACAACAATTCATGCGTTCGTCACAAAGGAATCGCGATTTGAATTTTCTTTGGGAACTATTTGCGAAGCGCTGCGTACAACTTCACACGATGAGCTTTTCTGAACCATGGCAGAAACTCCCGTCGCAATTCAGCATCTATCTACGAGGAGCTAACAATGAATCGTGTTAATCGTCTTACTATCGCATTTGTCGCTGCTTCACTTCTTGCAGCCCCGGCTGTTTATGCCGCTCCTGCCAGCATCTCGTCCCCAGTCCACGCCATGTTCGGGAAGACGAAATCGAATACGGTCAAACTGAACCTGAAGAACGAATCCGCCGCGCCCCTGGATGTGAAAGTGGGGGATAAGGTGATGACTCTCGAACCAGGTAAGCCCATTACCCTCAATCTTGAAGTTGGCACGCGCATCGTATCGAATTCGAATACGCCGACTCATCCTGAGGGCTCGCTGATTGAAGAGGTCGTCAAAGATCACAACGGCGCCACGATTGTCATCCGCTAAATCGCTAACCAATATCGGCGGCAAGTACGCACTTCCTTCCCTTTTGTGAGGTCGATCGTTCCGTGCACTGACGATCGGCCTTTTCCCTCCATCTCAATTGCGTGATCCACTGCTCCTCTTGTTATTCTCGTTTCTATGATTCGTAACGTTGCTGTCTTCTGCGCTTCAGCCAACGGCTCGCACTCGATTTATAAGGACGCGGCCGAGGAGCTGGGACAGGCACTTGCTGCCCGCAATATCGGGCTCGTTTATGGCGGCTCGAACGCTGGGCTGATGAAGGCCGTCGCTGAGGCTGCCCTGGCCGCGAACGGCAGGGTGATTGGCGTGATTCCAGAGGTGCTGGTCGATCTCGAGGTCGCACATCACGGTATTACCGAACTGCATGTCACGAGCACTATGCATACGCGCAAGGCACTCATTGGAGAAAAGGCTGATGCCTTTGTTGCGTTGCCGGGGGGCTTCGGCACCTTCGAGGAGCTGTTCGAAGTCTTAGCGTGGCACAGTCTCAAAATTCATGCCAAGCCAATTGTTCTACTGAACATTAACGGCTTCTATGACAAGCTTTTGGTTTTTCTCGACCACTGCGTTGCCGAAGGTATGCTCAAGCCGAAGAATCGGGAGCTTCTGTTCGTGGTGGACACAGTGGAGGGCGCGATGGCGCACCTGTTAGGAGAGACGGTCTAACCTGCCGTCCGGCAAGTCTCGCACTGACAGACGCGGCGTAGGTAATCCCATGAGTAGATTCCGCTCTCGTGGCCGTCGCTCCACTTGAATTTCACAGCATATTTGCCGACCGGCGCGGTCTCGACGGGTTTTACCGGCGCCTCGTACATCACCAGAAGCGTCTTCTCCTTGGGCTTCGGGGTGCCGAGCGCCCTGCCTGTTTTTTCCCGCTCCTCGTGGCAGGTTGCGCAGGGACAGGCATTGCGCAGCCAGGCGAACGACCACGAACTATGGTGTCCATCCTTCCAGTCGATCTCGACGCCGGTGCCCTCGGTCTTTTTCACGCGCACCTTGTTCGGAGTAACGGCCTCGGTGGGCAGAGACTTGTGTTCTGAATCCTCCCGCCGCGCCTGTTCGGCGTCGACAATGCGAATTCTTTCGTGACTCATACATCCTCTTTCACAGTTCTTCGTTCATAGCGGATCTTCAGGATCAAGATGCTAACCGATAGTCCCAGGGTCGCTGAATTGGACGCGATCACTGGCTTCGATCCGCTGTAGATGCCGTAGACGAGCCAGAGAAAGATTCCAACGGAAAATAGTAGAAAGGTTCCCATGGAGATATCTCTGGCCGATCGCAGTCTCAGGACTCGCACTAATTGCGGAATAAAAGCGGTCGTCGTGCAGATTGCCGCGATGAATCCAATATCATCCACTATTCGCGTGCTAAGCGTCATTACGCAACTCCGTGAGAAAGAGGCAGACTGGGACGTTGGCGATCTCTCATCCATTCTTCCAGAAAAAATATGCGGCAACAGCGCATCCCGTGATCACGACGATCGTTCGCAGCACCTCTGCGCTCATTCGACGTGCGTACTGTGCCCCGACATATCCGCCGACTCCAGCAAATACCATTGAGATGACGCAGTAGTGCCAGATGACTGCACCTTTAAATACAAAAGTCAGAACAGCGCAGAGATTGGACAGGCATGCCGCCAGGACTTTGAGTGAGTTAAGCACGTGCATCTCTTCGACGCCAAAAAGCGCCAGCGCCGTCATGATCAGGAAGCCCGCTCCAGCGCCAAAATAACCGATGTAAAAGCACACGGGGAGCAACACAAAAAACAACGGTACCACCGCGGCGGTCCTCGGCACATGCGGTTGATCCGAACGCGCCCGCAGCCATCGCGACACCGGTCCGCTGATTCCGAAGAGCAGCGAAGCAACCAATAGAAGCCACGGCACCAGATGGAGAAAGGTGATCTGCCGCGTGTTCAGAAGCACCACTGCGCCGCTGACTCCGCCGACAATCGAAGCTGCACATACAACCGGCAACAGGTCGCGCCGCAAGTCTCCACGCAGAGCAGCCACCGAGGTCAACTGACCTGGCCAAAGCGCCACCGTATTCGTCGCGTTGGCCTGGATTGGAGGGACGCCTATCGATAGCATAGCGGGAAATGAGATAAACGATCCCCCGCCCGCCATTGCGTTCATCACTCCCGCAATAAACGAGGCGACGACAAGCCAGATGTAGTGCCAATGTGTATTAAGACTCGCAATCATCCCTCTTTGATTGTAGCGACACGGCGGGCCAAACCGACCGCGGCTCGCACGGATGTCACGGATTAATAGACGAAGTACGATCAAGACGAGGAGCGACGAAGGAAATCGGCTGCTGCCTTACCTAGGAGGTAATTCGTGCGATCCGCGGTCGATGCGTTGGGGGATTTCCGGGGTGACGGCGATCAAGTTGCGTGTGTATTCCTCAAGTGGCGCCTCGCAGACTTGTTCGCGCCTACCTAACTCGACAAGACGTCCGCGGCGCATCACCGCGACGTGGTCGCATAGGTATCGGACCAACGGCATTGAGTGCGAGATGAACAGGTAGGTCAGCCCAAATTCCTTCTGCAGGTCGCGCAAGAGATTGACCACCTGGGCGCCTACGCTTACGTCGAGCGCGCTCACCGGCTCGTCTAGCACGACAAACTCCGGACGCAATGCCAATGCGCGCGCAATATTGATCCGTTGTCTCTGACCGCCGCTGAACTCGTGTGGGAAGCGCTCGAGCGCGGACTCTTCCATCCCTACTATGCGGAGCATCTCTCGCAGCCTCGCTGGCAGCCCTTCGGCGGGTTTCTCGCGGTGAATGGCAAACGGTTCTGCGAGAATCTCCCGCACTCGCATCCTCGGGTTCAGAGCGGCAAAAGGGTCTTGAAACACGATCTGCATGCGCCGCCGCATCCTGCGTATATCCTCGGAGCCGGCGGCGAGGAGATCGCGTCCGTCACACCATACCTCGCCGGCCGTTGGCTCAACTAGGCGTAGGAGCATCCGCGCTACAGTGCTCTTGCCGGAGCCCGATTCTCCGACGAGGCCCAGCGTCTCTCCACGAGCGATCGTGAAGGAGACACCATCCACTACGCGATGTCCTGCGCCGTAATCCTTCACCAACCCACGCGCTTCGACGAGCACATCTTCCGACATGCTCAACCCAGCTTCGGATGCATCAGTTGGAAGCTGGTTGCATCCTGATAGGCTTTGGCGAACGCCGCGAGCCGGGCATCCGAATAGAGCGCACCCAAAAAGGTCAGGCTCACCGGTGTGCCTGGGCCACCTGCGTTTGCGAGTGCCCCATCCTCGTCGGTGTCGCTCTTCGGCGCGCCGTCTCCGCGAATCCCGTTCGGCACGATGACGGCGGGATGGCCGGTTAGATTTGTCGCCTGCAACTGAATTCCCTGCGACGGCGTGACGATGACGTCGACCTGTGTGAAGAGTTTTTCCATCGCGGCGATCGCCAGCGTTCGCGCGCGCATTGCCTGGATGTAGTCGACGGCGGAGTAGAAGCGGGCGATGCGGAATTGATTGGGCCAGTCGAAGGGCAATTGGCCGGTGAGCAGCTTGTCGCGACCGCTGCGCGTGAGGTCGTCGAAGGCGGCGGCTGCTTCGGCCTCGAGTACTGGCACGATTGCAGCGAAGGGGAAATCGGGCATTTCGACAGGAACCAGCTTCACGCCCATGTTGCGCAACTCATCGAGAGCAGCGGCGCCGTACTTCGCGTCGTAACTGCGGCGCTCGAAGTTCTTCTTCTGGGCGTCGGTTGCCCCTGCTTGAAGTGGCGATACATCAAACGCGCTTTTGATATAGCCGACCCGGAGGGTCTTCCAGTCGAAACCCGCGTCCCAGTTGAACGCCGCGGGCTGGACTGATAGATCGTGGCCGTCTTGCCCGTAGATGGCCGACATGACGAGCGCGCAGTCCTCTACCGCTCGGCAGATAGGGCCAATCTTATCCATCGTCCAACTGAGTGCCATGGCTCCGGTTCGCGGGACGAAGCCGAAGGTGGGGCGCAGTCCGGTGGTACCGCAGCGTGTTGAAGGTGAGGAGATGGAACCGAGGGTCTCGGTGCCGAGAGCGAATCCTACGCATCCGGTAGCAACAGCGCTGGCGCTTCCTGCAGACGACCCGCTCGAGCCCTGGCGTATGTTCCACGGGTTTCGCGTTCTCGCGCCGAACCAGAGATCGCCTTGTGCAAGCGCGCCCATCGAGAGCTTCGCGATGAGGACCGCTCCGGCCTCGTCAAGGCGAGTGACAACGGTTGCGTCGTAGTCGAAGCTCTGATCTTCGAAACCGCCGGCGCCCCAGGTGGTGCGATAGCCCTTGACTGCGAGCAGGTCTTTGCCGCCCCACGGGATGCCGTGGAGAGGTCCACGGTATTTGCCTGTGGCTATCTCTTTGTCTGCTGCGGCCGCATGGGCCATGGCGCGTTCTTCCGTGAGGGTGATGACAAAGTGAAGCTGTGGATCGTATTTTTTCAGTCGCGCCAGGTACATCTTTGTCAGGTCGGTAGAGGTGACTTTGCGGGTTTTGACGAGTTGCGCGAGTTCTCGTGCCGAGGCGAAGGCCAGGGCGTCGGAGTCTCCGGCGACTCCGGCAGATGCAGCCGCGGCGAGCTTTGCGTCGTCGGGAGCGTCGCTGATCTTCAGGGGCTTTTTCAGGGTGTCGAGCGTCATGTCGCCGGGTACCGGGTCGAAGATGAACGCGGGAGCTACGCTGTTGGAGAGCTTGAGGTCGCGAATCGCTGTGTAAGATTTGCGGAGTTGCTCCAGGCCTTCGAGCATCATCTTCTTCTGCTCATCGGTGACGCTGATGCCGGCAATCACGGCGGCTGCGTCGATCATCTCCGGCGTAATCTTCGGCAGGGCGTCGATGCTGGCTTTGACGTCTCCGCTGCCAACGATGGGAGAACTCTGCGCCTTAGCCTGCGTCGCCAGCGTGAACAACGTTCCCGGCAACAAAGTCTGTCCCAGCCCCACCATGGAGCACACGCCAAGAAAGCCCCGCCGGTCCAATCCACGTTCCTGTTCGGTCATTCCCGCATTATTGCATTTGGCAGTTTGCGACGGACCTGGACTCGAAACTTTATGGAGTCCGTAATTTTGACGTGGTTTTACCTCCCAAGAAACGGAGCGGCAGGTCGGCGACATTACGGATGCCGATTCGCGGCGCGATCTCGACAGTTTTGGGTCGGAAGCCGTCATCGAGGATTTGAAGGATTGAGCTGGCGCTCGTTACATCCATGTCGTGATGAGTGGCACGCTTGATTCCAAAGGCTTGGCAAAGCGCCACTCTTTCCCGTCCAGATCGATGTCCGCCCATTCAGCACCGCGAAGCTCGCCAGGGCGTACGAATACCAACGGAGCAAGGCGAAGCGCGCACCGCACCGCTAAGGTGCCCTCGTAGCCTTCCATCGCCCACAGTATCTCTGCAACTTCCTTTGGGTCGGTCTTCGCCGCGAAATGCCTACCCTGCGCGGGCGGCAGCGCGCCGCGTATGTCGCCCGAAGGATCACGCAAGGAACGTCCGGTGGCGATACCGTAGCGGAATACCTGACCGCAGTTGCCTCGGGCGCGATGTGCAGTTTCGAGAGCACCTCGGGCTTCAATCCGGCGCACGACTGCGAGCAATTCCGGCGCGGTTATCTCGGCAATTGGCCGCCCACCGATCCACGGAAAGATATCGCGCTCGAAGAGTCGGACGACGCGGTCGCTGTGGCTCGCCGCCCAGTTCGGAGAATATTTGGCGAACCACTCACGCGCCACAACTTCGAAGCTGTTTGCGGCCCGTTCCGCCTGAGCCGATTTTTGTGCCTTGCGGTTCCCGCTAGGGTCAACGCCGTCGGCGAGTAGCTTGCGCGCGGCATCCCGGCGGTCGCGAGCTTCTTTCAGGCTCACGTCAGGAAAAACACCCAGGGACAGCCGCTTTTCCTTGCCCTCGTACCGGTATTTCAACCGCCACCACTTGCCGCCAGAAGGAGAGACTTCCAGATACAGTCCGCGTTCGTCGAACAGCTTCACGGTCTTCCCGCTGGGTTTGACGCTCCGAATAGTGGTGTTGGTGAGGCTCATGATGGGGGCAACTCCCTTTGGGTGCAACTCGCTTGCCCCCAATGCTGCCCCCAGTTGCCCCCGGATGTCAACGGACAATCTTGCGCTTCTATGGACGGTAAGCGGATAAAGATCCGCAGTTTACGCTGGATTTGGGACGTCCTTAGAACTTGTCGGATGATGTTTTGGTGGACCTGATCGGGATCGAACCGATGACCTCTTCCATGCCATGGAAGCGCGCTCCCAGCTGCGCCACAGGCCCACTCTCAGGAAGGACTCTATCTATTCTGGCTGACTGTGGCGTATTCGTCAACGAGGGGCGGAGCTAAAATGCAGTGGCTAACGGGAACAAATTGCGTATCTTGCGTGTCTAAAGGGAATAGAGTGAGCGAGCACTCGGCCCGCGCGGGCGCAGTTTTTGTCACTCGGAGTTCTCGCCGGCTCGCAGTTGCAAGGCGCTTCACCAAGTCGTACCTTAGAGGGTACCCGGTATGCAGGCGGGCACGATAGTGGGCAATCTAGCCAGCGCGATAGGCATTACAACGGAAGACGCAGCTCTTGTTGCCGACCTCAAGGCCGGTTCCGAGGAGGCGTTCGCCATCCTTATTGCGCAGTACCACCAGCCGCTCTACTCGCTGATTGCCCGCAGTCTGAACGACCCTGCCGATGCCGCCGACATTACCCAGGAAGTTTTCATCAAGGTCTTCCGAAGCATTCGCGGCTTCCATGGCGAAGCCAGCCTGCGCACATGGCTGTATCGGATCGCTCTGCGCGAGGCTTCGAACCAGAGGCGATGGTGGTCCCGGCATAAGAAGCAGGAGATCACCATTGATTCACCGTACGAGTCCGGCGCCGACGACGAAAGCCATGGTCTCTGCCTGAGCGCGACGCTCGCCGACCACTCGGATTCACCTTTCGATCATGCTGCCCAGGCGGAGGTTCGCGAACGGGTTGAAGCTGCTCTGCGGCAGGTACCGGAGGCCTTTCGTACCGTGGTTATTCTTCGCGAGATCGAAGGGTTTGCGTACGAAGAGATTGCCGAAATTCTGAGCGTGAACCTCGGCACAGTTAAGTCTCGTCTCACTCGCGGGCGCTCGGCCCTGCGAGTTTTGCTCAATTCAGATTCTGTTAGTTCCACCTCTGCGTCGGGTTCTCTCTCCGATCGATCCACCGTGGAGGTTGGGCAATGACCCCGCAGATTTGCCGTAAGATTCAGTCTTCCTTCTCTGCCTACCTGGATGGAGCCGTGAGCGGACGGCAGATGCAACGCATCGCCCAGCATCTAGAGGCCTGCCCGGAATGCTCCCAGGAGTTCGGTGCCCTTCGAGCCATGCAGCGATCGCTTTCCGCCCTTGGTCCTGCCAAGGCCCCTGAAGATCTCGGGCTCAGGCTGAGACTAGCTATCTCGCATGAGCAGGCCCGCAGGAAGTCCACCTGGCGCGACACCCTAAGCCTGAAGTGGGAGAACGCAGTTCGTCCGATGCTTGTCCAAGTCTCTGCCGGATTCGCTGGAGCCGTCATTCTCGTTGGGGGCATTGGGCTTTTGCTTGGCATGGTGGCGGTGCCGGAGCCTGTGATGGCTAATGACGAGCCTCTTGGGGCTATGACGGCGCCTCATTACCTCTACTCGATAGCCAGTCCGGCTGACGTCGTCAGCGATCATGACTCCCTGATCGTTGTCGAGGCGCTCATTAACGAACAGGGCCGGGTGTACGACTACAACATCGTCTCGGGGCCGGAAGATCAGGCGACCCGCAACCAGATCGCCGACCAGCTTCTGTTGAGCGTCTACCAGCCTGCCAGCGTCTTTGGCGCCCCCATCCGCGGCCGCGTCGTTCTAACCTTCTCCGGTATCTCCGTCCACGGCTAACCTCGCCGCCCCGCTGGTTTGCCACCTCTCCCATTGCTCCCTTAGACTTCATGGGAGCGTCCAATTACTGTGTCTTTTCTTACTAAACCGTTCTTTCGCCGGCACACTGCACTTTTTTCGCTGGGCCTTGCGACAACTTTGCTTCTGAACGGCTTTGTTCCTGCAAAGGCCCAGAAGCCAATCTCTTCGAGCAGCAGCAGCACGCCCGACACTCCTGCGCCCGATAATCCGGTAAAGCCCGCCCCTCGTGTTGCGCAGCCGGAGGCCGGCGGCTCTGCCATTACCCTTGAGACCAGCGAACCTCTCTTTTATATTGCCGTGGCGCTCAACACCTGCGGGTACGATGCCGATCTGGCCGCATCGGCACCTGTCCGGCGGAAGATTCGCGAGGAGATCAACTCTGAAATGGCGGGTTCTGCGGCCGCGCGCACGAGCCGTGATGCCCTTTGCACCTACATCCGCGACCACACCCTGGCCGACAGCGGTCTCAACCTCGCCCAGTACATCTCGCTCGCGCTTTACCTCTCTCCGCCGCCTGAGTTGACACCTGTTGCCGACGAAACCGAACTCCCGCCTGACTCGACGCAGGTCGTCAACATTCTTCCGCTCCTTCGCACCTTTGCCGACGACGTCCATCTCAATGCCCTCTGGGCAGAGCATCGCCCTGAGTATGAAGATCTCAGGGATCGCGTGCATGGGCCGCTCACGAAGATGATCCTCGATACCAACATCTATCTTCGGCTTCCCGTGAGCAGTTACGATGGTCGTCGCTTTCTGGTGCTATTGGAGCCGATGCTCGCTCCCTCGGCTACGAATGCCCGTATCTATTCGAGCGACTACATCGTTGTCGCCTCGCCCGCCGGAGAGCCGCTCGGCGCGGTTCACTTCGATGATATCCGCCACATCTATCTCCACTACGAGATTGAGCCGCTCGTCTACGCGCGCGCGCAGGCCATGGAGCGCCTCGCGCCGCTGCTGCGCACAGTGCAGGATGCGCCCCTGGAGTACACCTACAAGACGGAGATCGTTCCGCTCATCACCGAGTGCCTGATCAAGTCGATCGAGATTCATACGATGGACGTCGGTCTCGCCAAGCCGGAGAAGCCGGGCCCTACAGTGAAAGCGCGCGCCGATCTCGAGCGTTACGACGCCGATATGAGCGCTTATGAGCACCAGGCTGAGACAGTTCGCCGCAAGGCCATTGATCTTGCGATGCGCCAGGGCTGGGTGCTGACGGATTACTTCTACGGTGAGATCGGAAGCATGGAGAGGTCCGGCGTCAGCTTAAGGGAGAACATGGGACAGATGGTCTACGGCATGGACGTCGATCACGAGCGCCATAAGGCTGAGCAGATTGCTTTTCTGCCCCAGGGCAGCCGCGATGTTCTTCGCCGGCCATCGACCCAGTTGACCGGCCTTCAACTCGCCGAGGTGAAGATGCTGAAAGGAGATCTCACCGGTGCTTCGGAGATCGCCAATAAAGTGCTCGCCGACCCCAACGGCGACCATCCGGGTGCCCACTATGTCCTGGCCCGTGTCAATCTAATGCAGCGTCAGCCGGGTGCTGCGGTGAACGACTTCCAGGAGGTCCTTGATACCTCGAAGGACCCGCGCACCCTTGCCTGGTCGCACATCTACCTTGGGCGGCTCTATGACATCATGCCTCCGCCGGACCGGCAGAAGGCTATCGCTGAGTACCAGGCTGCGCTCACTGTTCGAGATGCGCAACCAGACACAAAAGCGGCAGCCGAGGCTGGCCTGAAGACCCCCTTCATTGCTCCCAGGGCCGATAACCAGCCTCCGGACGATGACAACGCTCCATTTGACCCCAGTGGCAAAGCCGAGAAGGACGCATATCGTCCGCCACCCCCACACTAGATTCAAGCCTTCGGACCAGAGCCACCTGTCCGGTAAATTGAATGCGGAGGAGTTCTCCTTGACGACACGGCACAACAAAGCCGGACAATCGCGGAAGAGCACTCCTGTGTCTCCGTTCGATCATCGTTTCCGGAGGCCCGATCTGTTGACGTGGGCTCTCACCCATCGGTCGCTGGCGTATGAGACCAAACCCGACTCTCTTCCCGATCCTGCCGCCGATAACGAACAACTTGAGTTCCTGGGCGACGCCGTCCTCGGTCTGGCTGTAGCTGAGTCTCTCTTCCGCCGGTTCCCAACCTCCCGCGAAGGCGAACTTACCCGGCTCCGCTCCTCACTGGTCAGCCGCCGTCATCTCGGCGAAGTAGCCGCACGGATCGATCTGGGCGCGCATCTCCGTCTTGGCCGAGGCGAAGAGCAGAGCGGAGGCCGTAGGAAGCCCGCCCTCCTCGCAAACGCCCTTGAGGCTGTCATTGCGGCGCTCTATCTCGATGGCGGACTCGACGCAGCCCGCGCCTTCATTGAGAAGCAAATCATTGAGCCGACTCTCCCCAATCTCCATCTTGCTCTCAAAGCCTCCGAAACCTTTAGCGGGGCCATTGGAGACCACAAATCCGCTCTGCAGGAGCGCCTTCAGGCCACGGGCGCAGGTCAGCCTCACTACGTTCTCACTGCTCAGAGCGGCCCCGACCATCAAAAGCGATTTCGCGTCGAAGTCCGCATCGAAGACAAAAAAGGAGTCTCGCGCGCTCTGGCCGAATCGGAAGGCACTACCAAGAAACAAGCGCAGCAGGAAGCCGCGCGTCTCGCGTTCCAACGCCTCGTCGCAGAATCCCAGCTGGCCGAGGCTACGGTCGAGGAGGTGGTGGAGTGATCGCCGACGCCAAATCCGGCCAGATTCAAGTTCAGACCGAGGCGTCCGCGCCTGCGATCGGGATAATCTCGACGCCGGAGCCTGCTCCGAGCCCTTCGCGAGTCCACTCTGATCACGCTCACCACAAACCCGATATCCTCTCCGCGACGCAGTCGCTCCTCCACCTGATCGTCATTGCAATCTTCATTATTACCTTCTGTGTTCAGCCTTTCCGGATTCCTTCCGAGTCCATGGAGTCCACTCTGCTTGTGGGTGACTTCCTCCTCGTCAACAAACAGTCCGCCTCACCCAACGCGGACGGGTCAGCCGGTCTGCTTCCCGCGGCGGCCATTCATCGCGGCGACATTATCGTCTTCCACGATCCTGTCGACGCGACCCTCCATCTCGTCAAGCGCGTCATTGGCCTTCCTGGTGACCATCTCAGGCTCCACTCCGGCCGCGTTTTCATTAATGGCCGTGAGCTTGTCGAGCCCTACGCGGTTTACCGTCAAAGCCCACCCGACAACTTCCGCGACAACTTCCCCCGGCTCCAGTCCGCGGATCCAGAGATCGACTCCCACTGGTGGATTCGCATGCGATCGCTCATCGACAATGGCGAACTGATCATTCCCACGGGCAATTATTTCGTGATGGGCGACAATCGGAACGACAGCGAAGACAGCCGTTACTGGGGCTTCGTCCCGCGAGAAGCCATCGTCGGCAAACCTCTCATCATCTACTTTTCGCTTCAACAGCATGAGCCGGAAGACATTCCTACTCTGACCCAGGAAGCTGTTGCCGAAAATCAGCGGCGACAACACTCCAGCAAGATCGACTCGCTGGTTGACTTTGCCCGCTGGGGTCGCACCTTTCAGGTTGTGCGCTAGCCGCGCCGACAATCGCGTTGCCCATCCTTCGGCCTGATCGAAAATGGCGGGCTAGCACGAGAAGCGAGACCGTTTCCTTGTCATCGGCGATACACTAATAACTGCACCACCGGAGAGCGTCTTGCCCGATACCGTAGCCACCGAAGCGAATGACCTGGAATCCAGCCAGCAGCAGGACCAGGCAGAAACTCCTCTCGAGTCCCTCGCCTCAATTTGCACTGTCCTTGCCATCGGTCTCTTCGTTATGACGTTCATCTTCCAGAACTTCGAGATTCCCTCGGCGTCAATGGTTAAGACTCTCCTCATCGGGGATCACGTCCTGGTTGATCGCATCTCCCTCGCCCCTCCGGCAAAATGGGCTCCCTTTACCTTCTATCGTGACATCCGCCGCGGCGATATCATCGTCTTCTTTAAGCCCGGCGAACCCGACTTGTTCCTCGTCAAGCGCACTATCGGCATACCTGGTGACAAAATCCATCTTCGGAATGGCGTCGTCTACCTCAACGGCGTCGCGCAGAACGAGCCTTACGCCGGCATGCCTGTCTCCGACGACAACCCGCAGCACGCCTTCCAGCCCTACCGCGACGATTTTCCAGCCGTCCCGCCCGGCCCTTACGATCAAGTTACGGCGAGTTGGGCCTACGAACTCCCCAATCACATCCAGGATGGCGACCTCGTCGTCCCTCCCGGCAAGGTCTTCGCGATGGGAGACAACCGTACCGAGAGCCTCGACGGCCGCTTCTGGGGCTTCGTGCCGCGCGAGAACATCGTAGGCCGCCCCATGTTCGTCTACTGGTCCTTTGAAACTCCCGCCGACCAGATCAATAAGCAGAGCATCGGCGAACGTATAGGTTTCATTGGCCACATTGTTCTTCACTTCTTCAGCGAGACCCGCTGGAGCCGCACGCTCCATCTCATCAAATAATGGAGCCATCGCCCCGTGCGATTCATCGCGCCGGACAATCGTTCATGCAGGAAATGGATCCAACCTTCGAGCCAGGCGAATTCGTCGACACTGATGTTGCGCCAACCATCAGCCGTCGCGCGCTCCGCCGTCTGCTGTATATCGTCGCCGCGGCCTTGGCTGTTCTCCTCCTCGTCCTGCTCCCGCCACTGATCAGTCTCAACCGCTACCAGCGCCGCATCGCCAACAGTATCGGCCAAAGCCTGGGACGCCCCGTCCATCTCGATAAGGTTTCGCTTAATTTGCTTCCGCTGCCTGGTTTCGCACTTGAGAACTTCGTGGTGGATGAAGATCCTGCCTTCGGCAACGAGCCAGCCATTCGTGCCAATTCGGTTAACGCGACCCTGCGGATCAGCTCCCTCTGGAGCCGGCGCTTCGAGTTTTCCACGATCAGCTTCACCGATCCCAGCGTCAATCTCGTCCATCTCTCGAACGGTAAATGGAACCTCGATAGCATCCTCCTCCACGCTGCGCACATTGACGCCGCTCCTACTGCCCAGAAAAAGCCCGGCCCCGCGCCACGCTTTCCGTACATTGAAGCCACCGGGGCCCGCCTCAATCTCAAGCTCGGCAACGAAAAGACGCCCATCTCCTTCACCGACGCCGACTTCGCTCTCTGGCTCCCTGATCCTCAGCAGTGGCACCTTCGGCTCCGCGCTCATCCCGCTCGCACAGATACCAATGCCTCCGACACCGGCCTCTTCTCCCTCGAAGGAACTCTTGGGCGAGCCGCATCGCTGAGCCAGGTCCCCCTTAGCCTTCAAGGCGTGTGGCGGAATGTTCCGCTCGGCCAGGCCAGCCTATTGCTGCTCGGTCGCGACGCGGGCCTTCGAGGCGATCTCACACTTTCCGCCAACGCCCAGGGAACGATCGGCAACAGCGCTATCCAAACCCGCATCCAGATCATCGGGGGCCGTCGCGCTGAGTTTGTTCCTGCCATACCCCTCGACGCTGACGTGCAATGTCTCGCTACAGCTACAGCCGACTTCCACACTTTCGAAGATATCCACTGCGCCTGGCCGCCTTCCGGCACCTCCGCCCCACCGACCTTTACTCTCACAAGTGCATTCCTTGATGTCCGCAACCCAGCAGGCACTCCATTTGAGATTGCGACCCCCGGTCTCCCCGCCTCCGCCCTTCTTGACTGGCTACGCATCGCCAGCCCGCGGGTCCCTGCCGACATTAGCGCTACCGGGACTCTCACTGGCGCCATCTCCTATCACCCCAACTCGCCAAATACCTGGCAGGGGCAACTCCAACTCGCGGACGCCAGCCTCATCAACCCCCACCCTTCTCCTAGCTCACTGCTCACTGGCGACATCACCCTCCAGTCGATCGTCGCCCCAGCTCCTGACCCCCGCCATGGACTCCGTCGTGCGTCCGCGCCAATTCCGAACGGTTTCGAGCTATCCCCCACCACGCTCGACTTGGGCGGCAAAGAGCCCGCGACCCTCGAAGGCCACCTTGGCACGATCGGCTACACTCTTCATCTCACCGGTATGGCCTCACTCTCCCGACTCCACGCTCTCGCCGCCGCCATTCCACAGCTAGGCGACGGCCTCAACCAAGTGCTGCCCGCCAACCGCGCCGCTGGCCCCTTCCGAATCGACCTTACCTGTACCCATCCATGGGGATACCCACAGACTTGGATCGACAACACGACGCAGCCCTCCAAATCCAAGCCCCGCCATCGTGGCTGACACATCCGAGCCACAACCGGTCAAATTATCGGTGTCGTCGGCGACATCCAAATTAATTATGGCTTTTGGTGCGTGAACGGGTGCTGGGGAGTTTAATGGGCTGATGCTAATGCGTCGCTCGATGTCAAAGGTCGTTTGTCGCGGGGTGTTTGTGGGCGTTCTGGCTGGCCTGGTTGGATGTAGGGGAGATGCGCCCTATGTTGTTCCGGAGGAGCCGCTGCCTCCGAATACGATTCTGCTGTCGGGGATGATGCAGGAGCTTTCGGCTACTCCGGGATTTACGGATGCTCTGCTGGCGAAGCTGAATAGTGGCGGAAAGAAGGGGCCGGCGTTGATGACTCCGGCGCTGATGAAGAGGCTGCGTGAGCTGATTCTCGGGAAGGACTGGCAGGGGCTTGACCGATTTCCGGGATGGACGATGGATGCCGTGAATCCGACGGTTGGGGTGATCACGCGAGAAGCGGGGAAGAAAACTCCGGAGACGGCGGTGGGAACTCCTTCGGGGGCTCCGAATGAGGCATGGCCGACTGGTGGTCCCTCGGTGATTACGGAGTACCTGGACCTAGGGAGCTATTCGCCGGAAAGGGCGGAGACAGTAAGTTTGGATAAGCCGTCGACACTGCCGGGATTGGACGATGCCACGCTGGTGACGGAGATGGGCGCCGGCGTGGTGCGCGGGGACTTGGGGAATCCGAAGCTTGCTCCGTTGCACTCCGATAGCCAGCGGCTGGCGGATGTGCTGAACCGGCTTGGTCTGAATGGAGTGGACGGTGCGGCGACGGCAACCGCGGAGATCGGCGGCAAGAGTGCAACGACGCCTGAGGGTTTGATTGAAGCGCTGATGGAGACGGGACATTGGGTGGTGGTGGCGGATGGACGCTACTTCGCGAACTTCGGGCACTTTCATTTCAAGGGCCAGGATGTGATGATGCCGTTTTTTATCGACTCGCAGATTGGGATTCCGGGAACGAAGCGATCGCTGATGTCTCCGGTGAGCCACGCGGAGTATGAGTGGGAGATTCGCGGGCCGAAGGTGAACGCAAATGTGAGCTGGTACTTCGGGATCGACGGGAAGTCGGAGTTTCGCACGATGGACACGCTGGATCAGGCGTGGGTGCTGGGACGTCATGCGCATGAGTATCGCGGCGCGGATGCGGTGGAGGTGACGCGGCTGGTGGGGAAGATGGTGGTCGCGTTTATGCATCAGCATTTGCGGCGTCCCGATCTGCCGTTTGGCGGGTACTATTCGCTGGGGGTTTGCCAGGATGGCGTGGCGGCGATTGAGAAGAAGATGACCGGGCACGACACGCTGTTTCCGAATACGGCGGATGGCGCGCTGTTTGATGATCCGCGCGATGCAGAGGTCAATGCGATGATCCTGGCAATCCCGAAGGACAGGAACGGTGCTCCGCCGGCGCCGGAGAGGATCTTTGGATCGATTCCGACTACGAATTTTCGTGAGGTAACAATTCCCGGAATGGCTGCCGACCTCGAGACTGTCTATGCGGCGTGGCAGGATGGTTCGCTGGAGAGGACGCGATCATGGATCGAGATGATGATCTTGCGAGGCGTCGTGGTGGGTGCGGTGGTGGCGCTCGTGGGGGTTGTGACTTGGAGACGGAGAAGGAAGAAGAAGTTGGGATGAGTTGTTGGTGATGGAGGATGCAACTCGCGGTGCGATGGCGTGCTCCTAGAAGAGGGAGGATTACCATGGCAACGAAAAAGGCAACGAAGAAGGCAACAACGAAGAAAACGACAGCGAAGAAGTCGAGCTCGACGCGCAAATACAGTCCATCGGCTGGTAAGGACGTCGAGCGCGAGATGAAGGCAATGAAGCAGGGTACGCTTAAGAGCGGACGCAGCGGGAAGACCGTGACGAATCCGAAGCAGGCGATTGCGATTGGGTTGTCGGAGGCTCGGAAGGAAGGGAAGAAGGTTCCGCCTGCTCCTAAGAAAGGATAGGGATGACG
>Ga0209624_10001178_pt1 | contig 21317 bp, 21 predicted proteins | sample JacPinW_OM2H0_O1_FD_188565 | JGI IMG/M metagenome (GOLD analysis project Ga0209624, IMG submission 188565) | Forest soil microbial communities from Algoma, Ontario, Canada - Jack Pine, Ontario site 1_JW_OM2H0_O1 (SPAdes) (version 2) | ecosystem: Environmental > Terrestrial > Soil > Boreal...
TTCGGGTTGTGCTTGGACAGCACCTTCGTGATCGCTGCCGTCAGCGTCGTCTTGCCATGATCGATGTGCCCGATCGTTCCAATGTTTACGTGCGGCTTTGACCGGTCAAACTTTTCCTTGCCCATGACTGCTTTCCTCTCCTCGAGCGACTTAGTTGCTCAGTTTTGAATCAATCTTCTTGAGATCGGAAACCAACTCTACGATCCTGTCTCGATCAAGTACGAACGAAACGCGATCGCCTTCAATCTCATTAGTTTCGTGTTTAGTCCCGATAAAGCGCCAAACACATCGTCTCAACAACTCTTCTACATCTTCTACAGACCCTTTGAGTTCCTCGCGGACTCCTTGGCCCAAACAAACTTCAATTTCTGTTACGGAGCCATCCTCGTGCTCACATGCCGTCGAGAGTGTTTCCATTTCAGTAGTAGGCGTACAGCTTGAAGAACTTCTCTCGCAGCTCCGGCGCGACGCGCTCGAGACTGGCGAGATAGAGTTCGCGAATCTGGCCCTGGTCGGAGTTGCCGAGCTTACTGTATTCCGCCGTGGTCGCCTCTCCCAGAACTCCCTTGCCGAGAACGGTCTCGAAGTCGCGAATGCGAAGCTTCGAGCGCTCCAGCGATTTCAGGAAGTCTGCGACCTTGCTCGAAGAGAAGGAAGACTCGATTGCCGACTTCACCGCGCCAAAGGTCTCGGGATCGAAGATCGGAAGTACAGGTTGCTGATACGTGGCGCTCAACACACTCTCCTGCGATCGACTGTTCCCGATCACCTTCTAAATCAATGGAGCGGGAGACGGGAATCGGACCCGCGACCAACAGCTTGGAAGGCTGTGACTCTACCACTGAGTTACTCCCGCTTACGGCAGGGCTGATGCCAATGCCTTACAACGAATGTCTGGAGCTGACGGAGAGGCTTGAACTCTCGACCTCTCCCTTACCAAGGGAGTGCTCTACCACTGAGCTACGCCAGCCTTTATAAAACTCTAAAACTAAGAGCAATCTGCTGAAACTCTTTTGACTTTACAATCCTACCGCGAACGAAGCCGTCCGAGTATGACACGGAAGGCAAAAAATCCTAACAGGATCCACGTTAGCGACTGGTACTTGCCTGGCTCCATCGTCTGCCAAACGGCTATCGCCAACAATCCCAGCAAAGCTAGCGCAATCACCATCCGTCCGCTGCCTGCCGGGCTTAGATCCACAACACTCACCAGTTCCTGCAACTTCAAACAACAGCCACGCAAAGTAGTGGTGCACAGGGGAGGATTCGAACCTCCGTAACTCGAAGAGTGGCAGATTTACAGTCTGCTGCCATTAACCGCTCGGCCACCTGTGCACATTCTGCTCAAAACTCCAGCGCGCAGCCTTCATCTCAACCCATCAAGCCCGTGCCTCGACTCAGACCGCGAATCGAGCGGGTGTTCAAGCCTTGAAGGAGTGACCGGAGGTCTGCAAAACCAGAACGGCAAGCAGTACAACCAAATCCGTCTTTCCTGCTACTCACCTGCTGATGGAACTGGAGCTGGCGAAGGGACTTGAACCCCCGACCCTCTGATTACAAATCAGATGCTCTACCAGCTGAGCTACGCCAGCCCAAACAGTTTTTTGCTCCCTGTAAGCCCAGCCGCAGACGCACAGCAGTGCCCGCGCAGAGTGCGCCACAGACGTAACTTTAGCATAGGCTCGGCCTCGCGGCAATGCTTCGCGGATGGATTGCCGAGTTGAAATCGGGGCGGTTGTTCGCTGTCTTGTTCGCCGCACGCTGGAATCGGCTATCCTGAGTGCAAGACCAAGGTGAAACCTCTATTGATCCCCGCACCTCCGTCCGATGAAGCCAATATCGCCGAGTGGCCTGATGCGTAAACGCACCCGCTACTCCATGCTGTTGATGCTGGCGCTGATCGCTGCGCTGGCCTTCGCGCTGATACTGCGCAAGTCCGCTCCACCGGAGGCTGCACGGCTGTTGCCGGAGTCGGACGCGATCGTCTACGCGAACCTGAAGCCGCTGCGAGCCGCGACCCACTTTGACCGCTCGCCGGTCTCCCGCAGCCCGGAGTATCAGCACTTTATTGATGCAACAGGAATTGTGCCCGAGCGAGACCTGGACTCCGTCGCCTTTGCGCTGCACCGCATGGATAACGCCAATGGACCGAACGGACCGGTAGGCTACTCCGAGGTCTTTGAGGGGCGCTTCGATGGACAACGCCTCGCACAATACCTGGCGACGATTGCGACGGCGAAGGAGACCTACGCGGGCCACGAAATCTTTACGATTCCAGTTGGCGATGGAAAGGCCGTGCGGCCACTGCGGATCGCGCAGCTCGGATACGACACTCTCGCCGCCTCCAACATGCCGACGGCGGAGCAGATCCATTCGATCCTCGATCGGCATCGAGCAGCAGCCTCGCCATTTTCGGGATCGTCGCTACTGTCGGCGCGGTACCGCGATGTGCCTGCGTTTTCCAGTGCATGGGCGATTGGACACATCGGACTTCCCTTCTCCGACCGTGGCTATATCAGCGTCTTTGGCCTGCAGCTTCCGCTGCCCGAAGATACGACCTTCGTTGCGAGCCTGCGCTATCTTGGCGCGCTACACCTGCGCATCGAGCAGATCGCCCCCACCGACGCCGAGGCGTCCCATGCAACCGACACTCTAAGGACGCTGCTCAACCTGTTTCGCACTGTTGAGCAAAGCCAGGCGCAGCTGCAGCCTCACGCCTCCGAAACAGCGTTTCGCGAGATGACGGATTCGATGAAGATCGAGCAGCACAAAGACCGCGCTGTTCTGACCGCGAACATCCCACTCGAACTCGTCAAACAGCTGGCCGCACCCTCCACGGATACTCAACCCAAACCATGACCATGACCGACTCCGGCTCCACGCAGCCCACCAGGATTCTCCTCGTTCGCCATGGCCAGAGCCTCGCAAACGCAGGTGGCATTCCGCCTGACCACATTACCAATCCGCTGACCGAGCTTGGCCATGCGCAGGCGAAGGCTTTCGCGGAAGGCTTTTCCTGCACACCAACGCTGTTTCTTCATTCGCCGTTTCTGCGTGCGCGTCAGACGGCGGAGCCTCTGCTGCAGAAGTTCCCGGACGTTCCCGTCGAAGAGTGGCCCGTCCACGAGTTCACTTATCTGGAGCCAACGCGCCACAACGGCACGAGCGAAGAGCAGCAGATGCCGCACATCCTCAAGTATTGGGAGCGCCCGGATCACGGGTATATCGACGGACCAGGCGCCGAATCCTTCACCCAGTTTCTCGATCGCGCTCGCGAGGGGATACGCCGTCTGGCCCGCGTGGCGCCCGGCGGCTGCGTGGTCGTCTTCACCCACGGCTTTTGGATGCAGGCGTTCCGGCTGCTTCTGCTCTTCCCCAACGCGACCGACGCGGAGTTAATGCGAGACTTCCGCCGCTTTCATTTCAACCACTTCATCGAAAACACCGATTCACTCGAATTTGTTGTACGCGGGGGTAAAATCGAATTGGTAGGACAACCGCATCTCAACTCTTTTACCCTTCTAGGAGCAATCTCGCATGCATAGATTCGGCCCCTCTCTCCTTCGAATGCTCGCATTCACGTCCATCGCGTCGGCGCTCCCCGGCTTCGTCTCTGCACAATCTGGTACGACCATCACCGGCCAGGCGGCCTTCACCGACTACACGCAAGAGCATCCGGGCGTCCGCCGCAAGATCACCCTGGCCGACCTGCCGGCGCCGAATCCGGATGAGTCGGTCGATAATGGCCCCAGCGTTGTCCCGCGGCCCGAAGGGGCATGGCCCGTCGCGCCGAAGGGCTTCAAGGTTGATCTCTACGCGCAGGGATTTACTGAACCACGCCTGATGCGCACCGCTCCCAACGGCGATATCTTCCTCGCTGACTCGCATGGCGACAAGATCATGGTTCTGCGCGGTGTCGGGGCTGACGGCAAGGTGGAGAAGGTTTCGACCTTCGCCTCTGGCCTCAACCTTCCTTTTGGCATCGCCTTTTATCCCAGCGGCCCGAACCCCAAGTGGGTCTACTTCGGCAACACTGACTCTGTCGTCCGGTTTCCTTACAAATCCGGCGACCTCGTCGCAACGGGTGCACCCGAAAAGATCGTTCCGCAGCTTCCCGGCTTCGCACAACTCCGTGGTGGTGGCCACTGGACCCGAGACATCGTCTTCACCCCAGACGGCACGAATATGCTCGTCTCCGTTGGCTCTGCCTCGAACGCGGACGACCCGGATACACATCCCAACGAGTTTCACCGGGCGGACGTGCTCGAGTTCACTCCCGAGGGCAAGTTCCTCAAGATCTACGCCAGCGGCCTTCGCAACTGCGTCGGTGAAGCGATCAACCCCACCACCGGGCAGCTCTGGTGCTCTACCAACGAGCGCGATCGCCTTGGCGACAATCTTGTTCCCGATTACATCACCAGCGTGAAAGAGGACGGCTTCTACGGCTGGCCCTGGTGGTACATGGGAGGCCATCAGGACCCGCGCCTCGCCGGCACCCACCCCGAGCTGAAGGCCAAGGTCATCACGCCGGATGTCATCCTGCAGCCTCACTTCGCGTCGCTGGAGATGGTCTTTTACGCAGGCAAGCAGTTCCCCGCGGCCTACGACGGCGACGCTTTCGCTGCCGAGCATGGCTCCTGGAACCGAGCCCACCGGTCTGGTTATGAGGTCATCCGGGTCCCGATGCACGATGGCCACGCTACCGGAGAGTATGAGGATTTCCTCACCGGCTTCGTCACACCTGACGGCAAGGTTTGGGGGCGGCCTGTCGGAGTTACAGTTGCCAAGGACGGTTCTTTATTTGTAACGGATGACGGCACAAGAAGCGTTTGGCACGTTACCTACACCGGCAAGTAGCTCGCAACAAGATTCGAGCGGTCGATATCCTCGGCCGCTCGAACAATTTAAAGTGCCTGGTCCACAGAGCCTGTCGCTCAGACAGTCAAATTCTGCTTCCTCAGGCAAAGGCGATGGTGGGATTTTCCGAATCTGCCGCACTCGCCGTATCCATCATCGACGGCGGCATCATCAGCCCGCTGCTACTGCTGGAAACAGTGCTGACCAGAGCGTCGAAGCAAACGGCATCGAGTTTGTCGGGAACAATCTTCGTCATGATCGACACAATCTCATCAAGATCCAGCGACGCGCGATAAGGTCGATCCTCGGAGAGAGCCGAGTAGACATCCGCGACGGCAATGATGCGGGATTCGAGCGAGAGCTCGGGCGCCATCAAGCGATTGGGATAGCCAGAACCGTCCAGCTTCTCGTGGTGTTCTCCCGCAATGACCGCCATCTCTCGGAAGGGGCCGACCAACTCCAGGATGCTGCGTGTGAGTCCAGGGTGCAGGCGGATTGTCTTCCACTCCTCGGCATCGAGCGTGCCGGTTTTATCGAGGATGCTATTGGAGACGCTCAGCTTGCCGATATCATGCAGCAAAGCGGTACGGCGGACCAGTTGCGCGCGGTCCGCAGGGAGATGCAGTGCCGTGGCGATACCGAACGCCGCATCTGCAACCCCGAGGGAATGGCGAAAGGTGAAGTTAGATTTTGCATCGACGACGTCGGCAAACGCCGCACAAATATGGTCGATTCGGCCAGCTTCCAGTTGGTGCTTTCTGCCGGGATCAAGATCGAGGACGGCTTGCCGGGTATCGTCCTGGTTGTCGGTAGGCGCGCAGTTCGCCCACAACGCTCCGCGGCGGTGGAGTGAGACGGCAACCCGCACCAGGTCAGGATCGAACCAGGTGCCGCTGCGTTGCTTAAGCGTCTCGATCGCCTTATCGACTCCGCGGCCCGAGGAGAACATATCGAGATGCTGCGCGATGGCGCAGATGCGGGAAAGCAGCGGAATCTGCTCGCGCTGCCTGCGTTCGGGCTGGCCGCTGCCATCCCAATGCTCGTTGAGGCTGTGGACGGCCTGTGCGGCGACATCGCCCATGCCGAGTTTGCCGAGGATGCTGGCTCCGCGATCGCCGCGCAGATCGGTGATCTCCTCGTTATTCCTGGGCTGCGTCCCGCCGACGCGGAGGATGCGGGCGACGTGTGCTGCCGCGCCATAGTCTGGAAGAACGTTCTTCCAGATAAGTTTGACCGTGGATAGGCCAGGTTTGGTCCAGTCCACGTATCTCACACCGGTCTTCACAACGCGGTCATCTCCACCGACGATCTGGCACACCCGGCTCGCGTTGCTGCTGCAGCCGACGTCTTTGAGCAATAGCGCAAAGTAGAGGCTGCTGGTCTGGTCGCTTGAAAGCTCCGCTTCGGCGGCAATCCGCATTCCCAGCAGACAGCTTCGCAGAGCGTGCCCATGCACCGCGCCTTCGGTCAAATCCAGGGCGTAGGAGAGGGCCGAGATAATCTCAGACAACGAGATGGAATCGTCACTGTCCTGCAAATCGCTTCGAAACGAAGCTGAAGTCTGAGGCATGTAAATTTCATCTCCTCGCGAAGCCCGAGGGGTGGAGACCCACCGTTGTGTGGCGTTTCCAAATACCTCGGGGTCGCGGCCTTTGCTACTCCGGTGACTATATCGAGCCCGATGGCCTTCTCATACTCCCCAAAAGACGCACGAGCACACCGAAAATCATGTTGACTAAGCTGTTAGGCGAGCCGATCTCTTCCAACGTGACAGCGTTTCCTGGGGCGATAGGCCGATTTTGTAACTGGATTAAGCTGATTGCGAAAAAGGGGTCCCGCGCGGGCAGGGCTACTCGCTGACACGATCGTCTCGCTGACGAGTGGATTTCCCCAGGGACAGCCAGATTCGAAGCAGAAAATGGCAGGCTGACCTATTAAATAAGCCCTTTCACTCTAATTCCCGGCGGTGTTTAGCGGTACGTCGCCGCCCAGGTCCGCCAGCGTCATCCGCAGATACTTATGCGGGTTGACCGGCGTGTCGTGGATACGTACCTCGTAGTGCAGATGCGAGCCTGTGGTGCGCCCGCTATGACCTACGTAGCCGATCACCTCGCCACGGACCACCTGCTGGCCTGCGATCACCGCAAAGCCCGACATGTGCCCGTAGACAGTCTCAACCCCGTGACCGTGGTCGATGACGACCTCGCGGCCATAACCGTTAGCCATTTCGGCCGTCTTCACGATGCCGTCGCCAGTGGCGCGAATGGGAAGCCCGTTCGGCGCGCCGATGTCGACACCGGTATGGAACTCGCCCTCGCCATTGCCCAGGATCGGGTCTTCGCGCTGACCAAAGCCGCTGGTGATTGGCCCCATGATGGGCCACAGCGACGGAATATACGCGGCAGCATCCTGATCGCCGCCAGAACGGAACAGGTCGGTCGAACTATATCGAGCGGTGCCAAGGCTGGAGAGGGCCCGGGTCGCACTCCCGCTCAGCGCCGAGTTGCGAAGAGCGTAAAAAGCGTCAACCGATTTGTAATACGAGTCTTCGGACAGGTCGTTTGCGGAGTCAGCCAGAGGTGCGGTGGCAACGGATTCAGCAACGCCTGCAGATTTGGCATGGTGCTTGTCCGTAAGCCCCATGGGTGACGCCAGCTTGCTCGCTGTAAGACCATACAACGCAGATACTTCCGTAGCCAGGGAGCCCAGCGAGGCGGCCTCGATGTCCTTCTCGTGCGCCGCGCTTTCCAGGTGCGCATAGTCCTTCTGGAGAGAGTTGTGGTCCTGCCGCAGTTGATTGAAACGTGCCGTCTTGATCAGCATCCGCGAGTAGGACCCAGCCAGCCCCGTGATGGTAAACAGTCCTATAACAGCGGCCGCAACGAAGAGGTACGCATAATGAAGCGGAACCGCAACCTTGTCCAGGTTTCCCTCTTCGTCACGACTGACAAACATGATGTAATGACGCTTTTTAAGCTTCAATCAAAAATCCTGGCCCAGATATGACCGCGAAGCCTACCGCGGCTCGGAGAGATTGTTTTCCCGATAGTGATCCAAGGCAAATGAACTTCACGAATCACCATTCAGAATTGCACTTCTCTCTTGAGCGTCCTCTAAAAGGGTAACAAACTGGATACCCCGACGCAACCAACGTACACCCAAACTCCGGCCAGCGCTCTACCACAATTTAGCCATACTGCGTCTACGTCTTGCGCACGCGATGGTCCACACCGTTTCAGACGATATATCCTGCCTCCAGGATGCCAAAGTCACTGCAGCCGATGGGCGAGCTCGATCTGATCGGGCAGATCCGAGCCAACTCCGCAAGCGGATATGGCAAATCCGTAGCCCTGGGGATCGGCGACGACTGCGCCATCCTGCGCCCTCCGCGGGGATCGGAAGTGCTTGTCACCACAGACTTTACCCTCGAAGGGCGCCATTTCCGCCGCGACCTCCACCCGCCGGAATCTGTTGGCCACCGCTGCCTCGCGCGCGGATTGAGCGACCTGGCTGCAATGGGCGGGACTCCGCTCGCAGCCTTTCTCTCTATCGCCCTGCCGGCGCACATGCTCGCGGAGTCCGCCGGCCGCGCCTGGATCACCCGCTTTTTCGATGGCTTTCACGCCCTTGGCGAGATGCATGGTGTTCCGTTGGCGGGTGGAGACACCTCGGAGTCGCCCGGTGGCAAAGCTGGGCTGATTCTCGCCGACATCGTTCTGATCGGCTCGGCCCCGCGAGGAAAGGCTCTGCGCCGCTCGGGCGGATTCGCCGGCGATTCGATCTATGTCACAGGGCAACTCGGTGGAGCGGCGGCAGAGTTATCCGCCATGCGGCTACGTCCCAGGCGCGTTGTCAGGGTCACGATAACCGACGGGCATCCGCACCTGTTTCCCGAACCGCGCCTGGACGTAGGAGACGCTCTGCAGCGACGCAGCCTTGCCACAGCCTGTCTCGATATAAGCGACGGCCTCTCGACCGATCTTGCTCATCTCTGCCGCGCCTCCGGGGTAAATGCCGACGTCGAGCAGGCCTCGCTGCCGATCCATCCTCTCGCGCGCAAGCGTGGAGCGGACGCCGCGCTGCAGGCTGCGTTGCATGGCGGCGAGGACTACGAGTTGCTGTTTACGGCGCCAGCCTCTATTCGAATGCCCAGCTCCATCGCGGGTGTGCCGGTCACACGAATCGGCACACTGACGAAGAGGCGCGCCGGCCAACCGCTGATGACGCTCGTTTCGCCGGACGGCAGACGCGGGACACTGGAGCCGGGCGGGTGGGAGCACTTCTCCCCAACGAAGAACACAGCGCAGAAGACACCGAAGAAGAGGTCGCGCTGAGCTGCTACCATCAATCGGTTCTCACTCGATTCTGACCCGTTAAAACCTATGCGCGACGCAACCAAAATCATCCGTTCTACCTTGACGCGAACCGTGGCCGGCGAGCCGCTGCATGCGGGGCCAGTGTTTGCGGCACCGTTCCACACGCCGGGCGACCCCTCCGAGACGCCGTACAGCTACGCGCGATCACACAACCCGACCTGGACTTCGCTCGAGAAGGCCATCGGCCAGATGGAGTCCGGGCAGCTGGCCTCGGGCGAAGCTTGCCGTGCCAGCGCGCTGATCTTCGCCTCCGGCATGGCGGCCTGCGCGGCGGTCTTTGGAGCCGTACTGCGACCGGGAGATGTGTGCGTGCTGCCCTCGAACGCCTACTACACCGCTCGCGTCCTCATGGCGGAGTACTTCGCCAAGATGGGCGTAGAGCTGCGCATGGCCCCGACGGCGGGCAATGCCCAGGCTGACTTGCTGGAAGGAGCAAAGCTGCTGTGGCTGGAGTCGCCCAGCAATCCCGGCATGGAGATCTGCGACATTGCTGCGCTAAGCAAAGCGGCGCATCGTGCGGGCGCGCTTGTCGCGGTGGACAACACGACGCCTACTCCGCTGGGACAGCTTCCGCTGGCACTGGGCGCAGATTTTTCCGTGGCCTCGGACACCAAGTCGATGACCGGTCACAGCGATCTTTTGATTGGCCACGTCGCCGTGCGCGACCTCGAACTGCGGGCGCAGCTCGACCAATGGCGAACGCTGACCGGCGGCGTGCTGGGGCCGATGGAGGCGTGGCTGGCACTGCGTTCGATTGCGACGCTGCCCCTGCGGCTCGAACGCTCCTGCGAAAATGCCCAGCGTATCGCGGAGTTCCTGACAACGCGCGACGAGGTGGTGTCCGTACTGTATCCGGGCCTGCCTTCGCATCCCGGACACGAGATTGCTGTAAAGCAGATGCGCTACTTCGGACCGGTGCTGAGCTTTCTGCTGCGCGACAAATCCGCGGCGGAAGCCTTCCTGGCGAAATCGACGTTGCTGACCGAGGCAACCAGCTTCGGCGGCGTCACCACTACAGCAGAACGGCGGGCGCGCTGGGGTGGAGATTCCGTTGCTGAAGGCTTTATCCGCATGAGCGCAGGTTGCGAGGCGGTGGAGGATCTCATCGAAGACATGGCGCAGGCACTGGACGCAATTCGATGATTGCCCGACCCTACTGGATCACCTCCCAACTGGCGATTGTGCCCAGACCGCAAGGTGACGATTTGCTCGATGACGAGATGTCAGCGTTGAAAGTGGCTGGGATCGATGTGATCGTGTCGATGCTTCAGAAGGACGAGGCACGGAAGGCAGGGCTGGAGCGGGAAGCCTCCTCCGCACAGGGAAAAGGCCTCCAATTCATCAATTTCCCTGTACCTGATCGCGGCGTCCCACTCGATACGTCTTCATTTATAGAATTTCTCAAAGATCTTGAGAGCCTTTTAGCCCAAGGCAAACGGGTTGGCGTTCATTGCCGTGCCAGCATCGGTCGCTCATCCGTCACCTCGGCCAGCCTGTTGATTCGATCAGGCATCCCGTCCCGGAGCGCGTGGCTACAGATCTCAGTAGCTCGGGACTGTTCGGTTCCAGACACGACCGACCAGCGTGATTGGGTTGATCGCAACATGAGACCGAACTCATGACGTCTGTGCTCGAGTTTTCGCAGAACTGGAAGGTCGAGGTTCTGAAGACGCCTCCGCTGATCGCGCCCGCTCGTCAGTTCATCTACCCGCAGCAGATCGCCGGCGAAGAGGACGCGTTGGCTCGCGGCGCGCTGCAAGTGCTGGTTCGTCCCGCTGCCGGAGGAACTTTTCTCGCGACGTGTGCTCTTGGGTTCACCGATCCAACGATGCCGACCGGAGTCTTCGCCTGCCCCAATCCGCAGCAGATGTGCGCCGTGGCAGGAGGCTACGCCTATGTGGTCGACACCGCGCAGCCGGAGTGTTGCACGCACATCGAGCTGAAGCCCGTCGTCGAAGTCCGTCCGCTGGTGGCACATGGTCTGCTGCTGTTTGTCGGCTTTCACGCTATCGTGGCCTGGGGACGCGAGGGGCTCGCGTGGGAGTCGGCGCGGCTAAGCTGGGAGGGCGTGCGCATCACGAGCATCGAAGGCGACGTGCTACAAGGAATTGGATGGAATCTCATGACGGATCGCGAAGCCGGCTTCTCTCTCGATCTGCTTACTGGTCTTCATCAGGGTGGGGGTTTTGGGCAGCCGCCGGGAAGGCGAAAAAGCTGAGGGCCGCGTCACCTTGTTTCACTAGACGTGTATGTTCAAGCGCGCCGTAGCGCATTGCCAGTGCAGCCTTGCTGCTGTGCTCTGCGATGACGAGGGCATTGGGCGCGAGGGTCGCACGGCCACGGGCGCTGCCGAGGAAGTTGAGCGTCCCGGCATACTCTGCCTCGGCCTCATAGGGCGGGTCGACGTAAACGAGATCGACAAGCTGCGAGATTTTGCCGAGCCGCTGCAGCATCGCACCCACGCCGCGATCCTCCACTGTGAATCCTGCAACAATCTTCAACGCAGCGAGGTTCTGCCGAATCGACGCCAGCGCAGGCTCTGCGTTTTCGGCAAACCACACATGGGTTGCACCACGGCTCAACGCCTCGATTCCAACGGCTCCCGTACCGGCGTAGAGATCGACAAAGCGACAGCCACGGACACGCGGCGACACGATATCGAAGAGTCTTTCGCGCAGGCGGTCGCTGGTAGGACGCGTCTGAAGACCACGTGGAGCAACAAGCTGACGAGAGCGATAAGTTCCTGCAATGACACGCATCTCTGGATGGTATGACGGCAGCGCATACAATGGTAGGCATGCGTGGGTGGTCTTTTCCGATCGGCAGGTACCTCGGCGTGGATGTTCGCATCCACACCTTCTTTCTTCTTTTGCTCGTCTTGTCGATCAGCTATGCGTCCATGTCGGGCGCAACCGGTGGGCGCGGGTTCGGTCTATGGCTGTTGCTGCTGCTCGCTGTAGTAGTGCGAGAGGTGGCGCGCGCCATTGCCGCCGCATGGTTCGACCTGGAGGTGCGCAGCGTACTCTTACTCCCCATCGGCGGTCTCTTTAGCTACGCCAGCACCGAGGTGACCGAACGCGCAGCTACGCCGGAGATGCAGAAGCGCATGGCCGTCATTGGCCCCATCGCGAATATCGGGTTTGGCCTGCTGCTGGCAGCGATGGTGATGACAATCGCCCCGCAGATCAATCTCTTCGAACGACCCTGGATGACGCCGACCCATCTGCTGCGTGCCGCCGTCTGGGTAAACCTGCTGCTGGGTGCCGTGAACCTGCTGCCCGCATCGCCGCTCGACGGTGGGCGTGTCTCTCGCGGTGAGTTCGCCAAAGCGCGCGGTGCCATCAAGGGGACACGCGCAGCCGCAGGACTGAGTCAGGCCATCGCCATCGGACTGATTGTTGCTGGCTTGCTGGTGCCGAACATGTGGCTGGTCATGATCGGCGTCTTCGTCATGATTGGCGCGCACATGGAGGACCAGGGCCTGCTGCTCCAGACCGACGTGGACGCAGTCCGAATGCGCGACGTGATGTTGACGCAGTTCAGCATGCTCTCCGCCTCGGACACCCTGGAGGACGCGCTGCAGCGTTCGGTGCATTCTCTGCAGGACGTCTTCCCCGTGGTGCGCGGTTCTAATTTGGTCGGCGCGGTCTCGCGGCAGGGCATCGTGGAAGCGTTGCAGAGCAATGGCAACGGTTACGTGCAAGGTGTGATGACGCGCTCGTTCCAGACCGCACAACCGGACGATTCGCTGGTGAAGACGCTGCGACGCATCATGGCCGGCCAGGGCGCCCAGCTGGTGCCGGTACTGGAGGGTGACCGCATCGTCGGCATCATCACGCCGCAGAATCTGGCTCACTCCATGGGGATGCTCAACCAGCGCCGCAAGCTGCGGCAACAGGAATAATGTCCGCCGATCAAGAGAATATCTCCGAGAAGAATGCAGAGAAGCCACTCGCGCCAGGCCTCTACCTCGTGGCAACTCCGATCGGCAACCTTGAAGACATCACACTGCGGGCGCTACGCATTCTGCGAAGTGTGGACCGCATCGCCTGCGAAGACACCCGCCAGACCCAGAAGCTGCTGAATCACTTCGAGATCCGCACTCCGACCGTTAGCTACCACATGCACAATGAGGGCTCGCGGTCCGAGGAACTCGTCGCAGAGTTGAAGCTGGGCGCGCGCATCGCGATCGTTAGCGATGCCGGCACCCCGGGAATCGCCGACCCCGGTGGACAGATCGCCAATGCGGCCATCGCTGCGGGCATCGACGTCTTTCCCGTTCCAGGGGCGAACGCGGCCCTCAGCGGACTCATCGCGAGCGGACTGCCAACCGAACAGTTCACCTTCCACGGATTTCTTCCCGCGAAGGCCGGCCAACGCAAGACGGCATTGGAGGAGCTGCCGCGCGGCGATGGTACGCACCTCTTCTATGAGGCTCCCCATCGCATTCTGGACACCCTCGCTGACGTCGAGGCCGTCTTCGGCCCCGCGCAGCATATCGTCATCGCGCGAGAGCTGACGAAGCTCCACGAGGAGTTTCTGCGCGGAGCTGTCAGCGAGCTACGAACCCAGTTGGCCGCACGTCCAAGCATCCGTGGCGAAATTGTGCTGATGCTCGCGCCGTCCCTGGCTGAGAACGAAAATGCAGCGCAGCGGGTAAGCATAGCGGTCGAGGTTGCAGCCCTGTCCAAGGCAGCAGGAATCAGCGAGATGGATGCTCTAAAACGGGTCGCCCGGGACCGCGGCATGGGCAAAAGCGATGCCTACCGCGAGTTGCAGCGCGAACAGAACCGCCTCCGCTAGACCCGTCGCGCAGCAGGAAGTTCTACTCTTCGCGGCCTTTAACGCGATCATAGTGGTAGACATCGCTGGTCGTCCCGAGGGCTTTGTTATACAGGCTGGTCGCGCCGATCGCTTCGTTCAACTCTTCGCTGAACTCGTGAAGCGCATGCAGACGGTCGGCGGTTGCGGGGATCTCTAACTTACTGGTCTTGATAAACTTCTGGTAGCCGCGGTCGAGCAGGCGGGCAATCTCGCCGTTCAGCAGCCAACCGGGGCGCGCCAGCACCTCCACCGAGCCGTCCGGCGCAGCAGCAATCTCCGCGGCGCAGCCGTATTTGCGCACCTGAAACGCGTTTGGCGTCCGCTTTGCACCCTCCTGCGCAGGAGCAACATCGAATCGTTGACTGCCAAGGATTGACAGCACATCGTTAAAGCTACGGATCGGGGTCTTCTTTGCCATAGTTGCCATACGTTAGACTCGATATAACTGTCGCACATTCGCTGATGCCGTTCAATTCGGGTGACCGCGAAACGATACCAATGAAGACGAAGGTTGCATGATCACATCTGTCAAACAGCTCGGAACCAATATCCTCGAACGTATCGGGAACACGCCGCTGGTGCGGCTGGAGACACTGACCGCCCATCTGCCCGGAGTTCAAATTTTGGGCAAAGCGGAATGGACGAACCCCGGGGGATCGGTGAAGGACCGCGCGGCGGCGTCCATTGTGACTGACGCGCAACGCCGTGGACTGATCAACAGCAGCCGAGGCCTTCTGGATGCAACCAGCGGCAACACCGGCATCGCCTATGCCATGCTGGGCGCGGCAATGGGTTTTCCCGTGACCTTGTGTATGCCGTCGAACGTCTCCGAGGAGCGGAAGCGATACCTCAGGGCGTATGGCGCCGAGACTGTTTGGACGAACCCGGCGGATGGGTCGGACGGGGCGATCCGGAAAGCGCGCCAGATGATTGCCGAGGAGCCGGAGCGGTATTACTACGCCGACCAGTATTCGAACGACGAGAACTGGCGGGCGCACTACCGGACAACTGGCAACGAAATCTGGGAGCAGACCGAGGGCCAGGTAACCCACTTTGTCGCAGCCCTGGGCACCAGCGGAACCTTTATGGGGACCACGCGAAGGCTCAAAGAGTTGAACCCCAAGATCCAATGCGTCTCCATGCAGCCGGACTCCCCGTTCAATGGACTTGAAGGGCTGAAACACATGGCGACGGCGATCGTACCGAAGATCTACGACCCCAACCTCGCCGACCAGAATATCGAGATGGCGACCGAACGCGCGTACGCGATGGCAAAGTATCTGGGGCGCCATCAGGGCGTGCTGGTGGGCGTCTCTGCCGCAGCTGCAACTGCCGCGGCCTTGCAACTAGCCGAAGAAGAGGCAGCTAAGGGGCGCGAGGCAGTGATCGTTACCATCCTGTGCGATGGCGCCGACAAGTATATGAGCGAACGCTTCTGGACGGAGGAGTAAAGAATGCTTCGCATCGAATATCCCAACTATGAAACGCTGCGCGCGCACGGGGAAGAGACCTACCCGAACGAATGCTGTGGCGTTCTGCTCGGCAAGAACGTCGTCGGCGAGGGGAATCACGTCCAACGAATTGTCCGGGCCGGCAACACCCGCACTGACTCCGCGCACAACCGCTACAACATCGCCCCACATGAGCTGGTCAGGGTTCAGCGTCAGGCTCGCGGCCTGGGGCTCGACATCGTCGGTTTTTACCACTCTCACCCTGACCACCCCGCGCAGTGGTCCCAGACCGACTTCGCCGAAGCCCACTGGCTCGGCTGCTCCTACATCATCACCAGCGTCGAGCAGGGCAAAGCCGCCCTTACCAACTCCTTTCTGCTGAGCGGCACCGGGGAGGACAACAAACAGTTTGTGGACGAAGCCATTCAGATCGATATCGCCTCCACAGTCGCCGATGTAGCGGCGCACAACCAGAAAGGTCAGGAATGAACATCCACATCCCCACCCCGCTGCGTGCATACACCGGCGGACTCGAGACCATCAGCATCTCCGGCGCAACCGTCCAGGCAGTGTTTCAGCAGCTCACAGTTTCTTACCCCGACGTGAAGCAGCACCTCTTCACTCCCGAAGGCAAGCTCCGTTCGTTCGTCAACGTCTACCTGAATGATGACGATATTCGCTACCTGGAAGCGAAAGAAGAAACTCCCGTCAAGGACACCGATGAGCTGACGATTATCCCGTCCATCGCCGGTGGAGTGAATTTGTAACCAAGGAAGTTTTATTTTGTAACCATCAAAGTAGCTTATGCTCAACATAAAACAAAGTGAGTGAGCGTAACGTAAAAAGCCCGCCCATCTTGCAGGACTAAGGACAACGAAGATGCCAACAGCTGTAGAAGAAACCGTACTCCCCAAGCTTTCCAATGATGAGATCGCCCGCTACTCCCGCCACCTGATCCTGCCGGAGGTGGGCATGGAGGGTCAGCAGAAATTGAAGGCCGCCAAAGTTCTCTGCGTCGGCACCGGCGGCCTCGGCGCCCCACTGGCGCTTTATCTGGCGGCCGCGGGAGTGGGCACCCTTGGCCTCATCGACTTCGACACCGTTGACGCCAGTAACCTCCAGCGCCAGATCATCCATTCCACCGCGACCGTCGGGATGCTCAAGGTCGATTCCGCCGAGATCATGCTGAAGGGCCTGAACCCCCACCTGAACGTGGTAAAGCACAACACCATGCTCACCAGCGCCAACGCTCTCGAGATCTTCAAAGACTACGACGTCATCGCCGACGGCACCGATAACTTCCAGACCCGCTACCTCGTCAACGACGCCTGCGTGCTGCTCAATAAACCCAACGCCTACGGCTCCATCTTCCGCTTCGAAGGTCAAGCCAGCGTCTTCGGCACCAAGGAAGGCCCGTGCTACCGCTGCCTCTATCCCGAGCCGCCGCCGCCGGGCCTGGTTCCCTCTTGCGCCGAGGGCGGTGTGCTCGGCATCTTACCCGGCCTCGTCGGCATCATCCAGGCCACCGAGACCATCAAGCTAATCCTCGGCATAGGCGAGCCGCTCATCGGCCGTCTGTTGCTGGTCGACGCACTCGGCATGAGCTTCCGCACGCTGAAGCTGCGCAAGAACCCCGAGTGCCCTGTCTGTGGCCCCAACCCCACCGTCACTGAGCTGATCGACTACGACCAGTTCTGCGGCATCACTCCACCAAGCGGAACCGGCCCGCTCGAGGTCGCACGCGACAAGGCGGTCAGCGATCATCCTGTCGTCGACGGCATTCCGCAGATCTCCGTTCAGGAGTTGAAGCGCAAGCTCGACGCCAGGGAAGACGTCTTCGTCCTCGACGTCCGCGAGCCTCACGAGTATCAGATCGTGAACATCGGAGCATCGCTCATTCCGCTCGGCGACATCGCGCGCCGTGCCTCCGAACTTGCCGACAAGAAGAACAGCGAAATCGTCGTCCACTGTAAATCCGGCGCACGCAGCCAGAAAGCTTCTATCGCTCTCAAGCAGGCCGGATTCACCAACGTATCGAACCTGAGCGGCGGCATTCTCGCGTGGGCCGACAAGATTGATCCAACGTTGCCCAAGTATTAATCCCAAGCAAAAAAGAAGAGCGGCGAGCCAATCGGTTCGCCGCTTCTTTTTTGGGGCGACATAAACCCTGATGTCCTGCCGGACGGGCCCACTGCGCTTGGGGCGGCCACTCCGTGGCGGCTTAACTTGTCTTGCCAGTGCGATCAATTGTGGGCCTCCCGTTGGTCGGCAATTTATGATCCCGACCAACGGGAGGGCCAAAGCAGTTCGTAATGCCCGGACTAGACAAAAGGCGTGGGAACGCCCGGCCCACGCGCAGTGGGCCCGTCCGGCAGGACATCAGGGTTTGGACCTGGCCCGTCGCTTCTTCAACGCCGGAGCCAGAACATCTAGCCCTCCATCGACCGCTGGGGGATTCAGCCCCAGAATCTTCGCCATAAACGGATAGAGATTCACATTCTCAAACGGCTGAAACCGAACGCCTGACTTAATGTCAGGGCCCGCCGCAAAGAAGATGGCCTTCATCTGCGGCATCGTTCGCGGGTTAAAGCCGTGGCCGCCGTGAATACTGTGCATATCGCCATGCTCTGGAGACGGAAGCGCGTGAATCGTAAAGGGCCCATTCGGTACGATCACAGGATCGCCCTCGCGCGGGTTGGTATCGAAGTGCAATTCCACAGGAGTGTTCGCCCGGCGATACGCAGTGAATCGCGAGTCAGGATGAGCTCTGAACTCCTCGTACGCCTTCGCGGCATCTGCATCCGACTTCGCGTAGAGCAGCGAACCGTCGGTATGAAAGGTACTGAGGTCGGCAAAATCCGACAGCGTCACTGGATCGTTCTCGAGCGTCACCATTCCGTGGTCGGCGACCACGACAAGATCGATGGGAAGATGCAGCGCGGCAAGCTTGGCCTGAAGCTCTCCCATCATGGTATCCAGATGATGAACCGCCGCCCGCACCTCTTCGGAGTCTGGGCCATAGGCATGTCCGGCATGGTCCACGTTGGGATAGTAAAGCGTGATGAAGTGTGGTCGAAGCGCCGGCGGCAGCTTCAGCCACGCAACAACAATATCGATACGTTTCTCATCGTCAAACTTGTCGTCATAGTGCAGGTAATACGACGGCCGCTTGCCCTGAATCTCTGCCTCGGAGCCCGGCCAGAACAAGCACGCCGACCGCATTCCCTGCTGCTCCGCCAGCACCCACAGAGGTGTGCCGCTATACCAGCTGCCATCGCTGTTCGACTTCGACTGGGTGTAAACGTACGACTCGTCGCGCGCAGGGTCCCAGAAGCTGTTGCCTACGATGCCGTGATGCTCCGGATAGAGACCCGTAACGATGCTGAGATGATTGGGGAAGGTAAGCGACGGATAAGCAGGCAACATGCCGTCGGGTGCGCTCGCGCCCTTTGCTCCGAGCGCTAGAAGATTAGGCGCACTATATTTTCTCGGATAGTCGTAGCGAAAACCGTCGAGTGAGACCAGGATGACGTAGTGCTTTCGCTGTTGCGCCGCGGCGTTCGGCGGATTCGGCACCGTGATGACCGGCGTCGAATCCTGCGCGAAGGCAGAACCACCAACCAGAAGACCGAAGAGCAGGAAGCCTCGGAAAAAAGAACACGCACCCCGAAATTGCATTCCTTTACTCCGCCTTATCTTCCACTTCAAGCATCTGCAGACACAACGGCCGCTCCAGCATGCAGTCCATTCGGGCGATGGAGGCGAGCGCCTGCTCGATCGTTGAGGTCAGGCAAGGCTCCGCCGTCACCACAAACGGGAGCCGATGCTTCGGATAGCCGCGCCGTTGCAGAAGCGAATCGATGTTGGCCCCAACCTTCGTCAGCGCGCCGGAGATGGCAGAAACGATGCCGGGCTTATCGTCGACGACAAAACGAAGATAATGTGGCGCAAAAAAATCTCCCGTCACCTCGCGTCTTCGCACCGGTAGTTGCACGGAGCTGCAGCCCTGCGCGACCGCCAGCAAATCGGAAACAACCGCCACCGCCGTAGGCTCTCCGCCCGCACCATGACCAGAGAAGACGACGTCTCCACCAAACCTTCCGCTGACGACGACCATATTCTGTGTGCCATGCGACCACGCCATCGGCGACGCCAGTGGAACCAGCATGGGAGCCACCCGCGCATGCACCAGTTTGCCATCGAGCTCCGCGCGAGAGACCTGCCGAATCGTGCAGTTCAACTCCTTCGCATACGAAAAATCGATCGCCTCGATTGTCGAGATCGTCTGCGTCGCAACAGCATCCGGGTCGAGTTCAGCATGCATCGCAATCCGCGACAAAATGCACAGCTTTGCCCGCGCATCGTACCCGTCCACATCAGCCGAGGGGTCTGACTCTGCATAGCCAAGCTGCTGCGCGTCGGCAAGCACAGTGGCGTAGTCCGCTCCCGCCTCCATGCGGCTGAGGATGTAGTTGCAGGTGCCGTTGACGATGCCGCTCAGCCGCGTCACCTGGTCGCCGCCAAGCCCTTGCAGCATGCCCGGAATCACAGGGACCCCACCAGCGACGGCCGCACCATGCACAAGATGAACGTTATGTTGCGCGGCAAGCCGGGCGAGGCTCGGCCCCCGGTAGGCGATGAGTTGCTTGTTGGCCGTCACCACGGACTTACCTGCTGCCAACGCCTTGCGCAGCCAACCTTCCGCGGGGGTAAGGCCGCCCATCAACTCCACCACCACATCGACATCGGAGTGCAGGATCTCGTCGAAGCTATCGGTCCACACCACCGACCCCGGTACCACTTTCGCGGCGTCGGAGCTGCGCTTCCGCTCCACATTGCGATTAAGAATGTGAGTGAGCTGGAGCCCTGGAAACCTCGACGTCGCAAGCACGCGTGCCACCGAGCTGCCTACGGTTCCGAAACCCAGTATCGCTACCTTGACCGGACGTGCCGTAGCCGTCTTCGCTGCTGACTGCTTTTTCCGCTTTATTGGCATGTTTTAGTAGTCGATTCTGCTGGCGTGAGCGCGCCAGGCATTAAAGCTTGAAATCGCCAGTTCCGGCAGTAAATTCACCGCCGGAATTGCCCGCTGATCCACTGGCCGCTTCATCTCTTCGTAGAGAAACGCATCGTCAAAGCCCGCTACGGCTGCGTCGGCAGCACAGCAACCGTAAAAGATCGCATCACAACGCGCCCAGTAAATTGCTGCGAGGCACATCGGGCACGGCTCGCAGCTCGTGTAGATATGACAGCCAGTTAACTGAAAGCTGGCCAGCGCAGTGCACGCGTTGCGAATGGCCACAACCTCGGCGTGCGCAGTCGGATCGTTGGTCGCCGTCACCAGGTTCGCGCCTGTCGCAACGATTTTTCCGTCGCGCACAATCACCGCGCCAAACGGCCCTCCGCCTCCGGACGTGACGTTTTCCGTCGCCAGCGCGATTGCTTTTTCCATAAAGACTGGGTTGCCCTGCATTCGGCTCGGTATCCTTATCGCACGCTTTACGCGAAGAGAGTCACGGGATAATCAAATTATGGCACATGCTTTCCTGTCTAACCGCGTTGTGACCCCGCAAGGCACGCAGCCTGCAGCGCTCCTCGTTGAGGACGGCAAAATACGCGCCATCTGCCGGGCATCCGAGCTCCCCGCAGACACCGTCCTCCGCAACTGCGGCAGCGACGCTATCCTTCCCGGCCTCGTAGACACGCACGTCCACATCAACCAGCCCGGCCGCACCGAATGGGAGGGCTTCCGCACCGCCACGCGCGCAGCCGCAGCCGGCGGCTACACCACCCTGGTCGACATGCCGCT
>Ga0209624_10001179_pt1 | contig 21308 bp, 16 predicted proteins | sample JacPinW_OM2H0_O1_FD_188565 | JGI IMG/M metagenome (GOLD analysis project Ga0209624, IMG submission 188565) | Forest soil microbial communities from Algoma, Ontario, Canada - Jack Pine, Ontario site 1_JW_OM2H0_O1 (SPAdes) (version 2) | ecosystem: Environmental > Terrestrial > Soil > Boreal...
AAGCCGCAGCAGGTTGATCGCCACGGCCGTGCCACTGAAACCTGCGCCCACGATGACGATGGTGTGCTCGGGTGGCGGCGCGTCCTGCCGCCCTCGGGCGGCCGCAGACTGAGGCTGACACTGCTCGGTCCTGATCGAGGTCTGGGGCGTGCTCATGGAGGCAAGTCTAAAGATCCCCCGGTCACGAGGCGGTGCCCGGGCGGTATCAGAGCTGTTACAGAACGGTGCCCTGAGCTGCCGTGCCGGGCATAATGTGCCCCCAGCTCGCCAGCACCCCCTTTCAGGAGTCGATATGCGCCGGCTGACCGCTGCGATCCTCGTGAGCGCGCTTGCGTTTTTCGCCTTGAGCCAGCAATCCGCCGGCACCGACCACGCCGACAAGGCGTGGATAGAGCGCAGCAACGGCTATACGAACAAGCTCCTGGAGGTGGAGCTCGAGCACGCGCCGGAACGAGGCTCACGTCAGGGCCTGGCGAAGTTCGACGAGCGCATCTCCGATCCCACGCTCGCCGATCAGCTGGCGCGGCGACGCCAGCTCGAAGCGGCACTGGCGCAGGTGGATGCCGCGCGCGGCAAGGAATCGGACAAGAGGGTGCAGGAGGATCTCGACATTCTCCACAAGGCCTTCAACCTGCAGTTCCGCCAGGAGGACTACCAATTGCAGCACGAGGTGCCCTTCCTCAACGCCAGTGAGGAGGTCTTTCAGGGCCTGCGCGGGCTGCTCGATGACCAGGTGGCGGCAGAGCGGCGGCCCGCCGCCCTCATCCGCTTGCGCAAGTACGCGGGCATTGAGGGCGGCTACAAACCATTCACCGAGTTGCTGAAGCAGCGCGCCCTTGAGCAGATTGCCAAGCCCGGCGTCATCTACCCCTCCAAGGGAGAGCTCGAAACAGAGCTGGGACGAAACTCGAACTACGTCGACGGCATCGGCGCGCTGTTCACCAAATACGGGCTGAAGGGCTGGGACGACGCCTACGGGAAACTTAAGAGCCAGTTGACCGACTACGACGCCTGGGTACGGCAGAATATTCTGCCCAAGGCGCGTAGCGACTTTCGCCTGCCGCACGAGAAGTACGCCCTCAAATTCGAGGAATACGGCATCGATATTCCTCCTGAGAAAATCTCCGCAATGGCGCACGCCGCCTTTACCCAGTACCAACAGGAGATGGCTCCGCTTGCGGCGCAGGTCGCCAAGGCAAACGGTTACAGTTCCTCCGACTATCGCGCCGTAATCGCCGAGTTGAAGAAGAAGCAGATCACCGGGGAGGCGATTCTTCCGTTCTTCAACAATCGGCTGCATCAGATCGAGCAGATCATAACGGCGCACAAGCTGGTGACTCTGCCCAATCGGCCGGCGATCATCCGCCTGGCCACTGCCGCCGAGACCGCGCAGCAACCGGCGCCGCACATGTCCCCGCCGCCGTTCCTGCACAACACCGGCCAGCGCGGGGAATTCGTTCTGCCGCTCAATATCCCGTCCGCGACCGGCGGCGCCGACGACAAGTACGACGACTTCACCTTCGATGCGGTCGCCTGGACTCTGACTGCACATGAGGCGCGTCCCGGTCACGAGCTGCAATTCGACTCGATGGTGGAGCAGGGTGTCAGCCTCGCGCGCGCCCTCTATGCCTTTAATTCCACCAACGCGGAAGGGTGGGGCCTTTACTCCGAGTACATCATGCAGCCGTACGAGCCGGCCGAAGGGCAGCTGCTGACGCTGCAGTTGCGACTGTTGCGCGCGGCTCGCGCGTTCCTCGATCCGGAGCTGCAAAGCGGCGCCGTCACTCCGGCGCGTGCCTACGAGGTGCTCGAAAAGGATGTGGTGCTCAGCCACGCCTTCGCGAAGGAAGAGGTCGAGCGATTTACCTATCGCGCGCCCGGACAGGCCAACAGCTATTTCTACGGCTACACCCGGCTACTGTCCTTGCGCAGGGAGGTCGAGGCAACGCTCGGCGCGAAATTCGACCCGCAGAAGTTTCATGACTTCATCCTCAGCCAGGGCCTGCTGCCACCGGACCTGATGCGCAAGGCCGTGCTGGAGGAATTCGTCCCCACCCAGAAGTAGGTCGACCAAGGAAGTAGCACAGGCTAGACCGGCTTGTGCAAAGGCGCCGGATAGCCGACCCCGGGGGACGGGCCGGCGAGCGTCGGCTCTGAAGCAGCCTTCGAATCCGGCGGAAATGTTGGGCGCACGCAGGGACTTGCGCGAAGTTCATCGCACAGTATTCTTCGCCGATGAAGTCGGTCTTCAGACGATGAGCTTTTCGCCCGACAAGGTCCTAAATATCGAGGACCTGAGGACGATCGCCCGCCGTCGCCTGCCGCGCTTTGTGTTCGACTACGTTGACGGCGGCGCAGATGATGAGGTGACGCTCCAACGCAACCGCCGCGCGTTCGAACGATTGTGCTTTCGGCCGCGAACGCTGGTCGACGTCTCGCGGCGCAGCGTCGCTGCCAGCATTCTTGGCTTGCCGGCCTCGATGCCGGTCATCGTCGGCCCCGTCGGTCTGCTCGGGCTGTGCTGGCGTGACGGCGACCTGGTGATGGCCCGTGCCGCCGCCGAGGGTGGCGTGCCCTGCGCGATCTCTACCGTGTCCATGAATTATCTGGAACAGGTGGCCGGGGGATCCACGGGCAGAAAGTGGTTCCAGTGTTACGTGTTGCAGGACCGGAAGATCACCGAAGCGCTGATTCGCCGCGCGGCGACGGCGGGCTACGAAGCATTGATCATCACGAGTGACGTGCCGGTCGGGGGTAATCGCGAGCGCGACCTGCGCTCGGGTCTACGGCCCGCGACCAAGCTGTCCTGGCGGGCGAAGCTCGATACCCTGCGCCGCCCCCACTGGCTGGCCACCGTCGCCACGCGCCGGCCCAGTTTCGTCAACATCGATCGCGAACTCGGTCCGGGCCGCCGCCGGAGCGAGTACATGGCGACCCGCTTGTTCGACTCTGCGCTGGATTGGGAGGATTTCCGGCGCCTGCGTGACTTGTGGAAGGGCAAGCTCCTTTTAAAGGGTGTTCTGCGCCCGGACGATGCCGCGCGCGCAGTCGAGCTTGGAGCCGATGGCATCGTGCTGTCGAACCACGGCGGCCGGCAGCTGGACGGCGCAATTTCCGCCATGCAGGCTTTGCCGCAGGTCGCGCGCGAGATCGGCGGCCGGGCCTCGCTCATCGTCGACGGCGGGGTACGGCGCGGAACCGATATCGCCAAGGCCATCGCCCTCGGGGCCGAAGCGGTCATCGTCGGGCGGGCCGTCAACTACGGTCTGGCCGCCGGCGGCATTCGCGGCGCCAAAAAGGCGCTCGATATCCTGCGAGAGGAACTTGATCGCACGCTGGCGCTCACCGGCAGCCGCACTCTTGAGGAGCTGACGCCGGATCTCATTACCCCCGAGTGAGCCCGCGGCGGCAGCTGCGTCTGCCGGCGCCGCGCAGTGTTCAGGCAGGACCGATCGTCAACAGTTCCTCGAAGAAGCCCCCGAACCGGCCGGCTTTGTCGACGAAATGGATTTCCAGGATCCAGTGACGCACCGCGCCGTTTGAATCCGGCTCACGAATGCGGACCTCATTGCCGTGACGGATGGAGAAGCGCTTAGGCTCTCCCGGTGCATGTTCATGCGGGAAGTGTCCTACCAGATGCCCGGCGCTCGGCGCGCCGAACTCCCAGCCGGCCTCGCGGGCGAGTCCGCACACGTACTCATACAGGGAACCTGCAGTCAGATCCGGCGTGTCGAGGTAAAGCTGCTTGCCCTTGCGAAACGCCGCCGCGATGTCGGCGACCAGCTGGTGCTTGCGCGCATCGTGACCGAGTACATAGGTGCGGCCAAAGTCCGCCTCCCACTCCTCGAATATCGGCCCGAAGTCCAGGTACACGACATCGTCCTCGCCAACAGGCCGATCGGGTGGATCGGCGTGATAGCTCAGCAGAGTGTTTGGACCACAGCGGACCACTCGCTTGTGCCAATGACGGCGCACGCCAAAGCGCTCGCTGGCGAGCGCATGGATCTGCGCGCTCAGTTCGCTCTCGAGCACCGCGGGCCGTATGAGTCCCCCCGCTACCACTTCGGCGAATAGTTGTTGGGCTTTTTGCTGTGCGCCGAGCAGCCTTTGCTCCACGAGGTTCATCGAGATATCGATACTATTTCCTGCGCCGAAGAGCAAGCGCAACGAGCCTGACGCGCAGCGTCTGTGCGGCGCCTCGCCGGGCCTGTTGCGGCGCCCTAACTGAAGCGCGCGGGCGATACCGAGGATGCGGTCAGGCCTTGCTCCGCGATCGCCGTCGGCACTGACTCCTCGCGCGCGAGCGCGGCCGCCAGGCGCGAGAACGCGAACGCGGTTTGTATGCCGTAGCCGCCCTGGCCTGCGCACCAGAAAAGATTTCTGACCTTGGGATCGAACCCGATCACCGGATCGCGATCCGGCGCGAAGGTTCTCAGGCCCGCCCAGTTGCGGGCGACGCGCGCGACCTCGATGTCGAGGGCGCTCTGCATGCGGTCGACGGCGATCGCAATCGCCAGATCCTCGGCGTAGGCATCGCAGGGCTGCACCGGCTCCTCATCGGCGGGGGAAACGAGTAACCGGTCCGTGTCGGGTTTGAGGTAGAACTGCTCATCGACATCGAACACCGCAGGCCATGCCCTGACCGACACGCCGGCCGGCGGATCGATGAGCGCGACGCTGCGACGTAGAGCCTGCAGCCCGATTGCTCGGGCACCGCAGGCAACCCCGACCACATCGGCCCACGCGCCCGCGGCATTGATCAGCACACGCCCGCAGATGGCCTCATCGTTCACCAGAAAATGCCAGGCATTTTGCCGCCACTGCGGCGCCTCGATCCGGGCCCCGGTGAGCAGCCGCACGCCGTTGTGCCTGCCGCGATTCAAAAATCCCCGAAACAGGGTATCGACATCGATGTCCTGCACGTCCGGCTCGAAGGCTGCGGCCCCGAGGTACGCCGGTCGCAGCAGCGGCACCAGCGCGCAGGCAGCCTCGATCGACAGAACCTCGATGCGGGTGCCGCTCGCTTCAAGTTCGCCTGCAACCCTTGCCAGGTGCTCGCGCTGATCGGGTCGGCCGATGTGAAGCGCGCCGCGAGCGCGCAGCAACTCCTGCGTGGTAAAAGACGGCGGCGGTGAGCGCAGAAAGCTCGCGCTCGCGCGGGCCAGCGCGCGGAACATGCTGCTGCCATAGTTGGGCGCGAACAGCGCGGCCGAGCGGCCGGTCGAGTGATAACCGGGCTGCTGCTCAGCCTCGAGCAGCGCGACGCTGGCCGTCGGAGCCAGTGCGTCCGCGACGCTCGCGCCGGCGATTCCGGCTCCGATTACGACGAAATCGAACATGGTCTGCTGCGATCAGTGCTCGGCCGCTTTCACGCCATCGGCCTGGGTGTGAACGATTACGACTTCGGGTGCTTCGCTTTGTAGGTTCGCACCTGGCCGTTGAACTGATCGACGACCGCCTGCTCCTGATCGATCGCGGTGTTGTGAGCCCTGACGCCGAAGACCTTCAGCGCTTGCAGATCCGACGGGGCGGCAGTGCCGGAGGACTGCTGGGCGATGTGTTCGACCGCTGCGTCGACGCACTTCACGTAGGCGTTGGTGGCCGCGTCGTAGGCCTGAAATCCGCTTTGGGCCGCCTTCATCTGCTCGAGGGTGGCGCTGGCCCCGTCCGGGACGGCGGGCGCCACCGCAATGGGGCAGTTCTGCAGTGCGAAGCTGGCGGTTTGCACCAGATCGACCGAGGCCTTGGCAGTGGGCAGCGCGGCTACGGAGGCGGCCTGGGTCTGCGGCGTGCGCGGGCCCAGATACGCGAGCAGCGCGAAGATCAAAAGCACGCCTCCCAGGGCGGCGATGATGGCGCGGGTAATGTTCGCAGCAGGCGAGCGCATCGCGCTTCCAAAAATCCTGCCAGCCAGGGTCGCCACGATTAAGAGAAGGGCACCGACTAAAAGGGCGCTCAGTGTGCGCGCAGGCATCATGGGCGGGAGAGTGTACACGCGCCGGCATCCGGCCGGATCGGAAGTTACCGCAGCGCGGACGACGGACGAGTGCTTGCGGTTTTCGGCGATGCGGGCGTGCCGGTCTTAAGGACGGTGGCGGTGACGCGGTTGCGACCGTCGTGCTTGCTGCGGTAGAGGGCAGCGTCTGCGATCTCCAGGATGCGCTCGGCGAGACGCCGCTCACCGGCGGGCACCCGATCCATTCCGCATAGCCCGAAGCTTGCGCTCACCTGGATACCCTTGGCACCGGCCTTGAAGGCAGTCTGCCAGATGCAGGCCCGCAACCTGCGCGAGACATCAAGGGCGGCTTCATAGCCAGTTTCCGGCAGAACCACGGCGAATTCCTCGCCACCGATTCGGGCGACCCAGTCGATCCCTGAACGCAGGGTTTCCTGGATTCGTCGAGCGAACTGTCGAAGAACCTGATCGCCGCTCGGGTGCCCGTGCGTATCGTTGACGTTCTTGAAGTGGTCGATATCGCACAGGATCAAAGACAGCGCGTGCCCATAGCGCGCGGAGCGCTCGACTTCACGGGGAAAGTGCTTGCCGAAGAAGCGGCGGCTGGCCACGCGGGTAAGGTCATCGGTCGCGGACAGTTTGCGGTTCTCCGCCAGCGTGATCCGTAAGACGGCCTCGAGCTCTGCGATGCGCTTGGCCGCGCCGATGCGCGCGATGAACTCCCGGTCCGTGACTCGCCGCCCGATGCAGTCGTCCGCGCCGGCGCCGAGTCCCGCATCCCGCTCCTCGGATTCGTCGAGGTCGGCCACATACACCACATACGGAATCCGGGCGGACTGACGCGTACGCAGCTTGCGGATGAACTCCAGGCTGTCAGTGACCACGACCGGGCGAAACTCGGTAACGAAGCGCCGCAGCGCCTCCTGTTCGTCGGCGACGAACTCGCAGTCGAGCACATCGGCGGTAATGCGCCCTTCGACCTGCTGGCGCAGGGGAGGGTTCGACAGCGCCAGCAGCGCCCTGGGAGGCGGCAGCACCCGAACCATGACGGCGACCGTCGCGGTGGTCCCTTCGTCACCCGTCGGTGGCGTCTGGGCGCGCTGAGCGAGCACCCTCTGGATGACTGTTGTGTGTCCGCCGGAACGCATGGTCTGGCCAGTGCCGATCAGCGCCGACGCGGCGGCTCGGGCGCGCCAGCAGGCGCCACATGGCCGGTCAACGAGGTTGCAGCGCGGCGATTGCCGGGGATGAGGCCGCTGTCATCGGATGCGGCGATGAACGATCGCCATTTAATGGCCATGGACAGGACTCCTCCAGTACACCCGCGCGGGCTGATCGATCCGGCCCGCGTCAGCGTAGGGATCGCTCCCACCGGGGGCCCCTGCACGCCGTTACCAAGCTTAGACGTTACGGTCCCGCGGGCATTCCTGCCGCTGGTTACGTCACATGCGATGGCGGTATCGGCAGCCGGCGAATGAACTGTGACCGGAGTCGCAGTGGCGAACGCCAGATGTCGCTTGCAACGCGGCATTTCAGCCGCCGGATCAGCCACTTGGCGGAACAAAACGCTCAAATCCACGCCTTCGGGGCCGGCCCGTTGCCCGAATAGACCGAGGGTCCGCCAGATCGTGCGGGCTGCGATCGCATTCGAAAGCGACGGCCTGGGCCATGCGACACGATGCGGGTTCAGTGCGGTGATGTTCTGTCTGAGGCTCGACCCATCGCCAGTCAGGCAAGACATGTTCGCCGGTGAGAGTGGGCTGACGCGGCGCCAAACTGGATGTCCCGTGAAGCGCTGTGGCTGGGTGCGAACCCTGCTAGGCTCGTTTGCGGCTCCCGCCCATTTCAATACAGGAGAACGCCTTGGCAAAACCCAATTATCACCACGCAAAAAAGCAGAGGGAGCTGGCGAGAAAAACGCGCCAGAACGAGAAACAGCAGCGTCGCAGCGCCCGGGTGAAAGCACCCGATGGCAGCACGCCGTCCGACCCTGCGCAGGACACAGCCGTTGCGCCCGGCGCTCCCCCGGTGAGGGGAGGGTGAAACTCTCATCCCTTCTGTCCCACCCGCGGCGTCAGCCGCCCGCATGCCGATGAGGGCGGGCGCACGACAGCCCGGGGGCGTATTCGCGTGCCCCGGCCTACGCGCCAGGCCGCCGGGCTCGCGGCAGCCCTGCGGGTGAGGCCTCGGTAGCCGGTCAGTGCCGCCCGCGGCCGGGGATTTTGACCGCTCCCCGCCCGCCACCAGCCCATTCCTGAGTCATTCGGGCACGCCGCCCCGGATTGCGGTACCGTACGCGCCGGTTCGTGCTCTTTTCGGCTTGTCTGCCTTGGCGCTGCTTGCGCTCTTGTGGCGCGTTCATCAGCCAGAGTCTGTCACTCTCGCGAGGTTGGCGAACCAGGAGACAGAGTTTAATACTGCTGTCGTTTTCATCATTCTTGTGCGAGTAATGTGCAGTGACCAAACTTTATGTAGGAAATCTCCCCTTCACGGCGACTGAAGATGGTGTGCGCGCCCTGTTCTCGGCGCATGGGACCGTCGAAAAGGTCTCATTGATCACCGATCGTGATACCGGACGCCCGCGCGGCTTTGGCTTCGTGGAAATGTCGAATGCGGATGCGTCGCGCGCGATGCAGGCCCTGAACGGCAAGGACTTCGAAGGCCGCGCGCTGAAGGTCAACGAGGCCCAGGATCGTGATCGGTCGGGAGGAGGAGGAGGACGGGGCGGTCCACGCCGCTACTGAGCCTGCCCGCTTGATAAGCGACCCCGGCCGCCCGGTGGCCGGGGTCCTCGAGGCTCCGTTCCCGCTTGGCCCCGCTGAGCAGCTACGGGGGCTTAACCGGCCGAGGACGCTGGATCGAGAACGTCGTCCCACCTCAGCGCGGTTGGCCTGCTACACTTCGGCCCCGCGTGGCTACGACAGGTACCGCGTTGAAGCCGGGGGGCTCCAATGTTGACATCGATCCGCTGCATTAGAGAGCAGAAGCGGGTCATCGTCGGTCAATATACTAGGTCCAGTGACCTCAAGGGATTGATACAGGTCCTGACGACCTTCGGGCCGCTCGCACTGCTTTGGTGGGCGGCAGCATTGAGCGTCGGTGCTTACAGCTGGCTCGTCGTCCCGGTCGTTTTGCTGATCAGCCTTTTTACGTTGCGCGTCTTTGCATTGATGCACGAATGTGGGCACGGCAGTTTGTTCCGCACGCACCGGCTCAATCGCATCTTCGGGTTTGTTTTCGGCGTGACGGCCGGCATGCCGCAGTACGTTTGGTCGCAGCACCACAATTACCACCACGCCCACAACGGCAACTGGGAAAAGTACCGCGGCCCGTACACGACGCTCTCGGTGGATGAGTATGCGGCGCTGACCGCCGGGCAGCAGCGCATGTACCGATACAAGTGCAGCATGCTCGGTGCGCCGCTCGCCGGGTTCATATATTTGATCTTCAACCCGCGCTTCACCTGGCTCAAAGGCAGCATTGCCTTTGTCGTACATGTCATCCGGCAGAAGATTGCGCAGCCGGCCCTTCCGCTCAAAGCGCATGCCGCAAGCTTCAAGACGCGCTATTGGCAGTCGGCCAAAGAATACCGGCACATGTGCCTGAACAACATCGTCCTGCTCAGTCTTTGGGCGCTGATGTGTTACGGGTTAGGTGCCGCTCAGTTCTTCACGATTTACCTGATCAGTCTGTCGTTGGCCGGTGGTGCCGGCATCGTGTTGTTCACCGTGCAGCACAACTTTCGGCACGCCTACGCGAGCGGCGAAAAGAACTGGGACTATTACGCCGGCGTGATCGAAGGCACGAGCTTTCTGATTCTCCCTGGCTGGCTCAACTGGTTTACAGCCAACATTGGCTATCACCACATCCATCACCTGTCCTCCAGGATTCCGAACTATCGCCTGGTTGCGTGTCACAACCAGTACCGGCACCTGTTTCCCGATGTCACGCGTTTGACGCTCGCTCACGTTGCCGCGGCCCTGAAGTACATTCTATGGGACACCCGGGCACGGCAAATCATTTCAGTAGCCGAATATCGGCAGCAGCTGCACGAAGCGGCCGCTCGTTGAGGCGTTCATTCAGCGCAAGGCCCGCGCGCTGATCCTGAACGCGCTGCGGCGAAGATCTCTCCCACGCCGCTGTTGCGATCTCGACTCGCCCTGCCGGCGCGGACCGCGACCTCATGACTGATCCGGCAGCCTCTCAGCCGACAGCGCGCTCCAAGCTGGCGCGGCAGCTTTCAGCTACTGCGGCACGCGCGTGACCTGCGTGTAGGTGGCCCGCCAGTGGCCATCGCGTTTCGCCCGGACGTAGGCCACGCGCAGCAGGCGTGTCTGATGTTTGCCGTCCTGAGTCCAGCTCAGATGCACAAGTCCGCCCATCACTGCCGCGTTGCCCCAGAGCTTCTGCACCGGCTGCTCGATCAGCGATCGATCTTGAATCCGGGCAGGTTGAAATCGGCGAGGAACTGCGCCTTGTTCTCGACCGAAGGGTTTGAGTTCACAAGCACATAGTCCTCGGCGAGGAGAGACGTGAGCGCTGGAATGTCGTTGTGAATTGCGCCTACTCGCAGTCCTTCAGCGCCTGCGCAAGATCTGGCGACAGATGCGCGCCGAGCGCGGGCATTGCGCCGAGGATCACAAGGTGGTCGCCAGCTTCACGATCGGATCTGCTGATTCAGACGAGGCAGTGTGCTCATAGTCGCCTCACCACGGGGGAACCGTGATCCCGCGTGCATGTCGATGAAGATGCTGTAGGTGTCGCGATGACGTCTGCGGGCGCCCCGTGAACGCGCTCCAGGTGCTGAATGGGGCGACCGTCGCCAGTTGACGACGGTCGCTTGCGGCGTGCGAACGATATAGGCTTGCGTGATCCAATTTAGCGTAACCCTAAGCGTTGCCAGTCGGTATCTGAACACCATCGGCTGCGCCACGAACATGCCGAAATGTTTCTATCGCACAAGTCCTTAAAGACCGCTGCCGCGCTTGCTCTTGCCGCCTGCCCGGCGGCCTACGCAGATCCGGCCGCCTTTGACCTGACAGGACCGACCCTCGAGGTCGAGGTGTCGCGTGGTGGCACGACACTGCCGGCCTCTGAAGTTCCCAACTTGAAAGCCGGTGATCGTGTTTGGCTGAAGGCCGAGCTGCCGCCAGGGCAGACCGCTCGTTACTTGCTGGTGGCTGCCTTCCTGAGAGGATCGACCAACCCGCCAGCCGCAAGCAGCTTCTTTCGATGCGACACATGGGACGGCAAGTGCTCGCGGCAGGGCATGACCGTGACGGTCCCCAAGGATGCGCAGCAGTTCTTGGTCTTTTTTGCACCGGAGACGGGAGGCGATTACTCGACCTTGTTGGATGCCGTGCGAGGCCGTCCGGGCGCCTTCGTGCGAACCTCGCAGGACCTGAACCAGGCGACGCTCGATCGCTCGCGCCTGGAAACGTATCTGTCGGCTATTCGCAGGCTGGCGGATACCGACCCCGCCAGTCTGAAGGAAGCGGCACCTTTGCTGGCGCGCAGCCTTGCCATCAAGGTTGACGAGAAGTGCCTGGACAAGACCCCCGTCCTTCAGGCTCCCTGTCTCATGCAGGGAAGGGAAACGCTGATTCTGAGCGATGGTCACAGCACCTCCATGACCCAGGAACTCACCTCCGGACCTGCGAGCGATCTGGCCATGCAAGCGAGCAGCACTCCACAGCTGCACTCGGGCTATTACGGTCCCCTCGTCGGGTCGCTGTTGGATATCGCGCGTATTCTCGACTCGTTCCATACCGCGCAATATCAGTACATTCCGGCGCTGGCCTCCGGCAGTGGCCGGCAGTTGGACCTCACGCTGAACACCGCGCCGTCGTTTCACGACCCAAAATCGGTGCTTGTGGCGGCACTTCCCGCGGTCGAGGCGACTCAATTTCCCCCGCTTCACCCTGTCGATCCCACGCAGATCCAGTGCACGAGCAGAGACTCCCTGGTCCTTCCGGCTGACGGTGCGCCCTTGATGTTTTCGACCCCCTACGCGCACGACATGGCGCTAAGGGTGCTCAAGAAGGACGGCACCTCGATCGAACTGCCGGCACGCGCGGACCCGGCTCGCGGTGGATTTGCAGTGGACACCAAGGATTTAGGCACTACCGGCGTCGCGGACGGCGCCGTCGGGACGCTGCACGGCTACTGGGGCTTTGACAAGTACGAGGGTCCGACTTTCAAGCTGATGAGCACACGCGAGCAGACGTGGAGCGTGGCCGCGGGAGATGCCGAGCTCATCGTCGGCCGCGAGGACACGGTGCATCTGCTCGCCGGCAGCGTCAGCTGCATCGAACAGATCGCGCTCTCGAGCGCCGCCGGTAAAGACATCAAAGTCGCGTGGAAGGACGTTAAGCCCGACCTGGTGGAAATCCGGCTTCCGCTTCAGGAGGTGGCGCCGGGCGATATGACCTTGCAGATCAGGCAGTATGGGGAAAAGCAGCCCCGAACGCTGCGACTGCATGCGTTCGCCGAGGCGGCTCATGTTGACACCTTTGCGCTTCACGCCGGCGACAGTGAGGGAGCGCTTCGCGGCACCAGGCTGGATGAGGTGCAGAGTGTGACGCTGAGCGGCGTTCAGTTCGTGCCGGGAGCGTTGTCGAGCAGCACGGGGCACGACGAACTTACGGTGCTTGCGCGCACAGGCGACGACGTGAGCACTCTCAAGCAGGGCGATGCCAGCAAAGCTGAGGTTGTGCTCAAGGACGGCCGCACCTTCGACGTCGAGGTTTCTCTTGCCGCCCCGCGGCCCAGCGCGGCTCTGATCGACAAGAATGCACAGCTGTCGTCCGCGCCGCGCAGCGGCAACGTGCAACTCGCCAGTCCGGACGAGTTGCCCCAGGATGCCAGGCTGACATTTTCTCTGCGCGCGACCTCGCCGCCCTCATTCGCGCACGATGACAAGGTTGAAGTGGCGACGATCGATGGATCCTCATCGACGGTGCTTGGCGTCGGCTCGGGCGAGATGACCCTCGAGAGTATGAAGGTCGCCGTTGCCACCTTGGATCCCGCCAAGGCTTTCGGACTTTCGGCGTTCGGGCCACTTCGCTTCCGACGGGTCAGCAATGGAGTCCCGGGTGACTGGCGTCCTCTGGCCACTCTGGTGCGTTTGCCGGTCCTAAAGGGGCTCGAATGTCCGCCGGCGGGGCCCGGTGCGACCTGTGAGCTGTCCGGCCTCAACCTGTTTCTGCTCGATTCGCTGTCCGACGACCCTCAGTTCAGCCAGCCGACAAAGGTTCCGGACGGCTTTACCGGACAGGTGCTGCCCGTCCAGCGTCCAACGGCGGGACGCCTGTACGTCAAGCTGCGCGACGATCCTTCCGTGGTCAGCACCGTCGCGATTGATCTGTCTGCGGCGCCGGTGCCGCAGGACGCACGTCCGGCCGCTCCTCACACGCCGGACAGTTCTGTGCAACAGCCTCTGATGCAGGCACCAGCTCCGCCGACACAGCCGAACGCGGTTGTGGGCGGTGCGGCCAACCAGGCAGCGCAGGCGAGCGTGTCGCCGCATTCCCCCTGAGCGATTCACTGCGATCCTCCGATCATTCGCCCGAGGTTTTCTCGGGCCAACTCTGCGGCAGCGAAGTCGAGCTGGCTGATAGACTCAGCGCTTCGAGCGTGGGAAGTTCTTCAGCGGATTCAGTGGCAATTCAGGCCCGCCATATTTGAGACACTCCCGATCAAGGCCGAGAGTCCGCCGCTTGATGAGTCCCAATCGATGAATCCCCTGAACACGCAAGATTTCCGCGGGAAACGCGCGGCATGAAAGACGCGCTGACGGTGCGCGAGCGACCCATGCAGCTCGAACTCAGGACCATCGAGCCCATAGCTTCAGACGAGCGACACGGCACGGCCCGCGACCTCTTTACCGTATGGTTCGGCACGAATTTCATGCTTCTGACGATCGTCACCGGCGGCCTTGCGGTGACCGTGTACGCGTTACCCTTTGGCTGGGCGGTCGTGGCTCTGAGCATCGGCAATCTGGTGGGTGCGGTGTTCATGGCGCTGCACGCCGCGCAGGGTCCGAGGCTGGGTGTGCCACAGATGGTCCAGACACGCGGTCAGTTTGGCTCGCTCGGTTCCCTGCTGGTCATCGGAATCGTCATCGTCATGTATGCCGGCTTCCTGGCATCAAATCTTGTGCTGGGTGGCGAAGCCGCCGCCAGATTGGCGTCGGGCATTTCCGATGTTCCCGGCATCGCGGTGGTCGGTATTCTGAGCGTCGTCGCCGCGATTTACGGTTACGACCTCATCCACAGCTATGCGCGCGTTGTCAGTTACGTCGCCGCTCCGGTTCTGCTGCTTGCCGCAATCTGGATCATCTGGGTGCATGGCTTGCCGGGCGATTTCCTGACCCGCAACAGCTTCAATTCCCCGGGGTTCTTTGGCGCCATTTCAGCGGGGGCACTGTGGCAGATCGCGTACGCCCCTTACGTATCCGACTACTCGCGCTACATGCCGCAGGATACGGGAGCGCGGCCGGCGTTCTGGGCGAGCTATTGGGGATCTACGCTCGGTTCACTGCTGCCGATGATCTTGGGGGTGATGGTCGCCCTGGTCGCCCCGGAAGGTAATCCAATTGCTGGCCTCGTCACGGCGACGCGAGGCATTGCGCCGCTGGTTCTGGTGGTCTTCCTGGTCGGGATTGCCGTTGCCAATGCGATGAATCTGTACTGCGGCGCGCTTTCGACTTTGACTGTCGGCCAGACGATAAACCCCGGTTGGTCGCCGGGCCCGCGGGCGCGCACCTTCATCGCTCTGGTGATCTTTGTTCTCGCGCTTACCGGAGCAATGTTCGGCAGAACTTCGTTTCTGCACCTCTACGAGGAATTCATCCTCCTGCTTCTTTACGTGTTGGTTCCTTGGACCGCGATTAACCTGGTCGACTACTATCTGTTGCGCCACGGTAAATACGATGTGGCGGATTTCTTCCGGCACGATGGTGGGATATACGGACGAGTCAACGGGGCTGCGGTTACTTGCTACGCCTTGGGGATTCTCGTCCAGTTCCCCTTCATCGCATCTCCCCTTTACACCGGGCCCATCGCGCGCGCGTTGGGGGGAGTGGATCTGTCGTGGATTATCGGACTTGCTGTCACGGCACCGGCTTATTTCTGGCTGGCCAGGCGCTCGCAAGCACACGAGCGGTCGATCGCGCTGTCGCCCCAGTAGGATATCCGTCTTGTTTGCGGCCCGATATGGCGGACCAACAGCGTCGCACCGGCGCCGTTGAGAGCAACAAATCTTACGAGGTGAGCACGCTCGCAGCAAAGCTCAGCGTTACGACTTCCAAGCCCGGGAGCGGCAGCTCGTGCTGCGTTATTGCGCGTCGGGTCCCCTTCTGTCGCAGGCCGTTGCTAGCGCTTGTTCACCGCGAGCCAGGGCATGCCGCGGTAGGAATCCGCCACTACCCAGGCGCCGGCTATCAGTGCCACATTGACGACGGTCTCGCTCCATTGGAAAGCACCGGCGTTGCCTGCCGCCACGACGGGTACCCACACCAGCAGCAGGAACACGCCCATCTGTAACGCCGAGAGCGCGGCTGCCAGCCGTGCATAGACACCGATGAGCACTGCTGCGCCCGCCGCAAGGTAGGTGCTGCCGGTGAAATAGGCCCAAAACGTATGCGCTGGCAGCCAGCCAGGCACCAGCGGCGCGGTCATATCGAGATAGGCGAAATGGGACAGGCCGAAGGCGATCAAGGCCAGGCCGTAGATCACCCTGGCGCCGCGCACGCCCTTGTCGCCGATGGCGAAACCGAGCCACTGCCGGTCCCAATCAGCGGCGAACCAGGCATACAGTACCCAGGCGCCCGCCACGATAACCGCGGTCTCACCCCAGCTTTGATAGGAACCCTCCACGAGCGGCGCGAGGATGATGTAGCGCACCTTAATCAGCAGCATCCATAGAAATAGATAGACGAACAGCACGCGGGAAGCGGTGGCGGCTGCGCGCCGCCAGAGCAGCCCTATGCCACATGCCAGGCAGACGAAGCTGCAGAGATAGGCCAATACCTCGCGGTCGGGTAGTCCCTTGGGCACCCCGTCCCATATCGGAGCGAAACCGCCTTTGATCAGGCCCAGGATTCCGAGGCCGATCATGGTCGCTGCAAAGACCGCATGACCCACGCTTGAGATGCGCATCAACCTATCCTGCTGGTGTTCCAGTTCTTGTATGCCCGATGCCGGGAGCGCCGCTGAGGAACGTCTACCCTAAAAATACGTCAGATCGCCAACTATCACCAGTGCGGTCGTGGTTTTTCAGAACGGAAGCTGCACAACGCGTATCTCCGACGCTGGGCGTGATCTATGCCTTTCAGACTTGCTCGTGTAGTCAGCGGAGCGCCGAAGTCACCTGGCTCGTAAGTACGTCCAATCTCGCGGAGCTGATCGACCGACCACGTCGGCGTTCACATGTTTGGGGCAAGACCATGGCCAGCGCCAGTACGGCTGCGTACGCTTCGTCTATGCACTCTTTGGAAAAGGAACTGCGTGAGCTTGCTGCGGAGGGTGCCCTCGACAGCGCTGCGGCGGCGCGTGCGATTGCCGCCGAGCGTCGAACTGTATTCTCACTATTCGGGGAACTGCGGGCGGCTCTGTACGCCGCGGTTGCGCTAGTCGTTACAGGCGTTGGGATTCTAGTTAAGGAGCATCTCGATAGAATCGGCCCATTGACCCTCATGTTTGCTCTCGCGCTGGCCGGCGGTGCCTGCTACGTGCCGGCGATACGTGCAAGGTTGCGAGGGGCCGCATGTTCGTCCGTGGCCGACTACCTTCTTCTCCTTGGCGCATTGCTGGTGAGCGCGGACCTCGGGTACGCCGAAACACAATTTCACTGGTTAGGCGCGAACTGGTCACGACATCTCCTGATTTTGACCGCGTTCCATGCGTTCACGGCCTACATATTCGAGTCGCGACGTGTTCTGTCCGTGGCTCTCACGTCCCTGGCAGGCTGGTTTGGGATCGAGCGTGGCCCGGGAAGCATCACAAGCTGGCAGTTGGTAACGCCGGCGCTCGGCTTACGAGCGCTTCTCTGCGCTGGCGTGATGTTTGTCTGGCGCGCGATTGACCAGCATACGAACGGCGCCCGTTTCCGCGAGATGTTCGAACACTTCGCAGCAAACCTTGCTTTTTGGGGCGCGCTTAGTTGGTGTTCGGATACACATCTTCGGGTCGTCGGTGTCTTGGCGCTCCTTGCCCTCGCATGGGTAGCAGTCCGCGCTGCGCTGCGTTCAGCGACAGAGTTGTTTGCCGTGTACGGCGTTGGCTATACGGCGCTGGGCTTGAGTATCGTAGTCGGGCAAGTCATCGAACTGTCCTCTCTGTCGGGGGCCGTCGTGGTCCTGGTTATCGTGCTCACGGCCGCCGCCGTGCTGCGCTATCTCCATGATCGTTTAAAGGACCCGCGACCATGACCCTGAGACCGACGCCACCTGAGGAGCGCTGGCTGGTCCTCGCTCGGCGGCTACGTCGCAGTCCCACGACTGCTCCATTCGCCGAGCACACTGACCGTTGGCGGACAGCGAATCAATGGAGTCGTTGCGCCTTTTTTGTATTGGGACTGGTTATCGCGGTCATGATTTCAATCATTGCCAGCCACCTTTGGCCGGGCACTGAGATTGTGATTGCAGGTCTGGTATCCCTCGCCGCAGCGGAATGGCTGATTCTCGGCCGCCGGCATTTCTGGTCAGGGATCGAGGAAGCGCTCGAGGTGGCAGGACTCACCATGCTTGCCTACGAGTCATGGGGCCACTTGCATACGTCAGAGTCTCTGCGTGCTTTTTGTCTCGGCGTCGCGCTCGCAATCGCTGGCCTACGCCTGCTCAATCCACTATTTACGACTCTGGCCGTTGTGGCGTTTGTGGTCGCACTTGACGCGCCCCCAATGGGAGCTGCCCTCGTGTGCTACGGAGTTGGCCTCGGCGCCTTGCTCGCGGGGGCCTACCAGTTTCGGCGTCCTTCAAACGATCTCATGCTCGACTGTCTCGTCGTTGCGATGCCAGTTGCAGGGTACTTATGGTCCGCTGCTCGCAACCTCACGACCGATTACCTGCACGCAGGGCCTTCCGCGTGGCTCGTTCCGGTCTGCCCCCTGGTCTTCGCGGCAATCGCGCTTATCATCGGTCTCGGACGCCGCACGCACGCCCCGCTTGTTGCGTTCATGTTGTGCGTGGCGTGTGCGGCGTACGACTTGCGGCGCCTCACGGGTCTATCACTTGAAACACGGCTCATCGTTTGGGGTTGCGTCCTGTTACTTGTCTCTATGACTCTCGAACGATTTCTCCGCGTGCCACGGCAAGGCATCACGTCGCGTCCGCTGGGCCATGAGGAAGATTCAGTGGGGGTTCTGGGGATGGTTGGCAGTGCGGTGCTAACTCCCCATTCTTCTCTACCGAAGGCCGCGCAACCGCTTGAAGGAGGCGGCGGCCACTTCGGCGGCGGCGGGGCAGGCGGTGAGTACTGACCCGTGCTGGCGCAATCGGACGGACCGAATTGCGAGTGGTGCGCCGGTCGGTCGCCTCTAGACCCCGCTCACTCGTTTCAGCTTGACCCTGATCAGTTCGCCGGTGGGCGCCTGGATGCGGCCGTCCTTGAGCGTGTTCGCGTGCGGACTCACGCCGTCGAAATCGAGCGGCACACCAAGCTCCCGCGGATAGCGCGGACTGCAGCCCTCGGGGCTCAGCTGCAGCCGCTGCTGGCCGACCGAATAGGTGCTGCCGCGCGGGTGGAGCTTGCACTCACCATCTCCCGATGCCGCTTCGTACTGCAGCGTGCCTTCGATGCCGCCGTCATCTTGCACGCGGCTGATGCTCAGACTGACGACACGCAGCAGCCGCCTGCCCGAGGCATCGACGTATTCGCCGCGCCAGGTGCCTGATAGATCCTGCCGGGCGGGCGCCGTTGTCGTGGCGAGCGGTGTGGCCGTCTCGGACACGGCTGCCGCGGCGCTTGCGTCTGCTGACGGCGCCGCCGCTGGTTCGACCGCTGGACGCGGGACCGCGGGCGGCGGCGCAGTGGGTTCCGTGGATGTCGGCGTCTGTGTCTCGCTCGACGCTTGCGCGTACGTGGAACCAGAGCCGCTGGAGGCGGGGGACGCGCCCCGCGGCGTCGCAGGCAGCCGCTTCGTGTGGTGGCCTAGCGCGCCGAGCACGAGCGTCGCGACGAGCACTGCCGCGATGACCGGGCGGCCGGCTCGCAGGCGCTGCACGAAACCCGGCGGCGCTGGTGAGGCAGTAGCTGCCGGTGACGGCGCGGAGCGGGCCGGGTACACCTCTTGCCACACCGTCCCCGCGGAGGAGTCGAACACCGCCGAGTCCTCTGCTTCGCGGCGAGTCGAGGACAGGTACTCGAACGCGATCGTACCGCTGGGCTCGCGAGCAGCGACCGACTCCTCACTCATCGACGGCGAGTATTCGAGCGCCACCGTGTCGCTCGGAGCTGCCCGTGGTATCGCCAGCGTACCCGTCGGGCCGACCCGCGGTAGCGCCACCGTGCCACTCGGAGCCGCGCGCGGTATCGCCGCCGTACCCGTCGGACCGACCCGCGGCAGCGCCACCGTGCCGCGCGGATCCACCCGCGGTGCGGCCGCATTGGGCGCGGGTACATCCGGCAGCGCGCGCATGAAATCATCCACGCTCTGGAAGCGCGCGTCAGGATCCTTGGCGAGCGAGCGCATCACGGCGTCCGCGATTGGCTGCGGAATAGTGCGACAGTGGACCGTCGGCGGCTCCGGCAGATCGTTCACATGGGCGTTCAAGACCAGGTACTCGGCCTTGCCGCGGGGATTGAACGGCCGCTGCCCGCTCATGAGCTCGTAGAGCGTGATTCCAAGGGCGTACACGTCGGTGCGGCAATCGACCGGGCGACCAAGAATCTGCTCGGGCGCCATATAGAGTGGACTGCCGATGCTGGTGCTGACCTTGGTTGTGCCCGGCGCGCCCTGCCGCTTGGCAATGCCGAAATCCATCACCTTGACGATATCGTCCCTGGTGATCATCAGGTTGCTCGGCTTGAGATCGCGATGGATGATGCCGGCGCGATGCGCAGCGGCGACTCCGCGCAGCGCCTGTTTGAAGATCGGTATGCTCTCGTGGGCCGGGATCGCCCCGCGCCGCCGGATCAACTGCTCCAGGCTCTCGCCGTCGATGAACTCCATCACTGCGACCGGTGCGCCGTCGTGCACGAAGTAGTCGAAGAGCAGCGCGATGTTCGGGTGATTGAGCGCGCCTTGCATGCGAGCTTCCTGGCGGAAGCGCTCGACGAACTCAGGGTCGCTGCGGGCCTCGGCGCTCATCACCTTGATCGCGACCTGCCGCTCGAGATTTAAGTCGAGCGCCTTGTAAACGACGCCCATCGCACCGCGACCGACGAGTTCCAAAACGCGATAGTGGTCTATGAGCTCGCCGATCATGATCGATATCGAGGACTCACCTGCGCGGCGGCAGCAAGCGCGCGCTCACTGCGCCTGTCGGATTGCATCCAGCGCGCTCGGATCGGGAGCCGCCCTGCCGTCGGCAATCAAGGTCGGGTGCGCCCCGGGGCCACTCGGCGGTCCATTCGGCCCCATGCTCTTGGAGGCCGCTTGCATCGCCTGCAGGACCTGGGCCTCCTGCTCGTTCTCCATGGCATTGAGATCGTTGAGTCCGATACGTGTCCGCAGGCCCTCGGGGCAGTCGGAGGGTCGGCTCAGCTCGACCACCACCGGGATCATCCAATCGTCATTGCTCATTGCGCCGGTACGTTTGATGTAATCATTGGCGCTTAGCGAGCAGTGGCTATTGGCGGTGCCTGACGGTACGTCGAGCGGCTGTACGACCTGAAAGAACACGTGATTGGACCTGAGCGCCGGCGGAGTGCTCTGAGTCGTCAGACTCACCGGCATTGCTGCAGCGGCTTGTTGCTCCTGCAGCTGAACTTTGATCTGAGCGGTGAGCTGCGCCTTGACTTGCGGCGTGATTGCCGGCGGCAGGGCGACCGGCGCGGACGGCGTATCGCTCGATTGCGGCGCGGGCGCTGCATCGCTCGGTTGCGGCGGGGACACCGCGTCGCTGGGTGGTGCAGCGGGCACCACAACGCCCGCATCCGGAGCTGGCGCCGCAGCAGGGGGGGCCTGTGCCGGCCCCGATGCCGTGGCGCCGGTCTGCGCCTGATAGGCCGTTTGCATGCTCTGGGCAATAATGTAGTCGGTCATCCACAGATCCGGGCTCGTGTACACCGGATACGGCGTGAATAGGGAGCCGTACATCGGGTACCACGGTTGCACCTGCCAACCCCAGCTATAGCGGACCGGACGCGGCCATGCGGCGAGCGCCCAGGCGTAGTAGACCCCGGGGTAG
>Ga0209624_10001180_pt1 | contig 21305 bp, 21 predicted proteins | sample JacPinW_OM2H0_O1_FD_188565 | JGI IMG/M metagenome (GOLD analysis project Ga0209624, IMG submission 188565) | Forest soil microbial communities from Algoma, Ontario, Canada - Jack Pine, Ontario site 1_JW_OM2H0_O1 (SPAdes) (version 2) | ecosystem: Environmental > Terrestrial > Soil > Boreal...
AAACCCCGCAGGAGTAGTTCGAGTCGCGGAAGCCTTTGACGAGATCGACAACCACGCGCTCCAAGCCGCCGACTTTGAGGCTGAGTACCACGTGGGCGATAACCGGTTTGTTGATCGCGGATGGAGCGGTCTGCAACGGACGCCAGAGTTCGCCTGACTGACCGGCGCGGACTGTTTTCGGTGGCTCCGAGCCGCGTTTGTGGGACCACAATAGCCACTCGTAGGCGCGGTTCGGGAACAGCCTTTCGTAAATCGGCCACTCGATCTCTCGGGACAACTTTCCGTACACGTTCACCCCCAAGGTCGCCAGCATTATCGCGCGGTCAGATCCTGCTGCCGCGGCTTGTTCAATATTTCCAACACCGTGCGCGCATTTACATCCCAGTCGAATTGGGATACCGATGCGCGAATGGTTTCGCGATCCCATTTCGCGGCCAAGGCACGCCGCAGCCCCTCGGCGAGAGCGCTCGGATCAGACGGTGGCACCAGAAATCCGTTGGAACCGTCGCGCACGAGTTCTGGCACGCCGCCAACCCGCGAGGCTACGACGGGTAGACCGCACGCTAAGGCCTCAAGCACAACGTTTGGCAGACCTTCGCTTAGACTTGGTAGACACAGCACGTCGCAGGCGTTCATCCACAGCGGGATTTCGTCGTGTGACCGTGCGCCGACGCAACGACCCGCTCTGATTTTCTCGGTCCCGGCGCCGACGAAAATGACGTCGACTCCTGATAACAGCTCCGCAGCCCTTGCCAGGACGGTTGGGCCTTTCACTTGTAACAGGTTACCCACGTAGAGCACGCGAGGTCGTCTCCCATCAAGCCCCAGCTTGCGACACACTTCGGCGCGGTCCATCGATTGGAAGCGGTTGCGATCAATTCCGTTGTAGAGGATCACTGAATCGATTCCTTCCGAGGCGAGGCGCGACTGGAGGGCCTTGCTTCTGGCGAAGACAACGCAACTGGCGCGCAGTGCACGTAGGACCTGTTGCTTGTGCATCCGATTCTCGAGCAAAAAGTTCACATCGCTTCCCATTACAGTGGTGGCAAATGGAAAGTTGAGTTTCTTGGCAAGCAGCATCACGCCGTACGCGTCGGGATAAGCCCAGTTGGCCAACACCATGTCGAAATGTTCGCGGCTGACGGCCGGCTCGATGGACCGCGCAAACAGCCATCCGTTCCATGGCCGCGATAACAGCGGGACATTGACGCACTTGGGATGAATCACGCGGATGCCATCACGGACTTGGTCAGGCATGCCTGTGCGTGTCGGGGCGACCACGGTCACTTCACACAGCTTCGAGAGCGCGGCAACCTGTTGGGCGTTGAAGACACCGCGCACCGGTTCCGAAGCGTTGGGGAATAGGTTGGACACGAACAACAGTCTCATGCGGTCAGCCTTCGCCATAGCCCTCCGTAGAGGTGGGTGCGTGGCGTGATACTGTACTGTTCATTGGCGACCTCGCGTTTGTGATCGGCCAGCAATTGCTCGATAAATTCGATCGGAGGGTCTTTGAACACCGCAAATGTTTGCTTCGCTTGATCGGTTTTGTGTCTCAAAACGAGGCCATTGGTTTTAAAGAAGAAACTGATGATTTGCCGCGACTCTGGGCCTACCTCTCCAGCATTCCACGAACACTCTTCGAATATCCGCCTATTGGCAAGACATTCCTAGCATTATGCCATCCGGACTCGGACATTGACCGTATTCTGCGGGAGACCGGGTATGTCAACTCGAACCGCCGTAGGTCTTATGGGCCTTCCCAGGCGCTTTATCGGTCAACGGCTGTCCGGTCATGGACGGTGGATGCCTCGGGTGTGTCCTGAACGTGCCGCAATAATTCTTCGCCGTGCCTCAATCCATGCTGCGCCCCCCACCTTCTTCAGAATCTTCTTTGCATTCCAAAACACAAGTCTCTGCATGCGAGGGCGGATATCGCCCGCTATAACGGAGCGTACCCATCCGGGCTGAACTCCTTGGTGTACCGAGAACCGACCGTAAATGCGACAGCCCTCGACCGCGCGGACTGAGGTCACGGGTTCTGACGTGAACAGATAGCGGATGCCGGCCGCGGCTGCTGCGGTCGCGACATTTTTCCCGTAATATCCGCCGGGAATCGATGCGACCTCGACCGGGCTTCCCAGAATGTCCTGCAGGCGCGCAACACTTTCGCGCCACTCTCGATCCAGTTGCGCTGCTGAGCACGAAGCCATGCGCAGCGGGTGTGAGCACGAATGGCTGCCAATGACGTGACCCCTGGAGTGGAGTTCGCGGAGCTGCGATGGATGAACGAAACCAGGAGTTCCTATGAAATCCGTGGTCACCAGAAAATGGCCTAGCCAGTGGCGCGACTCGAGCATATCGGCGATAAAAGTCGCAGCACTCACGCCTCCGTCATCGAACGTCATCAAGAGGCTCTGAGGCGACGTGGATTGTGGGTCGCAGACCAGCCCGGGAGGGGCCGCCGCACATTCTCCTATGGCGGCGAGATGCCGCTCGAACACCGAGCAATCGAGTTTGTAGAGATTCGCGTCTGGACTCTGAAACCCACTGAGATCGAATCGTCCGAAAGGAACCACATCGTGGAACAGCAGGGTTGTCGCTTTCATCGCGTGCGGTCAACATCCACTGTGCTGGTGCGCTTCGCCGCGCTTTTCCAACGCAAATATCGCGTGAGCCAAGGTTGGCCCCACGCTTGAGATTTCCTGCCCTGAATATCGATCGTTGCTGCAGTCCCGCCCAGGATTTCGCGGAACCGTGTCTCCAAGGAATCGAGGTTCTCGAAAACTACACGGTTCTGAATGACGATGTGGCTCTCGCTGACCTCGTCGTAATCGTATGTGTAGTAACCGTAGACGGGCCCGGTATCAACTCCGGCATCTACTTTCAAAAGCGTCATTCCGACGTGGCTGCTGTCCCGGTTGGCTAGAGCCCAGAAGCAACCGTGTGCGTTTCGGTACTCCGGGCAGATGCCAGGGTGCATGACAAACGTCCCAACACGAGATTGTGTGAAGATCCGCTTGCCCAGAATGCTCTTGCAGCGGGCGAGAATGAGGTCCGGCTGAATATCTCTGAGAAACTGCTCCGTCTCCGAGCTATTCGGACTCTCCGTCTCCAATTGCCGAACACTTTGTGACACAGCTTCGTAGCGCGCTTCCAGTTTTCGTAGCATCGCACCTTGCCATTCGTCATCGGCCGAGGCCAGGAACAGCCGGTAGTAAATCTGGAAGAGGGACACGTCTAAGAACCGAAGCGGGCCCACGCGCTCAATCTCGCGCTTCACTCGTTTCCAGAACCTCGCGTTCGGTTCTCGGATAACCACCACTCCGGCGAGCGACGTGAAAGTGGCGAGCCAGCGGGCAAGGCCGTAACGGTTCAAGGGCTCGTCATCATGGCAGATCAATACTGTGCGGTCGGCTCTGGGCATTCGCGATCTATAGGTGTTTCGGCCGAGGCTTTAATCTTGACCTCCAGGTACTGGCATTGTACCTCAACGAATCGCCCATCGGACAGCAGTGGCGATCGAAACGGTTCTGAAAAAAGGGGCTAGTTCTGGTTTTTCGAGAACTCTGCTTGCCCCCAGTCGCTCGCCATGGGCACAGTGCCAGGCGCACTGCGCGGCAAAGGATTTGAGGTCCCTTAGGAATATTCAAGCGAACGGACTTCATGAGATTGGAGCGTGGTCGTACCACTATCTGTCACAACAGGAGGCGGACATCATTCCCACCTTTAAGGTGGACAATCGTGCTGTGAGTGTCTAAATTCCGGTTCCTTGCTGCGACCAGTTCTCTCTAGGAGAGATATCATTTTGCATTCGATCGCCAAGTTTGCGCATGTCTTCCAGCCCCTACGCGAGCCTGCACTCGAGGTGGTTTGATCGCAGCGGATTCAAGCATGGAACGCACAATTCGGATCGATTGCTCGGCTGGCGAAGCTTTGGGTTATCTTTGCAATAGTTCGGTGGATTCCTCTTTACCCCAATCGATGAATACGAAGACCATAACCAAGAACTCGATTTGGTACGGGATTGAAACCTTTGCCAACCTGTTCCTGACGTTTTTCACTTCGATCGTTATTGCGCGCGCGTTCGGTCCCGAAAAGCTCGGGTACTTTCTGTACCTATGGTGGATTGCTGGAATAGCTGGCGTGTTGGGTAGCCTCGGAATTCCGGGGGCCACCCGGAAGTACATGAGCGAATATTTTGGGCGTGGTCAAATGGGCCTTGCAAAAACAGTCTTCTACCGTACCTTTTGGTTGCAGACTCTCATTGCGGCGGTGGTTACCTTGGCAGGACTCCTCGGAGTATGGTTCTTTGGCGACCGGCAGTATCGAGTTATCGCGTTGTTCATGATTGGGAGCATTTTCCCATTCATGGTGAACTCAATCGCCGCGGGCGCAAATACTGCTCTTGAGGATCTTCGGGCAAACGTTCCCGCCTCGCTGGTTTCGACCGGAATTTTCGTCACAGCAGTATTTTCGAGCGTCTATTTTGGGTGGGGTCTACTTGGCATATCCATCGGTCTTTTCGGAATGCGGGCAGCAGAGCTCGTGGTTCGCCTCATACCGCTGGTTAAACGCTTCGACCAATATTCCGCGGAACCGCTTGATCGGCTCCTCAGCAAACGAATGTTTCTCTTCTCCGGCCAGAGCCTGATTCTGCTGATGCTCGGGTTGATTGTGTGGGATCGTTCTGAGATGGTGGTTTTGAAGAATTTTTGCCCCGATATCCGGCAGGTTACCTTTTATTCGATAGCCTTCAACATCACCGAGCGGCTCCTGGTTTTTGCTCAGGTATTTGGAACAGCTACGGGGGCTACGATGATGGTGCAATACGGGCGTGACTCCAGCCGCGTGCGCGAGTTGGCCGAGACCTCGGTGCGCTACTTAGCATTGATTTCTTTTCCAGTCCACTTAGGCTTAGCTGCAATCGCGGTCCCGCTCGTGGGATTTACGTACGGCAGCAAATATTCTGCCGCCATTCCGGCGATTGTTGTGGCGTCGTGCCTGGGAATTCCGAAAGCGTTCTTCCTTCCCGTTCAGGCACTCCTGTCCAGTTGGGAACGTCAGGATTTAATCATTCGCTGGGGGCTCGTTTCGGCTGCTCTGAACCTCGTGCTTGATTTCACGCTCATTCCCAAATACGGAGCGATTGGTGCGGCCTTTGCTAACGGAGGAACACAGACGTTCTTCGCCCTCGCGCTTTGGCTAGCCGCAGTGCGTTTGCTTAACATCCGACTCCCGGTCTTGCCAGTGGCAAAGACCGCTTTGATCTCGGGGCTTATGGCGGTCATCGTCCGCCTCGCCATCTGGTGGGTTCCGTCTCTCCTCGGACTGGCGTTCGCGGTTATTTTGGGCGCGACGATTTATCTAGTCATGGTCCGCGTGACACACGTTCTTTATCCGGCGGATCATGCGCGGTTGCTCCATTTCAAAAATCACGTACCTTCGAGCGCCCGTGGCCTGTTCGAAGCTGGCCTTAATTGGCTGATTACGACTCCCGCGTCCGGCGGCTAGAATCGCAACCAGCCGTGCTTGGAATCATTGGTAGCAAGCCTACCGTACGTGACTAATGTCCAGTCCATCGAAGCTTTGTCGACAGCAACGAATCCGTGGTCTCGAAATAGGTGGACTGGAAATCGTGGCTTTCGATCCGGCGGTCGCTTAAGAAGTCGCCGGGAATCGGGATACTATGCAAAGCGGGTTGGAATCATGGGCGGACCGCTCTCGCGTTTTCTCGTGATATATTCGACCATCGATGCAAATTCTCTCAAGAACCAGCACGGACCTCAGTATTGCTGTATATGCGGCGCCGGAATGGCCTGGCAGGTATCTATCTTACCAACTGGCCAAGTCGGGTTTGAACCTAAAAGCCATCGTGTTCGGTCCAGATCCGCTTGAGCATGTTCCGTTTCGAGTGGACAACTTTAGGCGAGCAATTCCTAAAGTTGGAGTTCGGCCCGCGGTCGAAGCACTTTTCGGGTTCCCTTACGGCCTTCGTCACGTCGGCAAGCGATTTTTTTCGCGCGAGTCGTCGCCCGAAATGGGCGATTTGACAAATCTCGGCGTCTCTGTTTATCGAGTTGATGATTACGTTGGCTCGAGTGCACATCAGCTGCTGCGCAGAGTTGCTCCAGATGTCATCGTAGTTTGTGGCACATCGATCTTGCCAGAATCAATTCTCTCAATTGCCCGAGTCTGTGCCTTGAACATTCACACGAGCAGACTCCCCCACTACAGGGGTGGTGGATCCATGTTTTGGGGGCTATTCTTCAAGGATTTCGAAAAAATCGGCTACACGATCCACAAAGCCGTAGCTCAAGTAGACGCTGGCCCATATCTCTACCAGGAAACCGTACCGGTGGAAAAGGAAGATACTGCTGAGTCGCTAACTGAGCGGGCGTTCAGAATGGCTGTTCCCCAGCTCATTAAGATCCTCGCTCATACCGATTTGACTGACCCTGCTGCATGGAATCAATACGAAAAATCTGTTCCATACGTATGGCGTGCTCCTGACGCTACAGTAAAACGATATCTGTACGGGCCAACCGCCCGCCAACAGATTGGCACGGCCGTTAAAGGGATCTCTTACGCAATCCGCTGGAACCCTTCTAGGCCTTCAAGTAGTGGGGGAGTCGCTGTCTTTTACTGGCATCGCAACCTCAGTGACTCGGTCAAACGGCAGGACTGGCGTCGGATTTTGGGTCACCCCACGATCACTGAGTTGCGTGAGCGGATAAGGATTATCCAAAAATATTTCCAAATTGTTAGCTTAAGTGAAGCTATAGCATTTCTCGAAAGTTCCTCTGCAGCCAAAGGAAATAAGTTAGCAGTGCTTACAGTAGATGATGGCTATCTGGATTTTCGTATTCGCCTTGTACCTCTTCTAGAGGAATTAAAGCTCCCATGCAGTCTTTTCGTCTGCAGTCAAGCAATTGAGCAGGGAACAACCTGGTACCAGCAAGTCTACGATCTTATTGAAGAAGTCGGCGAAAAGAAACTCATTGTGCCGTGGGCGGATTGCGAACTGTGGTTCGGAGACGTCAATCAGCGCGTTCTGACGGTAGAAAAGGTCCTCCTTGCCCATCTTAAACGCCTCACTCTTACGATGCGTCTCAGGCGTCTGAACGAGTTAATTCTGGCGAATCGGCGGGATCCCCCCGGGGACGACCGAGACGCGTTTTGCTCGGCGCAGGACGTACGGGCAATCGGTGAATCACGGTGGGTTGAAGTCCACCTTCACGGCCATGCACATCAGCCCTTTGAGACTCTCGATTCTGAAGAGCTAACCAATGATATTAAGTTGTGTCGCGACTTTTTTGAGTCGAAGCTCGGCTTTGACGACAGAATCATTAGTTACCCGAACGGAAAGATCAAGCTCGGCCAAGAAGAAATTCTAAAGTCCCAACACGTGTTTCACGGGTTTACGACGGAACCGGGATTCAACACTCCTTCTTCGGCACGCCCCTTCGCGCTCAAGCGAAATGGGCTAACCAACAGTCCGTTGTCTGAATTTTATTGGACTGTTCGGACGCTTGCCGGAAGTTAATCTTGGTCGGGCGCCGACGAGACGCGTGAGCACCGTCTTCCAATCGAGACTCAGGACAGCGCCGGGCGCTAAGGCGTCGTTGATCGCTACAGAACCATCACCGCCTGGAGCTTAGCGGAGAGACGTCGAGCGCGAACCGCTGATCGATCGGAGTTTGATACGCTACCAGGTCAAGACCCGAAGGCAGGGGACCAGAAGTGGGCATTGCGGCGAATGAATGGCACGTCGAATAATTCACTTCTGGACTCGCGCTCGAGCTGAGTGGTGAGCTACGAATAGGTCTGAAACGTCAACCGCCTCGAAGTCCGATCCTTTCACTCGTTTCAATTCCTCTAGTGCGCTATTTCTCCAGCGCTCATCGGGAGCGCCGGACACGAACCACGCCCCGCCGTTGTCGGCCAGCATCATGCCGTATTCTTGCAACGCCCGTAGTATCACTTGCGCCTCAGGAGAGTATCCGGACAACGAAAACCCTGCCTTCAGGCGAAATCTCTGGCCCAGGGGGGGCAAATCGGGATCAGTCAGCTTAGATGCAAAATGACGAGCGGGCCACACAGCGTAGTTCCGCGTGCGCGGAGCGGAGAAACGGAGTGCATGTCGGATTTCCCCGGAAGCTACTTCCTCATATCGAACCAAGCCGGGCAGGATGGGCAGACCGGCTGCGTCAGCGGAAGTCCAACCATCCGGGCGTAGGCAGTTGCAGGTAAGGTCAAAGATCGCGCCCGAGCCAGCCTTCCAGCTTCCGTCGGTTTGCGGGTGCGCGTCATAGATTTCCCACAGGACACAATTATCCCGATCAACGATGAGAATGTGGCGATCGCCCTTGGAGTTAGGCCCACCCTCAATCGGAGGGTTTGCAGGTATCGGATAATTACTCAGATCACTCTGATCCCGATAGTCAAAAACAACGCGGACTCGCTTTTGGTTTCCCGGTACGGAAACGAAGGGGGTTCCAACGGGACCACCGTCATAAGTTCCTGAGCCGAAATCTGTGTGCACGGGCTTGTCGGCTCCGACTGACTGAATATAAGCTTGCGATTTCGGATCGAGGGGAAGTCTGTCGACGCGGGCGTTCCAGATGTTGTCCGGTGGGAAGACCGGACATCCCGCAATCGTCGGACCGGAGGAAAGGTTAGTTAACGGACGCACTTGCGCAGGAATGGCTCTGGCCCACCAAAGTATCGTGAACAAAACGACCGGGAAGAGAAGGAGTGTAAGGGCAATCGCGGTCGTTTTCTTGCCAACCATCTCGGTGTGAGTCTAACTCAGACTGAGAACCCATAAACAGGGGGAATGTTACCGTCTCGGTAGTCGAAGGCACTTCGGCTCGAATGTGCGATGGGCTGGTCAGACGATAAGGGGCTTACTTATTCTTGGATCCTGCAATCGGCGGCGCGAGAGACGGGTTATCCCGGCGCGCCTGACCAGAATCGGAAGTTACCATCAACAGGGAAGAATCAATCGCTTCGAAATCCGAACCGCGTAGCCGACGAAGCTCCGAAATGACTCCGGGGCGCCATCGGCTGTCACGTGCCCCGGAAAGAAACCATGGGCCTCCATTGTCAGCCAAGATCATCCCGTACTCTTTGAGGGCGGTGAGAATCACCTGCGTCTCTGGCGAAAATCCTACAACATCAAACGAACTTCGCAGGCGGAATCGCTGCCCCATTGAGGGGAGATCCGGATTCATTGACGAGGCAGCTCGGTGCCTGGCGGGCCAGACGAACGCGTTGCGCGTATGCGGAGTGGTGAATCGCAATGCATGTCGTATTGATCCTGACTTTACCTCGTCAAAGCGGACAAGCCCGGGGAGAATTGGCAGTCCCGCTCCGTCGGCGGACGTCCACCCATCGGGACGTAGCTGATTAGATCGCAAATCGAAAATCGCGCCCGATCCTGCTTCCCATTCATGAGATCCAATCCGCTTTGCGCCGTAGAGTTCATAGAGCTGGCAATGAGCAGGATCAAACGCGAGTACATGACCATCGGGTCCCTGTTCAACGGGGGCATTGTCGGGGATTCGATACGGGCCTGGATCGCTCTCGGCGGGCGTTTCCAGGAACGCGACATCGGCTACCTTCTCGTCTGCGCCCACCACCGCGTATTCGTACCCGTAGGCGGCTCCGAAGTCCGGATGGAAGGGGGTGTCTGGGCCCATCGTTTCGATGTAAAGGCCCGAGTGGGAATCCGCTGGTAGATTTCGGACACTCGTGTTCCAGATGTTGTCTTCAGGAAAAAATGGGCAACCGCTCAAGCGGTCGATAGAAGGGCTGTTCACCGGACGCAACATCGCAAAAATCCGCTTCGCGTGCGGCATGGCAAGCCTTAGAAGTCCGCCGATTGGGGCCGCCATCAGTGAAAGAATCAGGATCGTTACCGTGAGCGGATACTGCTTGAGTTTTGTCCAGCCGAGCACGCGGAACACTAGACTGCTAATCGCAATGAGCGCCAGCCATAGCGTGACGAGTAGCGCCAACTGCAAATGATTTAGCATAAAATTAACCCCAGACTATACAAGTTCGGTCCCAGTTTGCGGAGAGCGGTGGAGTCCCAACGGCCAAGAACTGAACTCTTTCGCAGATGTTACCTGTCACCGCGTCTGTACAGCGTGAGTTCTCTCGCGCTCGCATCAGATCAGACGATGCTCGAAGGTCAATACGGGTTACTAGACCCACACTCGTTTCTTGCCGACTGCGAAATAGAAGAAGGCTACGATAGCGGCGGTATTCAAAAGGACAAATGCGAGCGCGAGATCGGTAAGACGGGAGGCGACCCCCACAGGCGCTCGCACGGATGCTAAGAGCCCTAATGTTCCTACGCCGATGGCCGCTACGAGTGGAAGCCTATAGATGGGGCCCGGGAGAAATAGGGAAGCTAGGATCGCACCGATTAAGGCAAACGGGACGGCCAGACGAGATAGCTTGTGACTGAAAAATTCGAATCTCAGTGGGTTCGCTGCGGTCAGGAGCCAGGGAGCGAGGCGGAGAAGTTGATAATTTCCGAAGAGTGTCCGCACTTTCCGGTTAAATTCCTGCTTCGGACTGGCTGGCAGTTTGTCCCATGCCAGAGCCCGGGGCTCAAAAATCACCCTTGATCCGGCCCGAGCCACTGACATTGGAATCAAAACATCGTCCAAAATGAGGCCGGCGGGAAGACGAGGAAGGAGCTTACGCCTGACTGCGTATAAAGCACCCGTGGCTCCGACAACCGAGCCGCTCGCACTTTCCCAATATCGAACCGCCTTTTCCATTTCCCAATAAGTCCCCACTCCTCCCGGAACGGTTTCCTCGCTGCCACCCAAAACCAACGCTCCACTCACGCATCCCACAGCCGGATCGGCGAAGTCTTCAATCAGCGCGTTGATGGAATCTCTGGCGACGCGTTGGCGCGCATCCATAAAAACAACGATCTCTCCCTGTACGGCCTCTAGAGCACGATTGAGCGCTTCTGCTTTGCCGGAATGCACGGGAAGAAAAATCGATCGCACTCGACAATTCACAAAGTTGCGCAGAATGTCATTCGTTCCATCCGTAGAACCGTCGGATACCACGAGTGTATCGAAAAGCTCCGCTGGGTAATCCAACTGCCGCAGATTATTTAATTTTTCCTCGAGATGAGTCTCTTCATTTCTGGCAGCGATGACGATCGAGATTGTGGGAAATATCCGCTTCCGATGGACTGGCCGCGCACTGAAGCGGGCGCGAAAGAACAGCCAGATCGGGTAAAGCAAGTAAGCGTAGAGGATGACAAATATCGAGAGCCAGAAGAGCAGCTTCACCGTGCTCCTCGTCCCAGTAAAATAGTCTTAACGGTGTCCAGGAAGATCAAAACGTCGAGGCCTAGCGACATGTTCTTGATGTAAAACAAATCATAGCGAAGCTTTTCCCTGGCATCTTCAACCGAGCTTCCGTATTTGTAGCGAATTTGCGCCCAGCCGGTGATTCCAGGTCGGACCGTATGCCTGAGGTTGTAGAAAGGGATCTCTTTCTTCAGCCATTCGATAAACTCCGGACGCTCCGGGCGCGGACCAACAAGACTCATCTCGCCTTTCAACACATTCCAAAGTTGGGGTATTTCGTCCAGTCGGGTCGTCCGGAGAAAACGCCCCACGCGAGTGATCCTGGGATCTTCATCGGGCGCCCAGGTGGGACCTGTATCGGCCTCTGCGTCAGCCCGCATAGTCCGGAACTTGTGGCAATAAAAAGTGACATCGTCTCTTCCGACGCGCTTTTGATGATAGAGAAGAGGTCCGGGCGAAGTCAGTTTGATGGCGACTGCTACCAAAGGAAGTAACGGCAGGCACAGGACTAGACCAACGATCGACACCCCGATGGAAGCGATGCGTTTGTAAATCCTAAGAAAGCGAGACAGATGAAAACCCGATGAAAAAAGAAGCGTACCCAAGCGCAGTGATTCTATCGGGAGTTTTCCCGTGACCTGTTCATAATACTCTGTCCCGTCCTGTATGATTACGCCCCGACCCTTCATAGAGAGCAGGAGTTCCACCGGGAGTTTTCCGCGACGATCATCAAGGGCGACAATGATTCGATTCACTCGCTGGAGGCCGATGGCGGCCGGAAGTTCCTCGTCGGTAATCGTGCGGTCGGGCGTTGTAGTTAGGCTGTGGGGCTCAGAATTGAGTTCGTAACCCCCGTTGTCGGTGACGGAAATGCGACCAACGATGCTGACGCCTAACTCTGGGCGGGAATCCAGCTCTTGGAAAAGTCTAGAAGCTGACGGCCCATCGCCGAAGATCATCGTACGTTCGGCGAATTGAGGTCGGCGATTTAACGCCGAAAACAGCCCTCGCCACAGCACCAGAATGACAACAACGATAAATAGGCCAAGCAGGATGATGCCGCGGCCCAATTCCAAGGGTGGGTAAAGATAGTAGACGACCGCCAACACGATGCACATGGTGCCCAGAACTTGGATCAGACGACTGAGGACTTCGCGTCGATTGCTAAGGACTGAAGTATCATAGAGATCGAAGTAATACATGCAAATGATGAAAGCGCCGGAGAGAGTGAGAATCTTCAAAAAGCCCAGCTCATAGCGGAGCATCACATTCGCATCATTTGTCCCGAGACGGACAATGGCAGCCGTCACGAACGATAGCGCGATCAGGCAACCCTCGGAAATTCCCAGCAAGAGAGTGCGCCTTGGAAAGTAAGCGTTCAGGAGACGGATCATAGAGTGGTCTTGATTCCTTCTTTTGCTTCGGCCGGTTCTATTTTTTCTTGACGCCGTAGTATTGGTTTGAATAGTTCTCGCGGTCGAATTCGGAAGCTTCGTTCAGTACGATTCCGAGCCACTTCGGATTATCCAAAGCTCTCACTCCCATCTTTAACGCCTTGATTGGTGCGACACCTTCGCGGACTACCAGGAGTGTGCCGTCCACGAGTCTTGACCACAAATTTGCGTCGACGATTGGCGTCATCGGCGTTGAATCAACTACCACCCAGTCAAAACCGCCGACCAATTGCACGAACGCCTCGGCAAAACGGGAAGATTGCAAGATTTGGGTTGGCTGATCGCACGTAGACCCCGCGCTTAGAAACCACAGTGGCATATCATCCAACTTACGAATATAGGGGGCAATCTCAGCCTCTGCTTCTCGCCTTTGCCACCACTGATTCACTCCCTCAACGTCGGTCAATCCAAGCAATGTCGTGAGACTTGGTCTGTGCAAGTCCCCTTCCACGAGAAGCACTTTGTAACCGAAGTGCCTCACAAGTGTGACGGCCAGATTTGCGGAGACCAGGCTCTTACCCTCGTTGACCACGGCGCTAGTGATTTGCAGCGACCTCAGCTCGCTCTTCTGACGCAAATTCTCGAGTCGAGCAGCTAAGGCACGAAATTTTTCCGCACCTAAGCCCTTCGGGTCGGTATGGGAGACCAAACGCGACATTTCCCCAGTTCTGATCTTCGCGTCGGGACTGTGCGTCGTCTCGACGGGCGCCGGCACGATGCTGTTTAGAAGTTCGACAGGATGCTCCGGCTCAGGCGTGGGCGCGCCTGGACGCCGTTTTTCCCTTTCCATTTTTCGCAACGTATCGTAAAGCCGGCTCACTCTGTTTTCACTCCGGACGGCGAACTGGTTTCATCAAACGTTCCGAACGAATCTTCCACGACCCTATCCAAACATAAATCGTGCGCCACTTCCTGAACGATCTCCGGCGTAATCTGGTGCAGATTGTGGCCGAAGCCCAGGAGCAGGGAATTCTCGCAGAGCGTGTTTACGAGCCGCGGAAGGCCTCGGGAAATCTCTTGAATCAATGCCACGGTTTCGTCCGGGAAAATAGCGGCAGCGTGCGAATCAGCCCCTGCCAGCAGCAGTCTCCGATGAATGTAGTTCTGAAGTTCTTTCGTTTCTAAGGGCCTCAGAGTGCAGCGCATTCCAATCCTTTGCTTTAACTGTCGAAGCTGCTTTGAATCTAGCTTTTGGTCTAGTTCAGGCTGTCCCACCAGTACTATCTGAAGGAGTTTATGTTTGGTGGTCTCCAAATTCGTAAGCAGACGGATCTCCTCTAGGAGTTCCCAGCTCAACAATTGAGCTTCGTCGACAACGAGTGCAGTAGTGAGATCGTGACGCGAACGCTCTAGCAAGAAATTGTTTAGCCGTGCAAGAGCTTCGCTCTTGTTACGAACTTGGGAAGGAACGAGGCCAAACTCGTTAATTACATGGATGAAAAATTCCGGTACGGTAATCATCGGATTGTACATATATGCAAATGCCACTTTGTTTCTAGTCAGCGCCTCCAAAAGACACCGCACGAGCAAAGTCTTGCCAGTTCCAACCTCTCCCGTAAGCACCACAAACCCCTTCCGGCGAAGCACGCCGTAAGCGAGATTAGCCAGTGCCTCTGTATGCCGTGACGTTGGGCAAAAGAAATAGGGATCCGGGCTGACCTCGAACGGATTGCGCGCCAACCCATAGAATTTCTTGTACATGCTCTTGGCTTTTGTATAACGCCTAAAGACTTCCAATCACCACTAGTATCGCCAGTATGACTGCTGGGCGGTATTCACTTGCTGCGCGAATTGAGGTGCTCCCTCTTCGCCAGCGTCGAGCATCGCTACTGCTGGTCAACATCGGCAAGCGACGGTAGAGGCACAAACAGGCCTTATCCCGGTAAATGACATTATCCTTGCACGGAGGATTCCATAATTCAACGCGATTCGGGGAACCTAAGTCAACCACTTATCTGACATGAAGTCAATGAGTTAGGTCAGAATTGGGCATCCGGTTGGATCGAATCCATGTGGGGTTTTCGCTCTCGGGAAGAAACCACCCCGGTTTGACTTGATTCTGCGAAAAAGATTGCCCTTCTGGGAGGGGATTTTGCCCAGGCTAGCCTGTGCATTAGTTGTGACTTTTCAGCAGGTTGCCAGCTGTACGGTAGCCGGGGATGCCTTGCAACGGCATCGAATTGCTTGAATATTCCGATGTTGCGTGCAGCCTGTCCCAGTAGACGCGCTGGACGGGGAGCAAAGGGCCATCCCGAAGCGGCCGAAAACGCAGGCCGACCGAGACCGGCCAAGGGTAGATTCGGCTCGATCCGTACAGAAAGAACTATTCTGATACCGGGTATCCAAACAAGCCGATGGATCGCAAATGTAACATGCAGCTGGCGATCCGGGAGGTGGTGGTCGCGCTCAAGCCGCGGCACGCGCGCCGAGCGGTTCGCCCAGTCGACTTGCCGTCCTATCACTTCCATAGGAAAACTGGCAGCGCTTGGTACAACCTGACGAAGTGGGCAAGTTTGAACTATCGTTGGTTTGTTATAGTGAGTCGAGCAAACGGAAAGGGTCCCCGTCGATTATGAGAATGTTGTTGGGCTCCGCAGCTGTTCTCGCGGCACTGATGGCTCTTGTCGCCTCGAAACCGCGCGCTCAAGAGCAAACTTTTTCTGTCGGATCCGTTGAAACTGTAATGAGCGCCGCACACCGTTTACGTGCTGGGCTCACGACGTGGCCGGATACCGCGCTCGGCGTTGCCCTGATACACGGAACCAATTACGTGTTCGCCGCGAACGCTTGGCCGAACGGCACGCTTGGTTTCATAAGTTCTGATCTGAACAGCCCGGGGCTAGGGCTGCGCCGCTCCGGTTCTTCGAAGAAATTCGGAGGCCGGCACCAAATTGCCCAAGGAAAAGGGCGCGCGTTCGATCACGATTATGCCGCTGGGGGAACCGTTTATTATGACGTTGACAGCGGCATTCTTATTCACATGTACCACGGCGAATATTGGTATCACGCGGGGAGCGCGATACCGTTTTATGCCGGCCTCGGACTGGCATTTTCCACCGACCTGGGCGCGACGTGGCATAAACTCGGAGAAGTGATCAGCCCGCAGGCTGCGCGGGAGGGAAATTGCAATCCTGACATTGGCCCAGGGACTCTTGTACCGGCTGGTGGGTACCTATACGCCTATTTCACAGATATTCGAACCGGATGTGCCGACAACAATGATCCAGCCGTCGCACGGGCAAGCATCAGCAGTGTGATCGACGCGGCCCGGGCAGGCAAGCCCTTTACTTCCGGGGCCGGGAATCTTTTCCAGAAATATCACGACGGGAGCTTTAGTGAGCCTGGAGTAACGGACCTTGCCAACCCCCAAAAAGGCGGAGGAGCTTTCTCATCGCTGTGGACCAAAGGTAGCGACGGTTGGCCGAGCTCGATGACTGTCAGCTACGACGCCTTCCTGCAGCAATATATTGCGGCGTATGTAGGTGGTTGGAAGAGCGGCCATTCGGGTATATATCTACGGTTCTCGCCCGATGGCATTATTTGGGGCGCGCCCACGGAGGTGGTGAAAGACAACGTAGCGGCTTATCCAACGCTCCTGAATACAAACGGTGGCGATCCAAACGTGCTCGGATCTCGCTTTTATCTATACTATGTATCGCCATTTCCGAACTTTTCCTCTGATTTGGCGCTGGACCGAATCGCCATCACGTTGAGCGGAGCGATCACTGCTCCTCCTCCCCCGACTCCGGCGCCCGCCCCCAACGCCGGCATCATCGGCTCTGGCGCTGAGCACTGAAGCCGACATTCCGGTCGGGTAGAGAATTCTCACACTACAAGACAGGAACTTCGGGTTGAATAATCCAGTTCTCAACCGTTGCGACCCAGGGCTGTGGAGGACAGGCTCCAAATGGTGCGGTGAACCGAGCGGCGCCCAAGCCTTGTTCTAGCAGCAATTCCCGGATGATTTTTGATCTGGCTGAAAGCGCGAATTCTCGTGCTTCTTGTTTTGACAGTTCTGCAAATCGGGTCACGGCCTCTGCTCCGCTCGCGCCATGCGAGGTGCCTGCCCTCCCACAATAACTGCGTATCGCGGTCTGTCAGCTCGTGTGCAAAAAGGAACAGCATAAAACGGGCTTCGAACTTATGATGCCGGCTTGAACGGCGAGGCAGGACGACGGGATCCGGAGTCCAGGGCTAGATCCAGGTCGTTTTCTTTGTCTCGCTGCTCCTGGATTTGAGTTACCGCGAGACCGAAATCAGGCGATTTGCGAAGCCTGAGAAAGGTGATGAACCATCATGGCCCATAATCAATTGGCGAGTAAATATGGCAGCTACCGACTGCGCGACTTGGCGCGATCCGCCGTTCGAAAGTCAACGACCGGGCCTCGCATGACAGCGTCCTCTCGGAACACCGCGAGAACATCTGCTTCAGGTAGCTGCCGGTTCCGTCTGGAACAATGGGTGTACAACCTGGATACGAAGGAACACGGACTGGTCAGGAATGTCTACAAGAAAAATGGCGTGATCATGTACAAAGCGTGGCTTCCGGTGGCACCCAATCTGTTACATTGGGGCCACTTTGTCTCCGACTGGGCTGAAGGTGTATTAGAGCCGGTCGACGAAGTATTGCCGCATTCGGGCCGGTTCCCAAACAGTCGCTAGCACCCGCCCGGTAAAGCGTTGCGGATAGAGCTCGGAACTAATCCGCGGGACACGTTCGTCGATGAGCAGAGCGAGATGGCGTAACGTGCGCGAGCGTATTGTGACCCGGACCGGAGCCTCACGCGCTCAATCCATGACCTCTCCCTAGGGCGAGCGCTCCCGCAGAAAACGCAGAGCCCACGGCTAGTCGTGGCTCACGCCGTAAATACGAAGACCATCCACCGCTGCGATCGGCACGTCACCGAACTGCTGCCGCGCATATTGCTCGTACTCCGAAACCCGCAGATTTGTGGGTTGCGAATCCAATGCCTCCTTGTTCTGAAATACGACAAGGTCAGATTCGCGAATGTCGCGGAAATCCTCTTCGATCGGCGCGCCATGCGCAGCTCTCCAATCCAGGCTACTTGCCTCGATCGGAAGTTGCGACGGAGAAACTGCAATCGCGAGTCTTAGCAAATTGAGATTCAGTGAGGAGCTGTCGGTTGCCAACAGCACATGCTTCGCATTGAACTGCATAGCCTGCTCCAAAACCGTCTCGCTCGCGGACAGGCATTCTCGGTTTGGCCGATGTCTCAGTGGAATTGCCGCAAGTGCCAGAACACAAGCCAGAAGTGTCGCCATCGCAAGCGCTGTTCCTCGGCTGTAGCTCTGGCGTCTCACGGAAATCAGTATCCCGATCAAAAATGGAAAAGCGATGATCCCAGGAAACAAGAAGCGGATTTCACGATTACTACTGGCAAGACAGATCGTGCAATAACCAATCAGAATGAGGAACGGGAGAAAACTCGTTGTCCAAAGAAGATCACGTCGCTTAAAGACTAGGTAACCGCCAACAACAATCGTGATCACCAACGACATCCACATTCCCGGGGATTCCCTGAGAGTTTCACGGACGAATTGCGAAAACGAAATGAAATAGATATCAGCGGTATGACCGAACGATGAATCTCGCCCATAGTCCAAAATGAAGCGCCCATATCGAAGCCAATAGATCGTGACGGGCAGCGAGCACACGCTGAGCGAGGCTAGAGATAGGAACGCGTTCCGCGGCCCACTTTGGCGCGCTCTAACCACGAGGAGAACGGGGATAGTCACCGCGATAAAATACAAGAAGCTGAGTTTGGTAAGCGCGCCCGCAGAAAAGATCGCTGCCCACAAGGCGCCCCGCGCCAACGCACTGGTCAGAGAAGACCGTGTTGGATTGGATGCCTCATAGGGAATCAAAAGTATCGCTGCGAAGGCAATCCAGGCAAACAGAGAATCTACTATGAACGCAGTTGCCTCGGAATGTGCGCGCGCTCCGGCGGGATACGGTCCAATTGCCGCGAATATACAGGCGCCGGCGAGCACGAGGTACAGAGGTCGCAACCCGACACGCAACAGCAAAAACAAGCAACAGGCGACCGCGAGCGCGGTGAACACAGCGAGCGTTATAAAACATTTCCCAGCAGCATCCCACGAACTCAATGGCCCCCAAGGCAGGCCCAATAAGGTCATGATGGGAGGGTGCATGCTAACCATAGCTGAGCGCATCTCATGCGCATTTCCCGACCAAAAACCTTTGCTGACCACTACAGACCTCCACAGGTAGTCCGAATCATCCCAACGAAAGGAATATGGGCTATAACTAACAAATGTGGGTGCTACGCAGAGAGCAAAAAAGACAATCGACGCAGGAAGTGTCCAATTAAATCGCATATTTACGGTTTGGTACCCCTAGCCTCGCGGAGGCTACACCGTTCCTTCGCTAGACGCAATCAACCTTTCATTAGGGCAGAACTGCGAGATCGCGGGATTCCGAAGCACTGTTCTTCCCGTCCGAGCAGCCCAGTTCGCTGCCGCTTAACCGATCTCTTCTCTTCGGCCAGCGATATCCCGTAGTAGCGGGCTGAAAGGGCTGGTTTAGTTTCTCACCTACCTGTTGTGGTACCTCCACGGCAGCTCACAGATTCCAAACTCCCGTAAATACAGATGCCGCCGGACATGCGAATGTTCCCAAGGAAAGGTCAAATTGTAAATCTGGCTGAAGGTCTAGACGCCCAGCCACAATTGACCGCGGTATCTTCAACTCTTCCTCGAGACTTTGCTGCCAGATGTGTGCCGTTGTGAACAGACAGCTGATCCTGGTGCCTCTATGATTTTGCCGGTTGAGGTCCCGGCTCCAGTCAAGGCGTCGCGGAGGCAATGGAGGCAAGTCATGAACATGAGTGCTTTGAGCAGCACGCAATGGGTCCTAGTCATCGCAGCTGTTGTAATCGTCGTTGGAGGCATTGCCGCGATGCTTTACGCGCGAAATCGCCGCACGGCCAGGCTGCGAGGAAAATTCGGTGATCCGGAGTATGCCCGCGCGGTGCAGGAAGGTGGGAACCAGCGTCGCGCGGAAGCAAAGCTTGAAGAGCGCGCCGAACGCGTGGAGAGTCTTCATATCCGCGCGCTTGCACCAGTCGACCACGCGCGCTTCGTGGAATCGTGGAGCAAGGTACAATCGCGATTTGTCGATAGCCCCGGAGGGGCGGTGACCGAAGCCGATCAGCTGCTTGGCGACGTGATGTTGATCCGCGGCTATCCCGTCAGCGACTTCGAACAGCGGGCCGCAGATATTTCCGTGGACCATCCACTGGTAATGGAAAACTACCGGGTAGCCCACGCAATTGCGGTTCGTCAGACGCTGGGGCGAGCCAGCACGGAAGAATTGCGCCAGGCAATGATTCATTACAGAACTCTTTTTGCGGAACTCGTGGGGGAGCCAGAAAAGGTCATGGCGAAATCTGCTTCCTGAGCTGACGTCACATAAGAAAGTATCCCATTACACCAGGTAAAGCGGCCAGTCTGCGTCCCGCGTTGGCGCTGGCGGTGATCGTAGCCGCGGTGCCTGAGGTGAACCCGATTTCGGCGTCTGGTCCGCCAACTTTCGTCTAAAAGCCTCTCTGCCTGTCGGGCCAACGTTTCTAATCGCCGGGCGCCCAGCCGTTCGCCCGCCTTTTGCCTCACTTTCCCTACCAACTCTTGAAACTCCCCTTCCAACTCAACGGGAGACGTGTCCTCGGGACCCTCATGGCCCAATCCGCCCTCTACCCCGCCCGAGAGACGCTACGAATGGCCATGCAGAACCGACAGGTCGCTAAAGTTTCGCATGCGGGTTGCCGAAGAGCTTGGTAGGTGGAGCGCGCCACCAATAGGAAGCCGATTGGGAGGGAGCGTGAACAATGAACGCCTGGGACCAACTGCTGGACGACACGATTGCGAAGGCTTTCTTTTTCTTGTGCGAAAGAGGTTGTACTGCAACGCCGGAAGCGGTCACTGCCATTGTGTCTTTCGCAATGTTGGCCGATCTTCCGGAGGATCAGGTGGCCTTGCGTGAAATGCGCATTCTGGTTCGATCGAAGGCTTTGCTCGGTGCAAGCGCGGTGAAAGCATGACGCCGGTCAAGAGTCCTGCGCATTATGCCAATCGCGCCAAGCGTGGCCGGCAGCGCAATAACATGGAACACGAAATCGAATTGGCCGGTGAGAGCTGGGCGCGCAGCGTTTCGCGGAGATCATGGTGCAGATGTCCCAACGGCCACGGCATTTTGCCAGTGATTTCCGCTGGCGGCGGGGTGATAACGCTTGCGTGCCGCTGTCGGCGGGCAGGGGGCCCTTTACAGTTGGCCCCCATCAGAAGGCCCGACGGAAAAGTTCCGCCGGCGCTCTAGCGGACATTGCCTCGAGGGATTGGTTTCAATCTCACAGAACGGTCGGCATAAAGCGGTCGTCACAAAGTCCCAAGTGCGGCTAATCCTTGAATCGATATCGAATAATGCACCATAAGGCCTGGAAACCGTCTTTCCACGTTATTTTTTTCC
>Ga0209624_10001182_pt1 | contig 21260 bp, 13 predicted proteins | sample JacPinW_OM2H0_O1_FD_188565 | JGI IMG/M metagenome (GOLD analysis project Ga0209624, IMG submission 188565) | Forest soil microbial communities from Algoma, Ontario, Canada - Jack Pine, Ontario site 1_JW_OM2H0_O1 (SPAdes) (version 2) | ecosystem: Environmental > Terrestrial > Soil > Boreal...
GCTCCAGCGAGGCCCGTTCCCGCACCCTTCTGCTCGAGGGCGGTGCGCGCGTCCGCGGCGGGATCGAATCCCACCACCGTGTGGCCGCCGCGCAGCAGGCGCTGCGCCATGTTGGCGCCCATGCGCCCCAAGCCGATCATCGCGATTTGCATGATATTCGATCCGTTTGCGCGCAGGCGCCGTGCTTTCAGTATAGATCTCGGGACGAGGCGAGGTACAGCGGGATCTTACCCTCAGGCGCGCTTCAGCATGATCATGACCGCGGGGCTTCCCACCGGTTCGAAGCGGCCGGTGAACTGCAGCGCCCCGGAGGACGCGATGACGCGAAAAGACGTGATCGAATCGCCTCTCTGATTGCACGAATAGAGAAACTCGCCCGTGGGATCGATGGTCACGCACCGCGGGTAGTCGGCGTGGACCCAAACATCGGAAATCATCCGCAATTGCCCGTCGGCCGCCGCCGCAAAAACGGCCACGGCATTGTGTAATCGATTCGACACATATAGGAATCGGCCGTCTGCGGCGACGACGACTTCCGAAGACAGATTGCTGCCGCTGAACTTCGGCGGCAGCGCCGACACCAGCTGTTTCTGCTTGAACGCGCCCTTGGCGGCATCGTAATCGTAGACCGCGATTTTCGCATCGTGTTCGTACAAATTGTAAAAAATTCGTCCGTTCGGATGGAACGCGAAGTGACGCGGTCCCGCGCCTGCAGGCGCTGAAAACACCGGCACGGCGGCGGGCAGCAGGCGGCCTGTTTGTGCGTCGAGGCGCCAGACCAGCGTCAGATCGAGACCCGAGTCGTTCGCAACGACGAATTGGCCGCTGGGATCCGCCGCCACCATGTGCATGTGCGGACTATCGTGATCGCTGACCGCGAATTGTCCCGGCGGATCGTCCACCGCCCGCGCGTGATGCCGCGGTCCGACGCTCGGTCTCACATCGGTCGCCTCGCCCAACGCGCCGTCCGCGCCCACCGGAAATACGGCCACATTGCCGCCGCCGTAGTTGGCGACGAAGGCGAATTTTCCCGACGGGTGAACGCTGACATAGGTGGGGGTCGTTCCGGCCGAGCTCACCGCTCCCAGACGCCTGAGTTGGTAGCTCTCGGCGTCGATCGCGTACGACACCACGGCGCCGCCGCGCAAGCCCTGGTAGTTGTCGATTTCGCTGACCGCATACAGTCGCGTCCGCGCCGGATTGACGGCGAGCCAGGTCGGATTGCGAACGTCGTCGAGTACCTGCAGCTGCGTCAGGGCACCCGACGCCGCATCCTGGCGAAAGAGGTAGATGCCGCCTCCGTTCGGGGTGTAGGTGCCGACATAGGCGACACAACCCCCCGCCGGCGCGGGATCGACCGCGGCGGCGTGCGCGCCGAACGGTTGCGCCGCCGGCACGGCCAGCAGCGATGCCGTCCTGAGAAAATCCCGGCGTGTGATTCGTGGGTCTAGCAACGCATCCCTACATCCGGCGAGATCAGTTGTTCAAGGAAAGAGTAATGCTCGTCGCAGCCAGGGAAAAATTAGAGGCCGTGTACTGCCCGACCGCCGTCAGTCCGGTCGCCAGGGTGGTGCCGTTCAGCTCGGTTTGCAACTGAGTGACGAATGCGTCGTAGGTGTCGAAGCTCTCGACGGTCGAGCTTTGCAAATGACCGATGGAGTACACCGTGTTCGACGAGGTCGTCGGGACGATCAACGGATCCGACGACAACCCGACGATATCGGTGATTTGCGCGCCGACCTGGATTTGATGCCTGGTGCCGATGCTGCTGTTGTGGGCATCGACGTCGATCGCGGTGGTGTCATAGGTGGCGAACGGCGACGCGGTGCCGGAGCCCCAATCGACCATCAGCACCGCGTAGATCGTTGTCGGATCGAGCAGCGTCGAGGCCGTGAAATTGGGGGGCGCCGCACCGAAGGAACTCGGCAGTCCCGTCACGACTACGGGGGCGCCGGCCGTTGAATTCGTCAAATCCAGACTGCCGGTGTTCACCGAATATTGGCCGGGGGCGGCTCCGGAGCCGCCGAAATCCAATGGTGCGATCGCCCGCCCGCCAAGGAACGCCAGATTGAGCGTCAGGGCTCCGGTGCCCTGTGCGGTGACCAATCCCGACGCCGTGGTCGGATCGAGGCGCACACGGCCCGCGGTCGCATCCAGAGTCGCATTCAGCGCCGTATCCGCTCCCGATGGAGCGCTGGCCGCGCCGAACGCGTCGATCGAGGATCCCACGGTGATCTGCTGCGTACTAGTGGATTCGCCGGCCTGTTCTCCCAGGATGGTGAGCACGGTGGTGGGGCTCACGAGCACGAGGGTGGTGCCGCCCAGGAAGGTTTCGGTGCCGTTGTTGGTCACCAAAGTGCCGTCTTCGACGGCGAGCGTATTGCCGTTGCGCGCGGCCACGACGCCGGTCACGCGGTCCGATCCCGACCCCTGCACGCTGCTGCCGACCAACACCTGCGAGGCGGTGAACGTCACCTCGGTGGAACTCGTGGTACTGGTCGTTCCGACGGTCGTGGCAGTGGTCGATTGCTGCGTCGTGGTCAGCGTGCCGTATGCGACGGCCATGGTGCCGCTGCCCGAACTCGCGAGCGCTCCCAGCCCCGCACTGCCGTTGGAAGCGATCCCGTTGATCTCGTAGTTGGCGGTGGTGCTCGGAACGATGCTCAAGCCGCTCGTGCCGGCGGTGATGCCGTTGAAGGGGCTGATGTCCATCGTGAACGAAGAACTCGCCGTGCTGGAGAAGCCGCCGGACGCGACCCCCGCGATCGGGCCGCGGATGCGCACCAGCTTGGCGTCGATGGGCAACGCGCTCCCGGCCACCAGCGGCGTGACCGTCACCGTATTGGCGCCCGTCACCGTATCGGCGGACAGATTGACCACATTGGATGCCGCCAGACTGAAATCCAGCGCCAACCGCGACGCCCCCTTCGACGCGACGCTGAAGGAGTTGCTGGGATCGAGATTCACCGTAACTTGGATTTGACCCAATGCCCGGCCGTTCGTCCCGACGGGAGTCAACACGACGCCGTTGATGCTGCCGTCGTCGTAGATGATCTGCGCCGCGCTGTAGTCGAGCGTTACGACGGCGCTCTTGTAGCTGCCCTTGGCGACGGCGGCGGCACCCAGCACTTCGCTCAGGTCAGTGAGCGTCGCGAAATCGACGGTGGTGCTCGCCGGCAATATATTGAGAGCCGACTTGCCTTCCAGCTGCACGGAAACCAATCCGACCCGGTACGCGAGAAAGTTGTCCTGCGATCGGGTGCTCGTCAGCGTCACCACGGCCGTCCCGTTGCACGCCGCGAGCGCGAGCAGCACGCACGCCGCGGGCGCCGGGAGCAGCCGACCCCAGGCGCCGCGCATGGCGGAAAGTAAACTTGAGCAGGACGGGTTCATTGGTGCTTCGACCCTCTCGATCAGGGTATTGTTCAGCGAATTCCGCTGCAAAAGAAGCAGAAAGTAGGCAAAGATCTGTGAAGGCGCTCAGAGTGAGAAGTCGGGCGTCGCTTGCCGGCGACAGGCCTCCGGGGGGACCCAGTCTACAGGGATTTGGCGGGAGCCGGCTCGGCGGGCACATCCACCGCCTCCGCCGCGCCCGGCACAGTCGACCGGCGCTGTTGTTTCGCGTCCTGGCGAGCTTTCCTGGCGGCCTCTTTTAGTTTCTTCGCATGACGATAATTCGGTTTGGCCACTTAAGGTCTCCTCAAAATTGATTCTGCGTTTTGATCTTACTCTGCCTGCACCGAAACGCGACTCCGACATGCGGGCCTCATCGGCTCATGAGCACGCGATCCGGAAATCGCCCGACCTCGCGCATCGACACCTCTTGTGCGGCCAGGCGATCCCGGGTGTCCGGCCGCATGACCGCGAAACCGCGGCCGCTCGACCGCCACACTTGCGCGAACTGCCTCAAGGTTGCGATGCCGCGCCGCGGATCCTCCGTCAGGCCCAGATCGAATTCATCCCGGTAATCGACCAAGACCACGGGCCGCTGCAAATAGAATGGCAGCGATTGTTGATAGGCCTGCACCGCGTAGACCGGGTCGGCCGCCTCGGCCCGGCGGAGCAATTCCAGCGCCAGGTCCTTGCCGCTGAACAGGCTCTGTGCGGCGTTTGCCGCAACGATGATGGTCCCCGACCCGAGGAACCAGCTGAGGCTCAAGACTGCCAGCGCCTCGCGCGACCGGCCCCGCAGCGCGCACGCGGCGCACGCCAGTGCGCCCAAGGCGAGCAAGGCGCACGTCGCGAGAAGCACCGGCCGTATGAGCAAAAGCAACGGCCGCGACTCCGCCGAACTCCACAGGCCGGTGGCATAGGCGAGCACTCCCAGACTCGACGCCAGGGACAGGAGAGATCCCGCGAGCAAGCTGCCGCGGGCTTCGCCGGCCTCGTGGCCGGCGCAGAGCAGCGCGAGCGCCGGGACGGCCGGCAAGATGTACGTCACCAATTTGGAATCGGACAGCGAGAAAAACACCAGCACGAAGACGCACCAGATCCACAGGAATCGGGCCGCGTCGAATCGGCCGCCGGGTACGGTGCGGGTACCGGGCGAAAGCAGCGCGCGCGCCGCCTGCGGCAGCCAGGGCATGATCCCCACCACCAGCACCGGGAGAAAGAACCACCACGGCTGGGTGCGATGCTCGATCGGCGTGAGAAAACGTTGGAAATGCTCGCGCACGAAGAAGAATTGGAGGAACCGCGGATCGGCGCGCGCCGCGAGCACGAACCAGGGTGCGGCCAGAGCCGCGAACAGGGGCAGTCCCCAACGAAGATTCAACCGGCGCAGCACCGGCCAGTCCCGCTGCCATGCCAGGTACACCGCCAAGGTGCCGGCGGGGATCAGCACACCGATCAATCCCTTGGTGAGCACGGCGAGCGCCATTGCAGCCCAGCAGCCCAGCATCCACGCGCGCCACGGCTCGCGCGTCTCCCATCGCCGTTGCGCCATCAGGAAGCAGCTCAAGGCGGCGAGTAGACAGAAGCTCAACAGCATGTCGAGCGTCAATTGATGTCCCAATAGCACGATCAGGACCGAGGCCGAGGCGAACAGCAGGGCTTTCGCTCCGCCGCCGGGTCCCCAAAGCCTGCCGCCGACGAAAAACAGGGCCACCAACGACAAATAGCCCGCGATCCCCGTGCACAGCCGAGCCGTGAATTCGTTCTGCCCAAAACCGCCGAAGGCCAACGCCGTGAGCCAGTACTGCAGGGGAGGCTTTTCCAAATACGCCAGCGCATTGAGATGAGGAATGACCCAATCGCCGCCGCTCAGCATCTCGCGGGGTATCTCGGCGTAGCGCCCCTCGTCGGGGTCGAACAACGGACGCTGCGCGAGCAGCGCGAACCACACCACCGTGCAGGCAACCGCTGCGACCCCGAGCATCCATGACTTGCGTAAAACCGAACTCACATTGGTACTATACCGGGGCGTGATGGATCAAACTCAAAAGTCCTGGGTGCGCGCCGCGAGTTTCGGCCTGGGCGTTCTGTCCGTCATCAATCTGTTCAGCTATCTGGATCGCTACATCGTATCCGCGCTGGCGGAGAGCCTGAAGCACGCCGGTTTCGGTTTCACGGATGCGAACCTGGGCACTCTCATGTCCGGGTTCCTGGTGGTGTACTTCGTGACGGCACCGGTATTCGGCGCGCTCGGCGATCGGCATTCGCGGCCGCGACTGATCGCGTTCGGGGTGGCCTGCTGGAGCTTTGCGACCGCCCTGTCGGGATTTGCGATCGGCTACTGGTCGCTGCTCGCCGCGCGCGCGTCGGTCGGCGTCGGAGAGGCGGCCTACGTCACGATCGCACCGAGCCTGCTGTCGGATTATTTTCCCGCGCGTCAGCGCGGCCGGGTGATGGCGATTTTTTTCTGCGCCATCCCGGTGGGCTCGGCCTTGGGCTACGTGGTCGGCGGCCTGGTCGACAAACACTATGGCTGGCGCGCGGCCTTCTTCGTCGCCGGGATTCCCGGCCTGCTGCTGGCGGCCTTGTGCTTGTTGCTGCGCGATCCGCCGCGCGGTGCGCAGGACTCCGGCGCTCCGCGCCCCGCCGCACGGGCACCGAATCTACGAGCGACCTATCGGCGGCTCAGGCTCAACAAGCCATACGTGCTCACCGTTCTGGGATACGCCGCCTACACCTTCGCCTTGGGCGGCCTCGCTTTTTGGATGCCGGCGTTCCTCGAGCGCGCCCACGGCATCCCGCGCAGCGAGGCCACCGTGAGCTTCGGCACCATCGTGGTGATCACGGGATTCGTCGGCACCTTCGCCGGGGGCTGGCTGGGAGACTACTGCGCCAAGTATTCGCAGCGAGCCTACCTGTGGCTGTCCTCGATCGCCACCCTCGTCGCGGCCCCCTTCGTGTGGTTCGCGCTGACCGCGCAATCCCACACGCTGTACATCGCGTGCATGGTGGCGGCGCAATTTTTGATGTTCCTGTCCACCGGCCCGATCAATGCGGCCACGATCAATCTCGTCCCTGCCTCGGATCGTGCCACGGCAATCGCACTCGAGGTATTCATCATTCATCTGCTGGGAGACGTACCCTCGCCGCCCCTCATCGGTGCCCTCTCGGATCATTCCTCGCTGGCCGCGGCAGTCAAGATCGTACCGATTGCAGTGGTCATCGGCGGCTGCATTTGGGCCTGGGCGGCGCTCGCGCAGCCTCGCACTCAGGATAAGGGAGCGAATTGAATCCCCGACGCGCGGATTTTTCAGTCCAGGCCAGAGCGAGAATCGCTGCTGCGTCAACTGCAATGCAATCGGCTTAGCGCAACTCGGATCAATTGAGACGAATCACACTCACATTCCCAAATCGTGGCTACTGCATAGCCCATGTTCTCCAGTTCGACTACTGTTCGCGCATCGCGTCGCTCGTTGGCGGCAAACTTAGCCAGCCAGAACTCAACGTTCGATTTGGGTGTGGTTGCGCGAGGACAGCCCGCATGATGGTGCCAGTAGCACCCGTGAACGAACACAGCCCATTTCTTGGAGCGATTCGCGAAATCCGGCGAACCCGGTAAATCCTCGTTGTGCAGTGTATATCGGCGTCCGAGGCGACTCAGCGCGTCGCGCACGAGGCCCTCTGGCGCGGTGCCCTTCCGCCTGACCCTCGCCATTCGTTCCGACGTTTCCCGTGTGGTCAGTAGTCGACGTCGGCCGGCCAGCTTCTTCTCGACGGCTTTGAATGGCCGTCGCTGCAACATCAGACGTTGCCAAATTTTGCCGCGTAGAGAGACGCGATGCGGCGTATCATTTGATCGTAATACCACACGTCGTTCGGTGCCGGCGCGGGCGGTTGAGTCACGATGGTCACTGGGGTACCGTCGTTGCGGAGATCGATAACCACGATGCCGAGAGCGTCGAACCCCTCGACGCCTCCTTGTGTCCGGCGCGGAATTTCCTCGAGTTTCTTGATCGTGCGCTCCGTCGCATTCGGCTGGGTGTGCTTAGTCACGAGTTTTGCGTGCCCCGGGAGGCTCGCCTTGTTTCGGTCGACGCTCACGAATGTAGACGCGAAATTTACCAGGGCGAACCCCGCTGCGATTGCATAGTCAGCGGAGCCGTGAATGGCCAAATGGCTCGAATTGAGTTCGTCGAAAAGGCGCGGCAACGCTTTCACGTGTTCCGTCATCGCCGCTTTTGCCTCGAGCGCCAAGTGAACCGAACCTACCGTAACTCTCTTCATTTCCGGATAAGCTGCGAGTTGCTTTTTCTGCGATGCAGACAGCCGCATATCGTACTGCGGTACGAGCTCGTGAAAACTCGCATGCCCATTCTCCTGTCTAGATCCCGGGGTGCAAATGACCAGGTCGAGATACTTCTTCCTGTTGTTCTTGAAATCGCGCATCTCGTGATTGATGCCGAAGCCAACTTTTCCTGCGGCGACGTGCTGCGCAAGCAGTGGGCAATAATGCAATAGATCGAATAGCAGCGCCCAGCAGGCGACCTTGGAATGCTGGTCACTCCGGGAATGGTATTGCCAGTGGTTACCAGATTGATCCACGACGCTCGGTTTGGACATCGAACGAACCAGAATCTCGGGACCGTCCATTAGCCGTTCGCCGTCAAGCCGCGCGACGGACAACGAGCTCCAGAGAAGCGATCTCGGAGCGAATGTCTCCGCCGTCACCCATCTTTCGTAGGTGCAGGCGCAGTGCCTCGATGAATCCGGGCGGAAAGCGAAGTTTCGCCGTATCGGTACGTTTCAAGAATCCCGCAGTGGCCTTTGCGGACAAGGGTATCGGGTGGTATTTGAGAAACGATTCGAGGGACGAATATCGTCTGCGTCGCGGCCATTCGGAAGCGCAGACCATCGTACGTCCATGCCCAACGTTCCATGCTGCCGTTGGCCAGCGGGTCGATGCACCGATCGGTGAAGTGGTGAAGTCTAATACGGCGCCGGGTCGGGCGAGACGCGATCCAACCCAGGCCGCCGCAGGCACGCTGACGGCATTGCCGACGAGTTTCCAGCGGGCCCCTTTCTTTACGACGCGTTCCGCAGGCTTGGTCCAATCCCGCGGAAATCCTTGCAGACGCTCAGCGTCGCGGATGTCGGGTGTGACGACATTGCCGTCCGGCATCAAAATCGCGGGAGCTGAGGGTATGCCGATGGTCGACCCACCCTTCAGGGTGGGCACGGCGTCCACCGCCCAGCCGAGCCCCCGCACTCCCTCGGTCCAGTAAAATCCGCACGCCACTGGATGCCCATTCAAAGTCGGCTCTTCAACGCGCCCTTCCTCGTCGGCAAACAGTACTTCCCTGGGATCACCTACCCGGGATGCCACGAAATAGACGCGACGGCGACGCTGTGGTAATCCAAACGCCCGGGCGTCGACGACACGGTAGGCCCATCTGTAGCCAATCGCTTCGAATCCCGTCGTGATGACGTTCATCGCCTCGCCGCGGCCGAGTTGCAACATGAAGGGGACGTTTTCGAGGAGCACCCAGGGTGTCTGGTGCTTTTCGACGAGACGAAAAACCTCCCCGACCAGGCCCGATCGGGCACCAGCGATACCTAGCGTCTTGCCGGCCTGCGACAAGTCCTGGCAAGGAAAGCCCGCCGCGATTAAGGTCGTGCCCCGAGGCAGCGCGCGTAGCGAACACACGTCACCATGAATCCGGACGTCGGAATATCGCGCGCGCAACACCGCGGAAGCCCCCACATCGTTTTCACAGAGCAATGAGGTACCGTGCCCTGCGCGTTCGAGGCCTCTTTCAAGTCCGCCGATTCCCGCAAAGAGACCGGCAGTCTTGTGTTGGATTGGTGTGCGCTGCGAGCGCTTCACTTCCGATCCCCTGACCGTTGATGAGCGCCATCGAGCAACCCCTCCGAACCGGGTGGCAACAACGTCTGCTCTGTCATCATATGAGTGTCGCTTGTGGTTCGTCGGATACCGCACGGAGTAGTTTCAACGTGGCGGCAGCGAGCTTTTCAGTAATTTCGGCCGGGATCGAATCAAGCTCGCCCTGAGACGTCCCTATAAACATGAGCACACTGAGCGGGACTTCGAGCGACCGACTGATTTTTTCCATCGTAGATAGCGGCGGATCGCGTTCATTTCGCTCGAGAAGCGAGATATACGAAGGCGACAGACCCGCCCGCCTTGCCAAAGTCGGTATAGACAGACTCTTTTGCTGCCGGCAAAACTTGATCGCATGACCTACGTTCATAAATGCCTTGGACAAATTAACTGGCCGACAAAATTCGCCGCTATAGTAATCGTTCGGTGACTGACAGTCAATGTACTCCTACTAGAGGTTAATTCTTTTACACCTGTCGATTGCATCGCGAATGGCAAACAGTGTGCTGCGCTAATGCGAGAAGCGATGCCAACACCGCGCCTATCGTGGATCGAAGCCTCGCGCCGCCTGTATTTCGTCGAGCCAAGCCGCGATATCCGCGCGTTCCGCCAGATCCTCGACATCGACCGACACCCTGCGTTGCCAATTCGGATATTCCCGATCGGTCCCGGGCACGTTGACCGGAAGCGTCTCGCCCAACAAATCCTCGATTTGCACGGCGACCAGAGCGGTCGCGGATCGCGCCAGGTACAGGTGCATTGCCTGCGCGAGCTCGGCGGTGAACGCATCCTGCGGCGTCGCCGGTTGCACCGGCCGAAGTCCTGCGGCATCGAGGGCGTCCAGTAACAGCACGCGGTCCCGCTCCCGCTCTCGGATGACTTCGCCTTCGACCTCCATGCCGGGATAGAGATGCAGGCGCTGACGCAACTCGATGTCCCGTCCCTCCCAGTAGCTGCGCAAGGTCGGCAAGTCGTGCGTGGTGGCCGTGGCCAGGGCGCGCCGTACGTATTCGTCCGGACGCCGAAATCTTCCGTCCAGCTTTTCGAACAACAACACCTTGTAGTGATAGAGCCCGAATTCAGGCATGGCACGGCGTATCTCGTCGGGCACCACGCCAAGATCCTCGCCGACGACCAGACAGGCGCCGCGCGAACTCTCGAGCGACAGCACCGTGAGCAACTGCTCGAGGGGGTAGTGCACGTAGGCGCCTTCCGTGGGCGAGAAACCGGCGGCCACCCACCACAGGCGAAACAGCGACATCACGTGATCCAGCCGCAGAGCGCCGTAGTAGCGCATGTTGTTGCGGATCAGACGAGCGAAGCCTTGCAAACGCTGCGCCTGCATCTGCAGCGGATCCTGCGGCGGAATGCCCCAACCCTGACCCTTGAGCGCCAGAGGATCGGGCGGTGCGCCGATCTCGGCGCCCATGCAATAACTACTGCGGTCCGCCCAGATTTCCGATCCTGATGGGTTGGCGCCCACCGCGTAGTCGCCGTAGAGGCCGACGGGCATGCCGAGCTCCCGAGCCAACGCCTGCGCCTCGCGCAACTGTTCGTGCGCCAGCCACTGCAAGTATGTGAAAAATTCGACATCCTCGGAGTGCGCGGCCTCGAATTGCGCCGCCGCGCCGCCGTGCACATCCTTGAACTCCTCGGGCCAGTTCGTCCAGCCGGATGCCGTTCCTGCGGCCGCGCGGAAATGCCGGTCGAGTGCGTCGAACAGGGCGTGCATGCGCAAAAGGTCCCCGCCGGCGGCGACGAAGGCGCGGAAATGCCGTGCACGCTCGGTGTCTTCCGCCAGATGCCGTTCGCGGAATTCCCGGTACAGGAGCGCGAGGATTTCGAACTTGAGCTCCGCCACGCCCCGGTAGTCGACCCATTCGCGGCCTCGCAACTCCCGCAGACGCTCCCCGACGCCCTGCTCGGCCAATCGGGCCTGCGCGGCCGCGCACCCTTGAAATTCCGGCACCTGCGGCACGGCAATGTACAGCACATTGAGAAAATGCCGGCTGGACGCGCTGTATGGACTCGATCTGTCCGGATCCGCGGGTGCCAGCGCGTGCAGAGGATTCAGGCCGACGAAGCCCGCGCCGTGCGATGCCACCCACCGGATCAGCAATTGAAGATCACCGAAGTCTCCGATGCCCCAATTGCAGCGCGATCGCAGCGTGTAAAGCTGCACGGCAATGCCCCACAGCCGACGGCCGGCGAGGATCGCCGACGGCTCGAAGCACTGGGGCGGAGCGACGACAAACAGGCAACGATCGGCGGCGCCGCCCGCGATCCTTGCCTCGAATTCGTGATATCCCGGCGGCAGATCGAGCGGCAAATCGAAGTGCCGGCGGGTGATCCACGAGCCCTGGATTTCGCCTCTCCAGATCTCGCTGCAGTCGGCCGTTGAAATCGCGCCGTCGCGCCGCGAGCCGTCCTCGAAGTTCACGTTCCATATCAATGTGGAGCCGAATTCACGCGCGGCCACATTGATGTCGATGCCGATTCGCGAGCCGTGCGTGGCGGCGACCTGCGGCAGGAACTTGGCATGGCGGGCAGCCTCGAGCCGGTGCAACTCGCGCTCTAGGTCGGCGGGAGCATCGATGGAGCATCCCATGGCGCGCAACAGCGCCTGCTTGGTCTCGATGCTGAAGAACTTCAGCTCGCCGCGGTAGTCGTGGTACGCATCGCCGATCCCGCGCAGTCGAGCCAATCTTTCGATCGCGGCCGTGTCCGCCGCCGTATCCATCAGCACTCCAGCAGCGCCGCGCTGCTCGCTTCCAGGCGATACTCGCTCGCCTGCCCGAGGCTCTTGGATTCGCGGGTGTCCTGAGCCGTGTCGAACTGGCATATCCAAGGCTCGTTTGCCGGACTGGGAGGAAGGGTGAAGGTTTGATCGCCCTCGCCGGCATTGACCAGCAGCAGGAGGCGGCCCTGCAGGGTATTTTGCTTGCTGAACCATATGCCGAGAGCGCGCAGATTCCCATCCTGCCACTGTGCCTGCGTCATCTCGGTGCCGGCCGTATTCAACCAGGTCACGTCCTTCACGCCGGCGCGCGACGCCGCGCCCTTGAGAAAGGTTTCGCGGCGGAACTCGACATGCCGGCGCCGCAGCTGCGCGAGCAATCGGACGAAGCGCAGCAGATCCAGATTGACGCTGCGCAAGCGCCAGTCGACCCAGGATATCTCGTTGTCCTGGCAGTAGGCGTTGTTGTTGCCGCGTTGCGTGCGCCCGAACTCATCGCCTGCCAGCAGCATGGGCACGCCTTGCGAGAAGAACAGCGTGGCCAGAAAATTCCGCAGCTGACGCTTGCGCAGCTTGTTCACGCCCGCATCCTCCGTCGGGCCCTCCACTCCGCAATTCCAGCTCAGGTTGTCGCTGTGGCCGTCCGCATTGCCGTCGAGATTGGCTTCGTTGTGCCTCGCATTGTAGGAAACCAGATCGTACAGCGTGAAACCGTCATGCGAGGTGGGAAAATTGATGCCGGCGGTCGGCTTGCGTCCGTTATGCCGAAACAGATCGCTCGAACCGGCGAACCTCTCCGCGAATTCTCCGATCCTGCCGCCGTCGCGCCGCCAGAACGAGCGCATCGTGTCCCGATAGCGGTCATTCCATTCCGACCATCCCGGCGGAAATCGCCCGAGCTGGTAGCCGCCGTAGCCCACGTCCCACGGCTCGGCGATCAGCTTCACGTAGGCGAGCGAGGCCTCGGCGCGCACCGATTTGAAGAAAGCGGACTGCTCGTTGAAACCCTCGCCCTCGCGGCCCAGCACGGTCGCCAAATCGAAGCGAAATCCGTCCACGTGCATGTCCTCGACCCAGTACTTGAGGCAGTCGATGATCAGTGCGCGAACCTGGGGGTGCTGGCAGTTGACGGTGTTGCCGGTGCCGGTGACGTTTTCATAGAAGCGCTCGTCCTGCGGCGTCAGGCGGTAGTACACCGCATTGTCGATGCCGCGCAAGGAGAGCAGCGGACCCGCTTCGTTGCCTTCGGCGGTGTGATTGAAGACAACGTCCAGGATGACTTCGATTCCCGCCTCGTGCAGCGCCTTCACCATGGTCTTGAATTCGCCGACGGCATCGTGCACGGCGTACTCGTTCGCCGGCGAGAACCATGCCACCTGATTGTAGCCCCAGTAATTGCTCAAACCGCGGTCGCGCAAAAACTGTTCGCTGACGAAGGACTGGCAGGGCAGGAGCTCGACCGCGGTCACCCCGATGGACTTCAGATGCTCGATGACGGGAGCGACGGTCAATCCGAGATATTTCCCGCGCCACGGCGCCTGCACCGCCGGGTGCAGCTGCGTGAACCCCTTCACGTGCAGCTCGTAGATCAGAGTATCCCGCCAAGGATGGGCAGGCGGCCTGTCTTCGCCCCAGTCGAAGGCATCGTCGATCACCAGCGAGCGCAGGGGCGATTGAGGGGACAGCGCGCGCGAATACGGGTCGATCAAAGCGGCCGTGGGATCGAATCGATGCCCCTTCTCCGGCTCCACGGGACCGTGAACGAAGTACGCGTAGCGGGTACCCGCGGACGCGCGCCGCGGCGACAGCAGGCCGTGCCATACGTCGCCGGTGCGCGCCGGCAGATCGCAGCGCAGGACTTCGGCGCCGCTATCCGCATCGAACAGGCAGAGCTCGACGCGGGTCGCGTTGCTCGAGAACAGGGCGAAGTTCACGCCGCGTTTCGTGCAAACGGCGCCCAAGGGCCGCGGCAACCCCGTCTGAATGACCTTCACACCGACTCCGCAACCGGCCCGATGAAGAACACCGCCCCGAGCGGCGGCAGATTCAGCCGCAGCGAGAACGGATATCCCTGAGCGCCCTCGTGCGCGGCATGCACCTCGAGTTGACTGTTGTATCCCGAGCCGCCGAATTTCGCCTCGTCCGAATCGAACAGTTTGCGGTAGGACCCCGGCTCGGAAACCCCGACACGGTACCCCTCGCGCGGCACCGGCGTCGCGTTGAATACACAGGTGATGGGAGCGCCGCCGTCGTCGCCGACGCTGCGCCGCGCGAACGCCCAGATGCTTTCATCGGCATTGTGCAGATCCACCCAGCGGAATCCGTCCGCGTAGCAATCGCTGCCGTAGAACTGCACGGTCGCGCGGTACAGATGATTGAGGCAGCGCACGCAGTCGCGCAGACTCGAGTGCTCCGGCGCCGCCAGCTGTCCCCATTCCAATTGCTCGTAGTCGCGCCACTCCTGCCACTGCCCGAATTCAGAGCCCATGAACAGCAGCTTCTTGCCCGGATGTGCGCACATATAGGCAAGCAGCAGGCGGAAATTGGCGCGCTTCTGCCAATCGTCCCCGGGCATCTTGGCCAGCAGCGACCGCTTGCCGTGCACCACTTCGTCGTGCGAGATCGGCAGGACGAAATTCTCCGACCAGGCGTAGACGAACGAGAAGGTGATCAGCTGATGATTGTAGCGGCGGTAGACGGGATCGAGCGCCGCATACCGCAAGGTGTCGTTCATCCAGCCCATGTTCCATTTGAAATTGAATCCGAGGCCGCCGTGGTCGGGCGGCCGCGTGACGCCGGCGAACGAGGTCGACTCTTCGGCGATCATCAGCACGCCCGGGAATGCGCGATGCACGGCATCGTTCATCTGGCGCAGGAATTCGATGGCCTCCAGGTTCTCGCGCCCGCCGTCCCGGTTCGGCAGCCACTCCCCGGGCTTTCGGCTGTAGTCCAAATAGAGCATGGACGCCACCGCGTCCACCCGCAGCCCGTCGACGTGAAAGCGCTCCGCCCAGAACAGCGCATTGGCGACCAGGAAATTCCGCACCTCATGGCGGCCGTAGTTGAAGATCTTGGTGCCCCATTCCATGTGTTCGCCGAGCCGCGAATCCGCGTGCTCGTAGAGCGCGGTGCCGTCGAAGAACGCGAGGCCGTGGTCGTCGCGCGGGAAATGCGCCGGCACCCAGTCGAGAATCACGCCGATTCCGGCCTGGTGGCATCGATCGACGAAGTACATGAAATCCTGGGCGGAGCCGTAGCGCGACGTCACCGCATAGTAGCCGACCACCTGATAGCCCCAGGATGCATCGAGCGGATGCTCCGCGACGCCCATCAACTCCAGGTGCGTGTAGCCCATCTCGAGCACGTAGGGAATCAGCTGATCCACCGCCTCGCGCCAGCTCATGAAGGGGGGCGTCCGCTGATCCCACGGCCGGCGCCACGACCCCAGGTGCACCTCATAGGCATTGAGCGGCCGGTGCCGCGGATCGACCTGCGCACGCTCTCCCAGCCACTGCGAGTCGCCCCAGTCGTGGCCGTCCAGCGAGGCCACGACCGAGCAATTCTCCGGGCGCAGCTGCATCGCGAATCCGTACGGGTCCGCCTTGACGAACAGGCGGCCGGCGCGGTCGCGAATTTCGTACTTATAGGCGGTGCCCGCGCCGATGCCGGGAATCGACAGCTCCCAGACGCCGGAGGAAGCGCGGCTGCGCATCGCATGCGCATCGCCGTTCCATTGGTTGAAAGGGCCGACCACGCTGACCCGCTCGGCATTGGGCGCCCACACCGCGAACCGGGTGCCCGCCGCCGCGCCGCCGCCGTACGTGTGCGCACCGAGCTTGTCGTAGATGCGCTCGTGCTTGCCCTCGCCGAACAGGTAAAGATCGAAGTCGGTGATCCTCGAGTCGGTCAAATTGAATCGCACCTACATCACGGGCTTCACGGCCCATATTCGGTCCGCGTATTCGCGAATGCTTCGGTCGCTGGAGAAATAGCCCATGTTCACGCAGTTGTGGATCGCCCTGCGGCTCCACTCATCCTCCTGGACGTAGAGGGCGTCCACCTGATCCTGCGCCGCGGCGTAGGCGGCGAAGTCCGCGAGCACGAGAAACGGCTCGCCGTCGCCGAGCAGCCGGTTGATCACGGGCCTGGCGTCATCCGGCTTTCCGGGCGTGAAAAATCCGGATTCGATGAGATCGAGAGTGCCCTTCAAATCGGGATTCGCTTCGAGCTCGCGCCGCGGCTGATAGCCGGCCGCGCGCCGCGCGGTCACCTCTTCCGCGGTGAGGCCGAAAATGAACACATTCTCGGCCCCCACATGATCGCGAATCTCGATATTCGCTCCGTCCAGCGTGCCGATGGTGAGCGCCCCGTTCAGCGCCAGCTTCATGTTGCCGGTTCCCGACGCCTCCATTCCGGCGGTGGAGATCTGCTGCGACAGATCCGCCGCGGGCATGATTTGCTGTGCGAGGGAGACGTCGTAGTCCGGCAGAAACACCATGCGCAGCTTGCCGCGCACGGCGGGATCGGCATTGATGACGCGTGCCGCGTTGTTGATGAGCTTGACGATGGCCTTCGCCATCGCGTAGCCGGGAGCTGCTTTGCCGGCAAAGATCACCGTGCGGGGCACGACGTCGGCGCGCGGATTCTCCCGGATGTGCCGGTAGCGCGTCACCACGTACAGCAGGTTCAAGAGCTGGCGCTTGTACTCGTGGATTCTCTTCACCTGCACGTCGAACAGGGAATTGACGCTGATCTCCACCCCGGTGCGCCGCATGACCTCGTCGGCGAGCCGCTGCTTGTTGGTGCGCTTGACGCCGCGGAACTGCCGGCGAAACTCTGCATCGTCGGCCGACCCGCTCAGGCGCCCGAGTTCCTCGAGATCGTTCTCCCAGGAAAACCCGAGGCGCTCCGTGATGAGCGCCGAGAGGCCGGGATTCGACTGCTTCAGCCAACGGCGCACCGCGATTCCGTTGGTCACATTGATGAATCGGTCGGGGTACAGCTCGGCAAAGCCGGAAAACACCTGCTTGCGCATGAGATCCGAGTGCAGCTGGGCGACCCCGTTGACGCGGTGGCTGCCGATGATCGCCAGGTGCGCCATGCGCACGCGGCGATCGCCCTCGTCGTCGATGATGGACAAGCGCCTGCGGCGCTCCAGATCGCCGGGATGCTTTTCCTCGACGGCGTGCAGAAAATCGCGATTGATCAGATAGATGATCTGCAAATGCCGCGGCAGCAGCCGCTCGAACATTGCGACCGGCCAGGTCTCGAGCGCCTCCGGCAGCAAGGTGTGATTGGTGTAGGAGAACACGCGTTTGGTGATGCGCCAGGCCTCCGCCCACGACAATTCGTTTTCATCGATCAGCAGCCGCATCAGTTCCGGAATGGCCACCGCCGGGTGCGTGTCGTTCAATTGAATCGCGATCGAGTCGGGAATGGACTCGAGCGTTCGCCCCTCGCTCAGATGCGTCGCCAGGATGTCCTGCAAGCTCGCGCTGACGAAGAAATACTGCTGCTTGAGCCGCAGCTCCTTGCCCTGCGGCGTCGAGTCGTCCGGGTACAGCACTCGCGACAGGTTCTTTGCCGCCACCTGTTCCTGCACGGCGGCGGCGTAGTCGCCCGCATTGAATGCATCGATGTGGAACGGGGTAATGGCCCGGCCGGACCAGAGCCGGAGATGATTGACCGTCTGGCCGCGGTTGCCGGGAATCATTTGATCGTAGCCGACCGCGTACATGTCGTTGGTGTCGATCCAGCGATGCGCCTCGCCCGCGGCCGCGCCGGCGGGCGCCTCCAAGCGGCCGCCGAACCGCACCGTGTAGCGCATGCTGCCGCTCGGCATTTCCCATACATTGCGCAAGCGCAGCCAGCTGCTCGCGACTTCGCGCTGCGCCCCGTCGCGATCCACGACCTGCGTGAATATGCCGTAGTCGTAGCGGATGCCGTAGCCGACCGCCGGGTAGTGCAACGTCGCCAGAGAATCCAGGAAACATGCCGCCAAACGGCCGAGGCCGCCGTTGCCCAAGCCGGGATCGACCTCCTGGGCGGCGACTTCGTCGAGGTCGTAGCCGAGGTCGCGCAAGGCGGTGCGGGCCTCCTGCAGCAGGTTGCCCTCCAGACTCGACAATGCGTTGATCAGGGTTCGGCCGGGCAGATACTCGACCGAGAAGTAGCACACCCGCTTCACGCGGGCATTCGCGACGCGGCGCTGCGTGGCGAGCCAGCGCAAGGTCAGCTCCTCGCGCACCGCGAGCGACAGCGCGTCGTACATGTCCCTCGTCGTCGCCGTATCCGGGTTTTTGCCGAGCGTGCGGGTGAGGCGATCCAGCAGGGCGGCCAGAAGCGTGCCCGGCTGTAGAGCGACGTTGCGTCGGTTTGTAAACTGGGTATCTATCGAGTTCATGTAACCGTTATTATAGGGTTGTATCGGGGCGGCAGCGGGCGAAACTCATATGCGTACCTTAAATTGAAATCCTCCCGCCTGGCTATCGGCATCGATGTCGGCGGTTCCTCCATCAAGTGCGCATTGGTGGATGTGGAGACGGGCGCATTCGCCGGCGAGCGATTCAGCACGCCGACGCCGGCCCAGGATTCGACCGAGACCCTGCTGGACTCACTGCAGACGGTGGTCTCCAACGTGGCCGGCGATCACGCGGTGGGCCTGGCGTTTCCAAGCGTGATTCGCGGCGGAATCGTGCGAACGGCGGCGAATCTCAACAAGGCGTGGATCGGGAAACCCCTGGCGGCGCTCGCCGCCGAGCGCTTGCGTCGGCCGGTGTCCGCCATCAACGATGCCGACGCCGCGGGCCTGGCCGAGCTGCGCTACGGCGCCGCGCGCGACGTACCCGGCACCGTGCTCGTGTTGACTCTGGGCACAGGCATCGGCAGCGCCTTGTTCGTCGACGGCAAACTCGTGCCGAATACCGAATTCGGACATCTTCAAGTCGCCGGGCGCGAAGCGGAACACCGCGCGTCCGGCCGCGCCAAGGTGGACCAGCATCTGAGCTGGGATGCCTGGGCGGAGCAATTGTCCCTGGTGCTGAAGGAAATGCACGCACTGCTCTGGCCGGATCTCATCGTGCTATGCGGAGGCATCACCGAAGAGCCGGAGAAGTTCATGGACAAACTGCATTGCGAGGCGCGTTTGTGCATAGGAACGCTGCGCTCCGAGGCCGGGATCGTCGGAGCGGCGCTGGCCACCAACGTGGTGTCGTCGAATCGGGCCTGATCGGTGCGCGGTATCCGGGCAGTTCTCGCCGCCGCGCTCATCGTCACGCTGGCCGCATGCGCGGGCACGCCGCTCGAGGCAGGTCATCCGTCGCAATCGCATGCCGCACCGCCTGGCACCACGCCTCCGAATCCGTCCCCGGGCGCGCCGCGGGATCCGCGGAGCGTTATGGTCGATCGCGCCCTGTCCATGCTCGGCCAGCCCTATCGATTCGGCGGCGCCGCGCCCGGCGGATTCGACTGCAGCGGGTTGGTCGCGTACGCGGCGAACGGCGCCGGCATTCGCGTCCCGCGTACGGCGGCGGAACAGATGGGCGTGGGAAGGCCGGTCGCGCGCGCCGAGGTTCAGCCCGGCGATCTCGTGTTCATGCACCTCGCGAGCAAGGAACTGCACGTGGGCATCGCCATCGGCGAGGAGCGATTCGTTCATGCGCCCTCCTCGGGCGGCCGCGTGCGCATCGACTCGCTCGCTTCGGGAGCCTACGCCAAGGGGTACCTGCGCGCGCGGCGCATCATCGCCCCGCCCTGAGTGAGGTACAATTGCCCCAACATCCGCACAAAAGAGAACCATCGAGGATTCCAGTATGAAGCTATTTTATTTCTCCGGTGCCTGCGCTCTGTCGCCCCACATCGTGCTGATCGAATTGGGCCTTCCTTACACGCTCGAGAAGGTCGACTTCGCGACCAAGAAAACGGCCGGCGGGCTCGACTACCTGACCATCAACTCCAAGGGTGCGGTTCCCGCTTTGCAGCTCGACGACGGACGCGTGCTCACCGAAGGCCCGGCCATCGTCCAATACCTCGCGGATCAGAAGCCGGACTCAGGGTTGGCGCCGCGCGCCGGAACCTTCGAGCGCTACCAGCTGATGGAAATACTGAATTACATCACTTCGGAAGTGCACAAGGGATTCAGCCCGCTGTTCAATCCGAAGATTTCGGCCGACTGGAAAGCCTCCGCGACCGCCAATCTGGAAAAGAAATTCGACTGGCTGTCGGCGTTCCTCGAGGACAAGAACTTTCTGATGGGCAGCACCTTCACGGTGGCGGACGCGTATTTGTTCACGGTGCTGAACTGGACCGGACACTTGAAGATCGATCTGCCGAGATGGCCGGTGCTCGTCGCATACCAGGCCCGCATCGCGCAGCGCCCCAAGGTCCAACAGGCGCTCAGGGAAGAAGGCCTGCTGAAGTAGCGATCGGGGTTGAGTCCGCCGCAAATTGCAGCGACGCGAGCCGCGCATACAGCGGACTGTGCACGAGCAGCTCGGCGTGGGTGCCGACGGCGATCTTATGGCCATGGTCCATGACCACGATGCGATCGGCCTTGAGCACGGTTGCAAGCCGATGGGCGATGATGATGGTGGTGCGCCCGCGCATGAGTATTTCCAGCGCCTCTTGCACCAGCCGCTCGGATTCCGCATCCAGCGAACTGGTCGCCTCGTCGAGCAGCAATATCGGCGGATCCTTGAGGATGGCCCGGGCCAGCGCGATTCTCTGCCGCTGACCGCCCGATAGCCGCGTGCCGCGCTCGCCCAGGAAGGTGTCGTAGCCCTGCGGCAGCTTGCGCAGGAATCCATCGGCGGCGGCGGCGACTGCGGCGGCCTCGATCTCGGCGTCGCTCGCGGAGGGGCGCCCGTAGCGAATGTTCTCCCGCGCGCTCGCGCCGAACAGCACCGTCTCCTGCGGCACCAGGCCGATCTGGGCGCGCACGTCCTCGGGCCGCAGATCCGCGAGACGCCGATCGTCGATCAGAACCCGGCCCGAATCCGGATCGTAGAAACGCAGCAAGAGCTGGAACGTGGTGCTCTTGCCCGCGCCGGACGGGCCCACGAAGGCGATGGTTTCGCCCGGCTCCACCTCGAGGCTGAAATTGGCGAGCGCGGCGCTGCCGGGACGCGACGGATAGTGAAACGTGACGTTGTCGAAGCGCATCGCCCCAGTGACTCGCGCCGGCAAATCGACGGGGTGCGCCGGCGCGCAGATGGTGGGCCGCGCCTGGAGCAG
>Ga0209624_10001183_pt1 | contig 21257 bp, 22 predicted proteins | sample JacPinW_OM2H0_O1_FD_188565 | JGI IMG/M metagenome (GOLD analysis project Ga0209624, IMG submission 188565) | Forest soil microbial communities from Algoma, Ontario, Canada - Jack Pine, Ontario site 1_JW_OM2H0_O1 (SPAdes) (version 2) | ecosystem: Environmental > Terrestrial > Soil > Boreal...
GTTACCGCTCCCAGACCGGCGACGAACCAGCCGACTCCGAGCGGCCCGATGCCAGCACTGCTGTTGTAGGACAAGGACAGATTGGGCTGGATACCTTTTGGTCCCGGGGGCGTCCAGATAGGGATGGTGTACTGCGTGCTACCGGTTGGGGACACGCCGAAATTGCCGGCCGTGCGGCCAAATGACGATGCATCGACAATTCGCACGAACAAAACCGATAGCAGAGCAACTAATGCTACTCGCCTAATCATGTCAACCTTCCTTGTCTGATCAAATGACTGTTTTTATGGCACGCGTTCGAAGCAGAGAATTGATTGGGGATTTAGACGACGCTCGCGAAGTGCGTCCGCGATGTGTTATTAATTCTGATTGGCCGTCAGGCGTTGAAGATTTGGAATGGTTTCGACACGGCGAGAATTGGGTTTCCTTCAATTCGCCGCGATTCGACGCATGCAAGCGCCGGCTTGTGCGCGGATCCAAATTTTTATTGTAACTTCCTGTCACGGTATCCTTACCAACCTGCGAGAGCTACGCGTTTAGTGTTCGTCGTTAGCCGTGTAGTTCGCGCGAGAATAATTACGCGCTTTTTTTTATTTCGTCAATAAGAAAATACTTTGCGCTTCAGTGTAAAAATTTCAATGCGCTGTAAGCTCCGAATTAAATTGGACAAAGCGAATTGCATTTATTAAAAACGCAGCGCTTGCGTCGAGTATGCGATGAACAATCGCTTTCGGGAGTTCGTTATTTGTTCAGAGTTGCACGAATTGGCTACTCGAACTACTGAGCGCTCAAAAGCGGTTGCCGGGCTGGTTCGTAGTCATCGTCGGGTGCGCTGGCGAAATGGCTCAGGCCAACAAAATTCAAACTGATAGAAGTGCTGAATACTTTCTCGCTCGGCGGCGTCGGCGGTGGCGATGCATGTTGAATCGCCAAGACCGGCGAGTTGCGCCAAGCGGGGGAGCCACTACATCTCGGCAGCATCACCTCTTATACGTTCCCCTAGCGTCTTGAACGATTTGAGCTTGAACGGCTTCGGCGTGCGCCTTGGGAATGACTGGGGAATCCTCGCAGGCCGCGATCTGGGGGGAAGGCGCCAACTTGACCACGGCTCATGAAACTACCCGTCCGATAGAGTCTAAGCATTCACGTTATGTCATCAAGCGGTCGACGCTCTCATCCTCAACACGATGCAATTGTAAGTATCGCATCGCGCCTGCAGGGACAAATCCATCAACGAAGGTAGCAAAACACTTCCACTGTTAGCTAGAATCCGATCCAAAGATTCTCGCTGCACAAGACGAAATATTGGCGAGAAACAACAGTAGGGGTGAAATCATGGAAGATGTCTCAAAGGATCTGGACTCCTCTGTAGCGCCTGCCGTCAATCCAAATCGTCGCGAGGTCTTGATCGCTTTAGGTGTCAGCATGACCGCACCGCTGTTCGGCTGCGGCGGAGGATCGACGGCTGTAGCACCTCCCACGTCCGGGCCAACACCACCGGCGCCAACGTCAACGCCGACCCCAACGCCAACGCCGACGCCGACGCCAACCCCGACGCCGACGCCGACGCCAACCCCGACGCCGACAGTCACTTTTGACGCGAACCCAACATCCGGCTTGACGACAAATTTCGCCTATTTGACCGGCTCCGCCGCCGTCAATCCCGTATTTACTTTCAACGGCGCCGCGCCTTCCTTGATTACGCAGCTGGGTCCAGTATTTCCACGGGTCAACATGGTCAGTGGGGCCAACTCAAACGCGGATACACTCTCGTCGGGCACGGTCTACACGACTTTCTTCCATACAGGCATGGCGCTCGACGTCATGCAGTATGGACTCAGCGAAAACGTGATCGTGTATATCAACGATACCTTCTTCGCACGCTACGGCCTGGCGCTCGCGTCCGGAACCGCACAGGGTGGTGCCGCAAGCACCATCACATTGGCCTCCTCCTCATCGGTCGTCTCCGGTTATTACAATCAATACTATGTGCGGATCGCAGGCGGAACCGGCACGCTTAATGAAGTAAAGCAAGTGATGAGCTACGACGGCACAACGTTCATCGCCACCGTTGACTCCGCGTGGACTACGCCTCCCGACGCCACCACGCAATACGTCATACAAGAAGGCACTCAACCCTTTGTCCTGGATGGCTCCACGGGTTCGACCAAGTTCCTGCATTTCACATGGAGTGCTGCCCTTCAACGCAAGATCACTATTGAGCAGGGAATCTTTGCGGGTGTCAGCTCGGATGGGACCATTGCGCCCGCGCCGCTGCTCGCTACGATGCCGTTTATGGTAATCGGCGATAGCTTTTGGGAAGGTGACGCCGGCCCGACCAACGTTCCGCGACTGATTGATACCTTTGCTCAGAGCATGGATTGGTTACCCACCAATCTGGGCCAGGGTGGAACCGGCTACATCAACCGCTATCAGGTTGGCAACAGACTCAATTTTCAAGACCGAATCGCGCCGCCCAAAGAAGCCTGGCGCGTGATGAACACCGCAACCGGCGGCACTTTCACCATCAGTGTGGTGCTTAACGGTGTGACCAGCATTACCACGCCGCTCACCTTTAGTGCGATTCAATCTGATATCCAAACTGCGCTGAATGCTCTGGCCAATGTTACGTCGGCCGGCGGAGACTTTGCTGTGGCACGCGGCGATTTCTCGACGCCGCTGATATTCGTCGGTCACGGAGTAGCGGGTGCGATCTTAAGTGTCGACAGCAGCCAACTGACGGGTGGGGCAGTTAGCGTCCTGGGCCAGTATCTAGGAGACGTGGCCGAAAACGTGCCTACCGACTCAACCGGCAACGCGTTGCCGTTTTACCTGCTGGTATCGGGATCTGGGAACGACACCGGCAATACTGATACCGAAGTGCAGACGGCGGCGACCTACGTTGCGCAGCAGGTTGTCACCCGATTCCCTACCGCGAAAACAATATTTCTCGGCATCGTGGGTGATTGCGGCGCGAATACAAGCTTGATCGGCGCGACCGATATCTCCCGCAATGCTGCCATTGCGGCAGGAGCGGCTTTTCTGCCAAAGATCAATGGAAAAGTGCCCTTTATCGATACGTATGCCGCTGGTCTCGGCGCGCCAAAAATCATCAATGGATTCGGCACGGTGGCCAACCCCCAGCCAGGGACGAACTCGAATTTGAAGAGTATTACCGTGCCGGGACACCCGACGGGCGCGGGCTCGGTATTCCTGGCAAACTTTTTGGCACCCCTGGTGCAGAGCCTGATCGCTTAGCGGCCAGAAGCGATGTGGCGATGGCGCTGCGTCCTCTCGGGCGTCCCGGCTGTCGAATTCGCGGCTTCTCGATCGTCGTAGTCGCTTTCGGAAGTTCGTAGCTGCTTCGCACTATTGAGAACTAAAAACAGTGCGTCGAGTCGGCTCGTAGTCATCGTCGAGTGCGCCGGCGAAATAGCTCAGGCCAACAAAAGTCAAAGTGATCGAAGTGCTGAATACTTTCTCACTCGGCGGCGCCGGCAGCGGCGATGCATGTTGAATTGCCAACACCAGCGAGTTGCGCCAAGCGGGGGAGCCATTGCAGCGCGGCAGCATCACCTCTTGTACGTTTCCCCTAGCGTCTTGAACGATTTGAGCTTCGCATTGAAAGGATTCGCCGGCATCAACCGATGATTTCTCCTCGTTTACCGGCGTTCGGGGTCGACGCCAGACGCGCGCGATACGGGCTTGGATTTGGCCAGTGTAAATGCCCAATAATCGCGCCTTCTCGGCGCCGTCAGTTCCGTCGGGGATCGCGCTCGGGGCTTGGTCTTCGCTCAGTGCCAAGCTTTCAAGGCCGAGAAGAGAGGGTGAATCAATGTCAATCTTGGTTTTGACTTTCATCTTGCTTAAGTCGGGAAGCGAAGAGACCAAGTTCTGAGTGTCGTCCTGGTTTGCCTTGGCGCTCCTCGGCAAGGAGATGAGCTCGAGGCCGTCTGAGTCAGTCGTGGATTTTCGGCGTATGTCAGCTGATTCCTGCGTCGTGGGTAGCTGTGGTTTGAGCCAGCGCATTCCGAAAGGAACTGATTGAATAACCAATGTGTGCAGCAGCAGTGTGCCGAGAACGCCGATAAAAGTTGGGGGCAAGAAGCGGCGCCGGGCTCTTACCTTAGGCAAGATGGGTAGCGGAGAATCCTGCCAATCGACGACGTCCATTTTTTGGGGGCTGTCCATTGTCCCGCAGTCCTTTTGTCGCTCCAATTATTCACCTGATTGCGCATGGGGTGCAAGGGGCGGTGGAAAACGCGATGGACTCTTGTTGATTGGATCAAGGCTCGAGATCGCCCTCCGGTCCGCTGCGGTCATGGTCGCGCTCGCGCTTAAGTTCGAGATCGGGGGATTTAAGCGTGGGGGCTGGAGTACCAGGAGCGCCGTGCTCTTGCGCAGGCGAGTTTTTCTGGCGTGCGGCCCAGCATTCGGCGGCGGCTTGTTGTTTCCCGTAGCGCGCACGCAAAGCAATCTATACTTTGTTGACTGGGAGTACGGGGAGTGGCGAACCATGTCGAGAACTGCGCTCTGCACTGTGGCGTTCATTGTGTTGGGCCCCTTGGCGTGGGCTGCGTGCATGCGGATGTCGTCATGGACGCGATGACCCTTGCTGATAGCGTGAGCGACGCGGATGAGAGAGCACATCCGATTCCGGCGGAGACCTGGTCCCCGAAAGAAGAAGCCGCGGAGATTGTCGCGGTCGCGATGTTTCAGGCAGTCAACACGGTGCATCCGCGCTATGCGCCATTCAGAGCGGCACTCGCGCCAGTGCCGGTCGGTGCCTCAGCGGCGACAGCGGCGGTGGCGGCGGCCCACGCGGCGCTCATCAGCATGTTCCCGGACCAGAAGACGAACCTCGATGATGTCTACGAGCTCGCGATCTCGGAGGTTCCGGCAACACCAGAACGCGCTAAAGGCATCGAGGTCGGCGAGCGAGCGGCGGCGCAGGTGATCGCGGCACGCGCGGCCGACAATGCCGCGACTCCGACGCCCTATCGACCCGAGGCGCCGCCGGGAATTTGGGTGCCCACGACACCGACGACGATCCCGGCTTACCTTTGGTCTGGCAAGCCGTGGCTGATGTCCAGCGTCTCGCAATTTCGGCCGAAGGCTCCCGTGGACCTTGCGAGCGCGGCCTGGGCGCGCGACTTCAATGAAACCAAGACGCTCGGGGGGCGCGATAGCACCGCACGGTCGGCGGAGTGGACGCGCCTCGCGACTTTCTACTCGGGGTGGCAACACTGGCCAATCGTTCGTCAGGTCGCCGCGCAACCCGGTCGCACGCTCGAGCAAAACGCGCGCCTCTATGCCCTCATCGCAATGGCGGTCTCGGACGCGGATGTCGCAATGGTTGATGGCAAGTTGACCTATCGATTTTGGCGCCCGATCACCGCGATTCGCAATGGCGACCGCGACGGCAACGACGCGACAGAACGGCAGGCGGATTGGCAGCCACTTCTAAAGACACCGATGCATCCCGAATATCCGTGCGGGCACTGCGTCCTGATTTCGGCACTGATCACAGTACTGGCTGCCGAGGGCCCGCCACCGAGCGGGGGCATCGCCGTCACAAGTGATGCGCTTCCGGGGGCTGTGCGCTACGTCGCGTCGTACGCAACTCTCGTGGAGGAGATCTCTTTATCGCGGATCTATGCGGGCGCGCATTTTCGGGCGTCGACCGAGGCAGGTGTGGCGCTTGGCCGGCTTGTGGCAGAGTATGAGTTAAAGGAATTTCTGAGGCCTGTTCATTGACCACCTAATCCGTGAGAATCGCCGTGGTTTTGTTAGGCAACCGGGAGAACGAAAACGTCCGCAGCACGTGCTAGTGACAATTAAGACAAATGTCTTTGGCACAGTTGCTGTGCGGGTGCGCCCTACCCCATTGGATTCGGCGCCGGCTGGGTAGAGTACGTATGGCGAAAAGACGGATCGGTATCGCGGGCATCATTCTCTTGATGATTGCTGTCGGCGTTTGGGTGGCATTGGCTAGGCACAGTAGTTCGTCAGGATCTGGTACCAGTAAATCTGTCACTGAAATCCCGGTACATGCGTCGCAGGTGCCGGGGGCATTTGCTGCGATAAAGTCAGACGAGACGACGTCGAATTTGTGGGGACGGCCGGCGCCGGAGTTGGCGGCGCGTAACAGCCGGAGATACGGATTCGCTTGGATCTTGCGGCAGCTTGGGGCAACTGAAGATCAGCTCAATCGGTTGGCGAATTTGGATATTGCGGGTGTGCTCTCGGAGTTAAAGCAAAAGGCTTCGGCCGGCGATGCCGCGTCGATCAATATCTTGGGAGAAATTGCGTACCAGAATTGCCGTCTGGGACGCGATGACGCAACCGTAAAGGGCTATGTCGACTCGCAGATCAGGGATGTTCTGGCGGTCCCTGCCATTGATTCCTCTTGGTTCTCAACGGTCATGCGGGACGATGAGGCTTTTTACAAAAAGGTGTATGACGCGTGCGCCCACGTGGATGTGGATGAGGCAATGTCCTGGGTCAAGGCGCGGGCGGATCAAGGCGATGGGGCGAGTTTGTGGTTGCTATCTTTGTCCGCGGGCAATATCACTGAGATGCAGCAGCGTCTTAGGGATGCCGCTGCATCTGGCTTCCCGCAGGCTCAGTTCGATCTCGCGTGGGCAATCCTTGGTAACCAAGAGGGTGCAGCGGGGACTGGTGCTGCAAAGGTCAACGCAGGGGACCTTCTCAGATCGTCGCAAGAGCAATTGCCGCGTTCGGAACTGCAGCTGGCGGTGTGCGAGTACTCAGGGTGTGATGGGGTCCCAGTGGATGTGGATGCGGCGATCAAGCATGCGCGGGAAGCGGCGCAACGTGGCTCACCGGATGCCATCGTGTACATCGGACCTCATGTATCCGCGGGTCAGTTGGATCCTAATGAAGTGACGGCTTGGGGTTTGGTTCAGGCGTCGCTTTTGCAGCGAGGCTGCGGGGGCAATGGCTTTAGCATCAGGGAGATGAAGAGCATATCGAGCACTTTAAATGCGAATAACATTTCGGCTCAGGCACGCGCCCTGGCGGAGCAGTACTGGCAAGACTACGGCGCACAGATGATGGCGAATATTGGATGCACCCCGTGAGCCGTCAAGCGTGTTCCCCCATGCGTGCGGGGCTGCTCATGATTTGCGGTGGTGCGAGTGCTGAAGCACTCGTGTTGCACTGAAGCCCCTCTCGAACGGAAATGGCATCGGCGTTGAACGAGACGGCGGCATTGGAACGCTCTACGGTACGACGAATCACGATCCGTTTGATTCCGTTTCTGGCGGTTTTGTACTTGTTCAACTTCATCGATCGTACGAACGTGGCATTTGCCGCGTTGCGCATGCGCGAGGATATCGGCATCAGCCCATCGGCCTATGGACTGGGCGCCGGCATCTTCTTCATCGGATATTGTTTGTGCGAGATACCCAGTAATGTTGCACTCTACAGGTTCGGGGCGCGCAGGTGGATCGCACGAATCTTGGTCAGCTGGGGATTTGTGGCCTCGCTCACGGCGATTGTACAGAACTCTGCTCAGTTTATCGGCCTTCGTTTTTTGCTTGGCATCGCCGAGGCGGGATTCTATCCTGGCGTCATTTACTTCCTGTCCCTGTGGTTTCCGGCTTCGCATCGGGCACGAGTCACCGCGTTGTTCTACTTGGGAGTGCCGATTGCTCAAGTAGTCGGAGCGCCCCTTTCCACTTGGCTCATCGAAACCGGGGACAGTGCGGGGTTGGTTGGTTGGCGCCTCATGTTTCTGGTGGAAGGCTTACCTGCGATATTGCTTGGCATCTCGGCTTTATACTGGCTCACAGATTCGCCCGCTCAAGCGAATTGGTTGTCCGCCGGCCAACGACTGTGGCTGATTAAGGAATTGGAGAGCGAGGAGCAACTCAAACCCCGAGCTCCTGAGGTGACTTACTGGCGACAAATCTCTCAGTCGCTAGGGAACCGTAACACAGTCTCTCTTGCGCTGATTTATTTCGGTATTACCTCGGGCTCGAACGCCATGAACTTCTTTCTCCCCAGCGTGATACAGAGCTTTAAATCTGTTTCCGGCGCTCACTTAGGGCTTTTGACGACAGGTTTGCTAACAGCAATCCCCTACGCCATAGCCTCGGTGGCGATGGTGGTGTGGGGCCGCCACTCCGATCATACTCAGGAACGACGATTTCACGTCGGCGGAGCGGCCATTGTCGCGGCTGTCGCGGTCGCCTTCGCTTTTTCACTGAACAGCCCTATCGCGATCCTGTTGGGCTTCAGTGTTATGGCTGCTGGCATTTACTCCGCTATCAATGTCTTCTGGTCGGTGCCCTCGGGTCTATTTCACGGCGTGAGTGCGGCCGCCGCCATCGGAATGATCAATGCGATCGGCAACTTAAGTGGATTTGGCGGCGCTTATCTGGTCGGCTTCCTGTTTGAGAAGACGAATTCTTATTCGCCGGCGTTTTTGACGATTTCATGTTGCGTTGGTCTAGCGGGGATGGGGTTCATCTGGTTTTTGCGTCCGAGACACGCATGATCCACAGGACAGGCGCCTCACGCGCCTGCTTCCACGTCCATATGCATTCCGCCCCATAGTTGGGGCTCGTTCGGATAGACATGAGTCATCCAATTCAAGACCACGGGGATCCATAATCCGTGCGCGGCACTACACTCATCTTCGGTGTGGATACTGCCTTGCGGCCCAAAACGCGCGTTCGGTCCGAACCGCTCAGCAGAGGGCAAAGTTTTCGGTCCGCCGCAAAAGTCGACATGGCGATGCCAGGTTGCGACGCTTAAGGGTGCGATCGAGTTTAGCTGCTCAGGCGTGGCATCCGTGGGCGCGGTGTACATCACACCCACCACTTTCAACCCTTCTGCTGTTCGCTTGTAGAGAATCGACCCCGGTCGGCTGTAGTCGATGTGTTGTTGCTCGAGGCGCCGATAGTGGTAGTTGGTGTAGTGGATCTCTTCTCCGATCCGGCCTGTTGGGAAGAACGGTTTGTAGCCGTCGCGTATGGCTGTTTTAGCGTCGCGGTATTGGGTTAGCACAGCGGCCGCTAATTTAAGGATTTCCGTCGCGCGTGCTTCGTCACCCGGCGCGGGATTAGTCTTGAGTGACATCTGCATGTGCCCCATCTTCATTGACGGCACCGGTGTCTCGTCCGCCTTCCCGCTGTAGTGCTTTAGAATCCGTTCCCATAGGGGAAAGTTCTGGGCGGAGGCGATGGCGGCGCAGGTAGTCAATATGACAAACAACAGCGTCTTTTTGATCATTCACTCAAGGAAACGTAGCAATGCGTCGAAGGTTGACGCCGAGGAGGCTTAGCCTCAAGGCAGCTGAAGGAATAATCCCAGTTGCCATCACTTCCTGTTTCGGGAGGTTTCCACCCGATATGCCCTGCCCTGTTCAGCCTATACTTTGAGCCTTGTTGAGTTCGGCGGTGGGATCGCGCGACGATTGACTTGAGTCAAAGTTCAACATATGACGTCGCAGCGTCTGGGAAATGTTCCGTACGGAGGTGAGCATGCCGACGACAATTTCGGTCAGTAGGGACAGCGGTTATGCGGATCGCCTGCGGGATTATCGCGTTCTCCTCGACGGTGCTGAGATTGGCCGCGTTGGAAATGGCGGAGAAAGACGTTTCGAGGTAGCTGCAGGGGGGCATCAGCTGATGGTGAAGGTGGATTGGGGTAGGTCCAATATTCTCAGCTTCGAGGTGGGTCCGGATCAGAGCATGACATTTCGTTGCGGCTCCAGCTTACGGGGATGGCGACTTGCGCTTACCCTCTACTACGCGACTGTTGGATTTCGGAATTATTTGTGGCTGAGAGCGGAGTAGGAGTTCGTATGTCACGAGCAGCAATCGAGGGTGTGTTTAGCCCTTAAGTAAGGCGTTCCACATCCGCCAACTTGGCAAAATCTCGGTCGAATGTCGCGAGCGGCATGTGTCGAGGTGAACGGCGGCCGCATGCATCGTCAACGCAGTGCTCGGGCCGGCGTTGTGGAAAAAAGCGTTACGCTGCAATCAATGGGGTGGTGTTACCTGTGAAAAGAAGGGAGCGCGCGATGGCGATAAGACCGATAGTTCTCATGGGTCTCCTTGCGTTGGTTGGGGCTTCAGCCGGTAGCGCCGCAGCGCCTCCAACGCTTAAGGCGAATTCGGATCCGCTCAACGTTGGCCCGGTGGCGCTGACGGGGACCAAGTACGCGTCCGCTGCAACTGTGACCGCGAATGCACTCGGCAGTGGAGTCAATGGGCCAGAAACCGCTCAGACGGGCTTGACCGTCAATATCTCCAAAGATAATTGGTGGACCGGCGGCAAAGTGGGCGAGATCGACGGAATCAACGTCATGATGCGCCAAAACGCACCGGGCTCCGACGGTAGTGGCATCTTGATCAACGTTCAGAATCAGGGCAATGGGTTCCTCTCAGCGACCGAATTCTCGTCGACCATAGTCGATCCGGTACACAACAAGATCACCCACGGAATCGACGTCCAGGAAGGGGTACTGAACAAAAAGACCGGGGACTTTATTGGTGCCGTGTATAGCGCGGATACTGGGGCGTTGGCGACGGGGATTCTCATTCAAAACAGTCGCGGTGCTTCTTGGGGCTACGCTCTCAAGTATGAAAAAGACGGGGGCCTCAAATTCGCTGTGGATGGCGCCGGCGCCATCTTAGGATCGAGCGCAAGTATTGGCAGTGTGGCGTTGAGCGGAGACTCCAAGGAGGGTTCGATTGACGTGGGCAACCTTGCCAACAAGTCCGCCACTCCCTATATCAATCTTAACGGGTTCGGAAAGTCCAACGATGTTCGGCTCATCAACGATGCGACCGGACAATTGACGGTAAAGACAGCCACGGGAGGAACACTTCAAGTGAATGCCAGCGGAGTCCATACCAGTGGAAGTTTTCACATGAATCTGGCGACGCCGGCGAAGTCCTCGTCCCCGTGTGCGACCGGACAGTTGGGTGCCGATCGCAATTACGTGTATGTCTGCGTGTCTCCGAATACCTGGAAGCGGTCGAGCTTGAGTTCATTCTGACCGCCAGACGGCAGGCGAGCCAGAAACCATGTTGCGAAAGTCGTTAATCAGGAAAGTGTCGCTGCAGCTGCTGGGCGTCGGCGTTTACTTTGCGTTGGTCGCCGTTTTGTATTGGCGGTGGCTAACGAACTTAGGCGCAGTCGCCATTATTCTTGGGCTGCTGTTTCTCTTTAAGACGGTGGTCGACTCGGGGGCTATTTCGCTCGCGCATTTGTCGCCGTCCGACCCAGAATCGAATATCCGATCGCCAACAATAGAGCTATTCAAGGCGCTCAGTTTCTTTGGCGTCGGGATGGGGGCTTGGATAGATCTGACCAAGGCAATGCAAATCGGTTTGGTACCGCCGTACCTTCCGGCCGCCGTCATCCATCTCATGCTGGTTTGCATCTTTGCCATTTGCGTCGCCTGTTGTTTGGCTCGGTTCTCGGTGTCGTTGAAGAAGCGGCCTAGGCGATAGGTCATTCCGGGAGCTTGCGCCAAATTTGGCCTCTCTTATGGAAAGGCGGCGGGTGGCGTGCAAGTGTGGGATACGCGTTTGAGTATGAATGCGCTTCGCGGGCCGTTCGGCGGAGCAGAAGGAGCTAGGTCGGCAGATTTCGCCCAATCAAAAGTTGGTTGCGGTTTTGATGGAGTCTATACTCTGGCTCTTTAGACCCCTGAGCTCGCGGCAATCGTGGTCAGCGTTCGAAAATGCACCGCACGGAGGTGATCATGTCAACTATCTCGGTCAGTAGGGACAGCGGCTATGCAGACCGATTGCGAGACTATCGCGTTCTCCTCGACGGTGCTGAGATTGGACGGATTGGCGATGCCGGAGAAAGAGGTTTCGAGGTTGCCGCGGGGCGGCATCAACTGATGATGAAGGTGGATTGGGGTAGATCCAATATTCTCAGCTTTGAGGTGGGTCAGGATCAGAGTATGAAATTTCGTTGCGGCTCGAGCTTACGCGGATGGCGCATTATGCTTACCTTTTTCTACGCCACATTTGGATTTCGAAATTATTTGTGGCTGAGGGCGGAGTAAGAGTTCGAGTGCACTGGCGGCGCGGCTTCGAGGCCTTTCAATCAGGGGACCGTCGTTCGATTGGGCGTTAGTTGGCGATGAGCTCGAGCGTTGCGCGATGGCCGTGGGCGCCTGCCAATTCGGCGTCGCTGGTTAGCAATGGAGCGGCGAGCGCCTCGACAAGTGCCACATAGGCACCGTCGTATACGCTCAAGGAGTCGCGAAGCTGCCAGATTCTTTGGATAAGCGCCCGGTGATCGTGACGTTCAACTACTAAGTCGGACAGGTCTTGTAGGGCCTGCTCGGAACGTGGGGCGGTGATTTCCTTTTGCAGTACCAGGCGTCGCAAGCCCTGCGTGTTTTCAATATCCAGCAGTTGCGGGGCGTGCATCTGTTCGGACCCTGAAAAAGCGCGCTCCATCAGTCGATCCGCCCGGTCCGTGCGCAACAGGATTTCGAATTAAGGTCGGCGTGTATGATCCAAGATGTTATGTTGGGTGCATGCACACGGAACAGGCAGCGGCAGTAGCGAAGGACTCGCAGCTCAACGCTTTTACGCTCGCCCCCATTGGTGCTCTAGCATGCATTGCCGCAGATATGGTGCACGAAGCCGTCGGGCATGGGACCGCGTCTTTGCTGATGTCCGATCCGATACTGTCGCTGTCGACAGTAGCAATCCAAAATGCCAGCCCAAGTCGCTTTGTGTCGGCGGCCGGTACGACTGCGAATCTAATTGTCGGTGTCCTTTCGCTGCTACTCCTTCGCCGGGTTCGGAAGTTAACGCCGTCGACCTATTTCTTGTGGGTCTTTGGCGCCTTCAATCTATTCAATGTTGGCTACCTAATTGCGTCTGCCTGTATGAATAGCGGCGACTGGGCCGCTGTGATTAGCGGACTATCGCCGTCCTGGCTGTGGCGTTGTGTACTGGGACTCGTCGGGATTGTTTTCTACGTCTTGTGCGTTCGGTGGGTTGCAAGCTTCGCCATTGACTTCGTCAATCACCGCCAAATCGCTATTGGAGATAGCCGGCGCCTCGTCTGGCCCGCGTATCTCGCTGCCGGCGTCGTGCTGACGGTTGCATCCATTTTCAACCCAATAAGTCCCAGTCTCATACTTGTGTCTGGTATGGGTGCGTCGTTCGGTCTGAACTGCGGCTTTCTATTCCTGCCGCCCATCATCGCCCAGAATGCCACTTATCATGGCGTTGCCGAGGGCCGGATTCCATTCAGCGCCTTGTGGTTGATCGTGAGCGTCATCATCTGCGGGCTTTTCATCGGCATCCTCGGGCCCGGAATTAATTTTTCTAACTGAGCGTCGACGCAGTTCGTCACTTTGACGCTGGCATCGCAGCTGGACCATACCGGTATATGACGCCTGTTCTCAACAGCGTGGTGGTTCCGTAAATGCTTGTTGGTGTCGTATCAAGTACCGTCCTAATGATCGGGACTAGGCGGCCGCGTGTTGCTGTGCCAGGTATGGCGTTATGTGCCGCATGGCGCGAGAAACGTACTCGTCCTTCTCGCCAACCGGGGCGACATAGTGAAGAGCGCGCGTTGCAGAGTCGATATCCGCGAGCTTCGCGATTACCCAGGCGGCAAGATACTGCGACGCCAGGCATCCACCGGCGGTAGCGATGTTGCCTTTTGCAAAGAACGGCTGACTTAGAACAGTGACGCCGGCTTCTTCGACCCACGGTTTTGTTGCCAGATCAGTGCATGCAGATACGCCGTCGAGAAGTCCGAGCTTCGCCAATACGAGCGTCCCTGAACACTGGGCACCGAGCAGTTGCCGCGAAGGATTGAGCTTAAGATCAGCCATGAGCGATTGATCCTTCACCACGTCACGCGTATGTATACCGCTACCGACGATCACCGCATCAGCTGCGTTCGCTTCGCGCAGGGAAATTTGGGACTCGATGACGACGCCATTCATCGAGCGTACGCGTGCGGACGGACACGCAATCGAAACCCGCCATTCCGGCCGCTTAACACGATTGAGAATGCCGAACGCGATGAGCGAATCAAGTTCGTTAAAGCCTTCAAACGTCAGGATTGCGATGTGCATGGCGCCAAGTCTACGTGATTCTTGCTACAGTGCTGAGGATTCCTTACGCCACTTCAAGAGCGAGCGACGTGACGACGAACGAAGCGCCTTATCCGATCGGCACGCCCGGACTTCCCTGGGGTGAAGCGGAAGTGGCTATCTGGCTGTCGCGGCAAACCGTCAAACGCAGTTACGAAGCGGACGTGCTGCACGTGATCAAGCGGTTAAGTTCGCGCTACGACGTGGTGCAGTATGGCCGCCTTGATTATCACCCCGACAAATACCCCCTGTTCGCGATCAAGAGCCGCGGCTGGCGCGACGCACTTCCCTGTGCGTTGGTGACGGGTGGCGTACATGGTTACGAAACCAGTGGCGTGCATGGAGCACTTCGGTTCCTCGACAGGCATGCGGCAACCTATGAAGGTCGGGTCAACCTCATGGTCGCGCCGTGTGTCAGCCCCTGGGCTTACGAAGTGATTCACCGTTGGAACATGCACGCGCTCGACCCGAACCGCTCATTTCGCGACGACAGCCCGGCGCAGGAATCGGCGGCCCTCATGCGGTTGGTCGCGCCCTTGCGCGATGGCGTGCTCGTGCATATCGATTTGCATGAAACCACCGACACCGATGAGTCCGAGTTTCGCCCGGCGCTGGCCGCTCGCGACGGCGTGGCGCATGTGCCGGGTGAAATCCCCGACGGCTTCTACCTGGTCGACGATAGCGAGCATCCGCAACCGGAGTTCCAGCAGGCGGTGATCACGGCGGTAGCACAAGTCACACACATTGCGCCGGCGGATCGCCACGGCGAGATCATCGGATCGCCCATGGTCGCGCCAGGCGTCATCAACTACCCGCTGAAGCGGCTCGGGCTCTGTGCAAGCATCACCCACGCACCCTACAAGACGACCACCGAGGTTTATCCCGACAGCTCGCGGTCAACACCTGAGCAATGCAATGCCGCGCAGGTGGCGGCGGTCTGCGCGGCGATTGATTTCGCGTTGGCACACCGAGCTTGAGCGTGCCCCGCCTCGCCTAAACAACCGTGCTGATAGGCACTGTCTCGAGCGCATGGGCTTACCGGTGCGTCGTATCGTTCTTCTCATAAATCTCAGTGAGCACCCGAACTTGCACTTGCAATATACCCATGCTCTCGTCGACCAATTGCCGCTGCGATAAATCTCGCCCGAAAAGCGTATGCAGCAGCTCGGCCGGTGGCGCATAAAATCCGTTGCGCAACAAATTGGCATACCGTTTCTGAAAATCCACCGGGTTGTGCTTGACCATGTCGAACATCTTTGTGGCGAGCAGGCCGGCGTAAAGATAGTTCACGAGGTAGAGCGGATCCTGGACCATCAAACTCCGTGTGGTCCACATGTGTGCCAATTCAGGTTCGAGCGCCGGCCAGATCTCGTACTTGCTCCAAATCGACATGCTCAGTGCATCAAGGTCAGCGGCATTTTTGATCCGACCGGCGACTACACCGTCGTAAATCGACTGCTCAAGGGTGCCTTCCTCCGCCGAACCGAAGAGGTTGAACGTCATGTCGAAGATCAGTGCCTCTAAGTAGTAGGCCTTGGCCTTAGGATCCACGCTTGTTTGATACAGATGGTCGTACAGCAGGAATTCGTTGAGCATGGCAAAGGCCTCGAACATCCAATTCGGTCCTCGGGTATAGAACGGCGATACCTCACCCTCAGTCATCAGCTGTCTGTGAATGGCGTGACCTCCCTCGTGAACAATGACTCGGCTGTCATTGAGCAGACCCGCACCGTAGTTCTCAACGAACAGTCCTGAAGGTACCCCCTGCGCACCTACTGAGAAGCCGCCGTTGGTGCGCTTTCCCTGCACCGTGTCGACATCTACGCGTCCGTTGGCAGGATCGAGCAACTGCCGGAAGTGCTCGACATAGTCGGACCCAAGTGGCGCCAGCGCCAATAGCGCCGTGGCACGCGTCTGATCCAAAGTCAGCCGTGGAGGGCTGAAGCCCGGCGCCGGCAAAGTCAGATCCCAGGACCGGACATCGGTAATGCCCGTCATGGTCGAAACATGCTCGGCTCGCAGGTGCTGATAGTTTTTGAACAGATCGGCGTGGCTTTCGATCGCCGTCAGCGCCTCGCTCACGTCCTTGCGATCGAGATTCCGACTGAAATACACCATGCTCGGCGCGTCTTCAAAGTGCTTCAAACGTGCCACGCGATCTTCGAGCCGGACAGCGCCCAGAAGTATTGTGGCGTAGATGTCTTCCCGCGACGCATACCCGCTCCAGCGAGACTCCCACGCGGATTGACGGGTCGAGCGCTCCGGATTGAGTCCCAGCACCAGGGCGTTCTTTTTCGCATCGAGTTCGCCATCTGTGGTAGTGATTTTCGCGAACGGCGTGGTACGCACCGTCTGCTCGTACAGCGTCCACAGATTCGCCAATGCGGGATCAGCAAGCTCATCGAGGATGGCTTGCTGCTCTTTGGGCAATTGATGCGAGACCTCGCGTTGCGCCTGCGCTAGAAGATAAGCGTACCCCTTTAACAGCGGAACAACTGCCACATCCTTGGCAAAAGAGGCGGCGCCGATCGTACGCAGCGCGCCCTGCACTGTGACGCGCAACCGATCCATCGCGGCATCAGCCTGATCACCGGCATCTGCCGCAGCCCGATCGTCAATGTCGCGCGAAGCGCGCAGCAGCAGATACGCTCTATGCCGCTGCAATTGCGACAACAAGACCTCAGCGCGCTGCAAAAAGGCAAGCAACGCCTTCGGATCATCAGGCGCCACCGACGGGAATTCGTGTGCTTCTGCAAGGCGCGATTTTAGTTCCGCTTGCTCAATCTGCGGCGTAGCGAAATAGCGCGTCTGGTCAATCGAATGAGACTGCACCGGCGCAGGGGCCGCTTCGACCCGCGGCATCGCTGCGATCAAAAGCGATAGCGAGCCCATGATCCCGAGTGCAACTCGACCAGTCATTTTCATATCGATGCCCCTGATCCCGCGACCTAAGTACCGGCGCCAATTTATACTGCTCGCCGCCGCCGTGCTTGTACTAACTGCACCCATGGTGCCAGCCGCAGGGACGGCCCCGTATCTGTGAGGGACGAGCCCGATACATCCGGTCAACGCTTCGACGTCGCAAGGGCCCTAATAACCATCATCCCGTCAGGGATATGGCGCGAGGAGATAGCTGGTGATGAGGGTGTTGAAGTACGGCGGGATAGCTATCGCTTGCGCGGCGATCGTGGTGCTCTCGTCTCTCACGCTATTTCTTTGCAGCATGTGGTTGTTGAGGAGCGCGCCACTCGTACCTACAATGGCATTGACTGCCTTGAGCCTGTGCGGATCGGGGGTCGCCGCGTTGATGGAGCATCCAGCATTCCCGCGTACCGCGCCTGGTATTAGTAAACTACCTCGGATGAGCGTTGGTGGACTTAAGGGCGAACAACATACAGCACGCAATATCGACCATGCTTTCCTGGATCTTCCTTGACGCATAGTGATCCTTGTTCCATCGCTGCATTTGGATCAATCCCCGCGTCGGGAAATATGTGAGCAACCGTCTGTAACAAGAGGGTGCCATCTGGCTCATGCAAGACAGTGGCGGTGTGCCTAAGAACCGTATCGCGATCCTTCAAGACAAAAGCCAGCGTATAGCCGTCGGGCAAATTTAGTTCATGCGAAATATTTGGGTAGTATTTCGCCACCAGACTGTGGACGAATTGAATCCATTCCTGATTGTCGCCGAATTTACCCAAACCTTGAGCCCGGCTAAAGCCTCGCCCGTCTATCATGAGAAGCAGAGCGAGAGCGAACACACCATTCGATAGCGCGCGCATGTGATCTCCTTTGCATGCAGAGCCGCACAGCCTTCAGACGGATTATCTTCCCTTGGAGCATTTCAGGGGAAGACCTTTCGTTATCGCTAGCGGACGGCATCCTGCACTGCGACAGGGACGCCCGTAAGGACATTGGTTGAACAGTTTCGCTCAGATCGGCGGCCGTCATGTGCCGGTTTCTGCCGTCACGAGCGTCCGCAATCAACGAGTAATGCGCAAGCGCCGTCGGATTGCGTAGTAACCGATCCAGCAGATCAGTGCCAGCGCACCGATATATCCAAACGGCTTCGGATAATCACGAATCAAAAAGTGTAACTCACTAATACGGCCTCCATCGAAAGAGATCTCAATCGGCAAAGCCAATGCAGTGAAAGTGATGCCTAAACCGAATAGCCACTTCTGCCACCCTATCAGGGCGCGGGCGCGCCGCAATGAACGCAACTCTATGTCAGTCGGCAGCGGAGCATGAACAATCGTATGCAAGCTTTCCGCTGACATCGTATGCACGCGTTTCGCGAGTTCCGAGTCCTGCTGCAGGTATTCGTCGACTAGTGCGCGTGTTGCGTCACTTGCCTCACCAGCCAGATAGATCGGAAGCAGATCCAGAATCACTTCTCGTGCTACGTTCATATGTGCTCTCCATAACCTCTATTCATGCGACTACCGCGTCCCTATGCATCCCGAAGGTCTGCCAGCGCAAGGCGCGCCCGGTGAATCTTTACCTTCACGGCCGACAGGGAAAGGTTTAGTACTCGCGCAATCTCTTCGTAGGCCATGCCGTCCACGGCGTGCATGAGCAGCGCCGAGCGACTGGCTTCCGGCAGTTTTTGCAGCTCCGCAAACACTGACTTGAGCTTTGCGCTCTGCTCGGCTTGCCCTGAAGGACCTACGGACGGGTCTCGCAAGTCATCATCGAGAGCGTCATGACGCGATGTTTTGCGCAGCCCGTGCAGAAACAGGTGCCGCGCGATCGTAAACAGATAGCCCTTGACCGTGGCCATCGCAATTGGTTCTGGGGCTGCCCATACACGCGCAAAAGTCTCGGCGGTAATGTCTTCTGCATCGGCGCGCCGGCCGGACAAGTACAGCGCATAACGGTGTACATCCGGCGCATACTGCTTATACAGCGTGCTGAAATCGCTCACGTGGAAATCGCGAGGGAAGCCAGAATCGCAGCGGCCGGCGATGCTGACAGTCGCTTCGTTGCTAAAGCGCGGCTAGATCCCGAAGATGCCACTGGCAATATCTCCCCAAGCGTGTGCCACCATGCCGGGCCGCAGGCTCTTGCGCCACAGGGCCAGTACTCCAAACAAAAGGCCGAACAACACAATTTTTGTGCAGGCTTCGATGCCCTGATACCCGTGGCTGATCCCAAATAGTCCCGCCTGCGCGCATAACGCTAGCCATCGACTGTGTGCAAGCGCGGCGAATTGCCGCTGGAAGTAGCCACGGAACGCCAATTCCTCGCAAATTCCCGCGCTCACAGACACTCCGATCCAAAGCATCGTCTCGGCCCCTCCTCTCGGCAGAAGGGTCTGTATTGAAGCAGCATGACCAGGTCCCAACCATCGATTCCAGGTCAGCAGTATCAGAGTCCAGAGTCCCCAAATCGCAGCCGCAAGGATAAGGTCCACCACAATGTCGCGTAGGCTCGCCCATCTGCCGCCCAGCAGTTCGCGCATTGAAAATCCTGTCAGGAGAAGGCCTTTTCGTACATAAAGGAACAAACCCCATTCCATGGCAATGAGCGAAAGGTACAGCGGCACCACGCTCGGGTGTTGTTGCAACATGCCGGGGTCGACGCTGGCACGGTGTTGAAACAAAGCGCCACAGAGAGCGAGAGCCGCGAATATGACCACCAGCAGACCCGTGTGCCACAACGGAGCAATGAGCTTTGGGTTCTGGAGATCGACTCGCGTCGTAACGATGGTGGTCATAAATCGTCTCTCGCTGGGCATACATGGCCGGTTGACGCAGAACCAAAACACTTTGAGAAAACTTGCTCTCATCACAGGTATCCACCAGCGGCGCGAAAGTTACATCCGCTAACCAAAATTGGAGCCGAATGAGACTAATTGCTTCCTTGATTGTGTGTTTCGGACTGTCGGCGTGCGTTCGGGACCGTTGTCACCGCGACGCGCCGTTCACGCTGCGATATAGACCCAGGCGTTCAATCCGGATTTAAGTGTTACCTGGACACGCGTGTATGCAGACACCTCATATCGATCCGCAGCGGCGAGTTCCTTGGCCGTGATCTCAAAGACCATCCCAGGCACCTCGTCTGCGGCATCAGCGCTACGCCGGGCAATCATATGTTGAGCTTTACCGCTCAACGCCACGACCGCGGGATCATCAATCATGATGGGTAGTAGTGTGTAGCCGGGCAGCGAGTCCGGGCGACCCGAAAGATGGCGGCCGAAATTGGCCATCTGTACGGCTTCGTCCTGCAGCGTTCCATAGGAGAACAGCAGCACCGCGACATTCATTCCTGCGAAAGACTTTGCAGCTCTTCCACCGCATCGGCGAAATCCAGCTTGAACTCCTCGACGACCTGTCGCGCCGATTTGACGCTGTCGATGAGGCCCACGCCTTGTCCCACAAAATAAGTCACCAGAGCCCGCGCGGCAGGATTGCCGGCGGCGGCAGAGCGCTCTACGGCGCGCAGTGCGCCCTCACTGATCAGGGACTGCAGCGGCATCGGCAAGGGGCTGGGACTGCCGGGCAGTTCCCACGCATCGGTCCAGCTCGAGCGTAGCTGCCGGGACGGCTTGCCGGTTCGTCCCCGTGAGCGCACCGTGTCGCGCGATGTCGCGGCGACCATCTTTTCCCGAAAGACCTCGGAGGTCTCGGATTCCGTCGTCGCCAGCCAGACCGAACCGGTCCACGCTCCGGCGGCGCCCAGCGCCATGCAGGCTGCCATTTGACGGCCCGTCATGATGCCGCCGGCGGCGAGCACCGGAATGTTGCCCAAAGGCTTTATCGCCTTCAGCACTTCGGGGACCAGCACCAGCGTGGAAACCTCCCCGCAGTGACCGCCCGCTTCTCCACCCTGAACGACCAGAATATCGACGCCGGCTTTGACCTGGCGGATCGCATGCTCTTTCGCGCCCACCAATGCCGCGACCGGCACGCCGTGGCGCTTGCCAAGCTCGATCATCGACGGCGGCGGCACACCGAGCGCATTCGCGATGAGCTTGATCGGGTGCCGAAAGGCGGCTTCGAGCGTCTCGAGCGCTTGGCCAGGATCGTAAGGCGGTGCGCCGTCGCGAACCTGATCGGCGGGCGGCGGCACATGGTTGCGCTTCAGCAGATCGGCGACGAAATCGCGGTGCGCCTGCGGTATGCGGGCCGCGAGT
>Ga0209624_10001184_pt1 | contig 21252 bp, 18 predicted proteins | sample JacPinW_OM2H0_O1_FD_188565 | JGI IMG/M metagenome (GOLD analysis project Ga0209624, IMG submission 188565) | Forest soil microbial communities from Algoma, Ontario, Canada - Jack Pine, Ontario site 1_JW_OM2H0_O1 (SPAdes) (version 2) | ecosystem: Environmental > Terrestrial > Soil > Boreal...
GTTCTATCTCAAAATATATGTTATTAAAAAGCGGCTTTTGATCAAAAGCATACCCAACATCCGCTACTGAAATTACAATTTTGCCAGAGCGAACAATACGACCAAAACTGAAGCTTATAGATTTTGGTGCGGGCGGTAAAACAATGCGCTCTACTTTATCAAGCTGCTTCATCATACTTTGCGCCTGCTTAGCACGCGTGCCCGCTTTAAATTTACTAATAATCTCTTCTTTATGCCTAATCTCTTTTTGTTGCAAAGCATACGCAGATTCTAAGCGTGCTCTTGCCTGCTCTTTTTGCACTAAATAGCTGCTATAGTTACCTTGATACCAGGCCGCTTTTCCTAATTCCAGCTCTAAAATCTGATCGCAAACCGTATCTAAAAAATAACGCTCATGGCACACCAGTAAAAATCCAAACTGTGCGTTTTTTAAAAAATCCAAAAACCAATCTTTTGCAAAAATATCCAAATGGTTTGTCGGCTCATCAAAAAGATAAAAATCCGCTTCTTGTAACAATAGTTTAGCCAGCACAATACGCATCCGCCAACCAACGCTCAGGGTGGCCACCGATGCATTAAAATCACTATTTTTAAATCCAAGACCAACAAGCATTTTTTTCGCTTGCGATTCGAGCTGCTCAAAATTAAACTCTTGCATCTGCTCAAGCAATTGCGTATACCGATCAAGCAAAAGTTGCGGCGCATTGGTAGTCATTTGCTTTTCAACTTCAGCAATTTCCGCTTTAATTTTCATAGGAACTTCAAATACGCGCATCGTTTCTTCCAAAATTGATAATGAAGAAGCGAGCACCACATCCTGCGGTAAATATGCCACTTTCTTATTTTTATTAACGGTAATCGTGCCGTCATCTAATACCTGCAACCCAACAATTGCTTCCAGCAAGGTTGACTTACCCGACCCATTACGGCCTATAAGGCCAATGCGCTGGTTTTCATTGATTATAAAAGAGATATTATCGAATACTTTTTGTTTACCGAATGATAAATCGATTGCATTTACCTGAATCATATAACACTTTTTTTTAAGTTCGAGGCTGCCATACTAATACAATACGTTGTTTCCATCTTAGTATAAATGATTCGCGTACATGTTAAATCACAAACATCTCTTTACATCTTTATCGTAGAATAATTCTGGATTGAGTCATTCGAATGCTCAACCATAATATGACCTTCCACCGAATCTCTTCCTTTATACACAGCATTGCATACATTACATTTATATCGTAAGCCTTGATGAACTGATGTAACATGCGAAGATAGATCCGCAAGCTTTGAAAATGATTTAAAACACTCCTTACACATAATACCTTTGCCCACTTTCTTTGGCAAACCGCTCAGATGAACAGATCTCCTATGTTTATCCCGTTCTCTCGTGTGAAAAAAATTATCTCCACAGTCCCGACATGTATAAAGAGGCGCAGCAACAGCTTCTTTTGCTGCTTCATTAGCGATGGTTTGTGCATGCGTTAATAATGCAGGAGTGGCAACTTTCTCCGATTCTAAATCTATAATCTCATCATCTTCAGCACTCTCCTCTGTTACCTCTTCCTGCAATGCGCCTGACAACAATGCCAGAACTTCAGCAGGAATTGAAGCCGATCTTGGTGTTGCGGGAAGATAAGGCGATTGTGGCAAGTTTTCCAGACTTGCTTTCTGTTGCTCAGCAGAACCTTTTTGCTTGCGCGATAGCCGCCTATGTTTTGATTTACTACGTATTACTGAATCTGGATCGCTCACCGGTAAACTTGGCTCATCCAAAGATTGGCTTTTGTGGAATTTCATATGTACCACCATGCGATACGTGGGGACTTGCATCTTGCAGTCAGGTTCACGACATTGCATCATCATTACTTTATGCACATCGGTCATATGCTGTACAAATTTTCCCTCCTCCTGGAACTCTTTGCAAACCGGACACTGAAAGCGCAGTATCTCCTTCGCTTCATTTATGCTGCCACAACCCTCTTCTTGCATGGCATGGCATCTATTAAACAAACCCAAAAGAAATAGCAATATTATTAATGTAAAGTTCACGGCATCCCCCGCAATTAAGCACCGCCCATTCTTGAATGGCGTTAAGTTCTCAGACATGATAATACGCCGAACTATCGTAAAGCAACTGTCGGAACACCAATTCTTTTCATGAATCTTCTTTTCTATCTGAGAGTGCTTTTTTCAGCTCTAAACGGCCATTATTGATACCGTATATTATTTCCATCCGCTCGGTTATAGCGGCACTATGCGTACTGATAATAAGCCCAAGCCCCCACTCTTTTTGAATCTGCAGAAGAAATTCTAAAATCTCCTTGGCGGTATTTTCATCTAAATTACCCGTCGGTTCATCTGCTAACAAAAAGACAGGTTTGTTCATCAATGCCCGCGCAAGGGCAACTCGCTGCTGCTGCCCCCCTGAAAGCTGACCGGGCATAGCAAAAATCTTATCCTCCAGCTTAACCGTACAAAGCAAATCTTTTGCCTCCTGCTTGCAATCAGCAAAGCTTTTGCCAGCGATAAGCCCTTTGAGCATCACATTTTCTAAGACTGATAGCTCTTTAATTAAATAAGGAGATTGAAATACCAGGCCGATCGTTGTGTTTAAAAAGATATTTTTTTGCTGGCTGCTCAATGCATAAATATTATTATTATTGAATAAAACTGACCCGCTGCATGGCGTATCAAGCCCAGCAATCAGATGTAAAAATGTTGATTTGCCACTCCCCGATGCCCCCGTAATAGCATACGAGCAACCGGAGGCGAACGAAACGGTAATATCACGCAGTACTGGCAAAGAATCTGCTCCTTGCCCGTAACTTTTACTGATGTTTTTACAAACCAAACCATTAATATTCATATAGTCATTCGTTCAAAATTTTAAGTAATAACTATTACAGTATTACCATAAAACAATACTGTTTTCAAAAAGAAGATCCCTTGATTTACGCATAATTATTGTCTTTTGGACAACTGTACCCATAAAATGGAGTTTAGGGTAATGAAGTTTGGGCAGTAAAAAATAACTGCCGATACATATGATTGAGGGGGAGTGATGAAAACGGTGTTAAATAGGGACATGCATGAACATATTCCAGAAATGCTCCCAGTAATTCCAACGATGGATGTGGTAGTATTTCCCCATATGATTGTACCGCTTTTAGTCTTAGACGAAAAAATTATTAAAGGCATTAACCAATCTCTACAAGAGGCTAAGCTGGTGCTCTTGCTTGCAGCAAAAAAACAGATCAATAGCAATGAAGGCATTGCCACCAAAGATCTTTACGCGATCGGCACGGTGGCATCTATCATGCGTCTTATTAAAATTCCAGAAGGTGGCATCAAAATCTTAGTGCAAGGAATCTGCAAAGCAAATGCGCATGACATTATCGCATCAGACGATAGCTTACAAGCAACTATTAGCAAGGTAGAAAGTAATGATCAAAGCAATAAAGAGCATATTCAAGCACACATTAAAAATATTAAATCTTTAGCGGAGAAAATGGCTATTTCGGGCAACACTTTTAGCCCCGATTTCCACATTATTCTTTCAAAAATGCAAGATCCAGAAAAAATTGCAGATTTCATTCTTTCTCATTTAAATCTGGGGATTGAACAGGCTCAACAACTTTTAGAGATTGATGATCAAGCAGAACTCTTAGAACATTTATACCGCAATTTGGCCAAAGAGATGGAAGTGGCCGATATGCAAGAAAAAATTCGCAACAATGCGCGCGATTCTATGAATAAAGCACAAAAAGAGTTTTACCTGCGCGAGCAGATGCGTGCCATCAAGAAAGAGTTGGGCGAAGATGATGTAGAAGAAATTGATACTATGCGCCAAAAACTCGAAACATTAGCGGCACCGGAAGATGTTAAAGTAGAGGTGCGGCGCCATATTAACAGATTAGAAAAAACATCGCCAGATTCTATGGAAGCGGCCGTTATCCGTAACCATTTAGAATGGATTTTTGGGCTGCCATGGCAAATTTTTACTATTGACAATCTTGATATCGAGCATGCAAAAAAAGTGCTCGATGAAGAGCATTATGGACTCAAAGAAATTAAAGAACGTATTTTAGATTTTATCTCCATTCGCAAACTTAAAACAGACGGGTATGCGCCAATTTTATGTTTTGTGGGGCCTCCGGGCACTGGCAAAACATCGTTAGGCCAATCTATTGCACGCAGTTTGGGCAGAGCATATGCTCGCATATCGCTGGGCGGCGTAAAAGATGAAGCAGAAATTCGTGGTCACCGGCGCACGTATGTTGGTGCAATGCCAGGCAGATTTGTTCAAGCAATTAAAAAGGCTGCAACCAGTAATCCCGTGGTCGTTATCGATGAATTAGATAAAATCGGTTCAGATTTTCGCGGTGATCCCTCTGCAGCTATGCTTGAAGTGCTCGATCCACAACAAAATAAAACATTTTATGATAACTACCTTGGCATACCGTTCGATCTTTCTAAAGTGATGTTTATTGCAACTGCCAATAGCATCGAAACTATTTCTGAACCATTACGCGATCGCATGGAGATTATAGATGTCTCGGGCTACACGCACGAAGAAAAGCTTAACATTGCAAAAATCCACTTACTCAAAAAAGCCATTAACGATACGGGCATAACCGCACATGACGGACTTATTTCTGATGAACTGATTACTGATTTAATTATAAATTACACCAAAGAGTCTGGTGTTCGGCAGCTCGAGCGCATCTTGCGTAAACTGTGCTCAAAAGCAGCGCGGGTGTTTGTTGAGCGCAATGAAATTATCACGTTTGAAAAAGACAATGTACAGCACTATTTAGGGCCACGCAAATTCTTAGAAGATGAACTTGATAAAGAAGACCAAATTGGTATTAGTAATGGCTTGGCATGGACAGCATATGGCGGTGAAATGATCAAAATCGAAGCAGTACTTATGCCGGGCAAAGGTAAACTTATTCTCACGGGGCAACTGGGTGATGTGATGAAAGAGTCTGCGCAAGCAGCACTCAGTTATGCACGCTCACATACGCAACAGTTCAACATTGATAATAAGCTATTTATTAATTACGATATTCACATTCACGTGCCAGCAGGTGGCGTTCCTAAAGATGGCCCTTCAGCTGGTATCACCATGCTCACGGCAATTCTTTCAGTGCTCACACAGCGGCCAATTAATGCGCACTATGCAATGACTGGTGAGCTTAATTTGCGCGGTGAAGTGATGCCTATTGGCGGCGTGAAAGAAAAGATATTAGCAGCAAAACGTAACAAAGTTGATCATGTAATTTTACCATATAAAAATCGCCATGATCTTACCGGTATTGAAGAAATTGCACAAGATATTGGTATTATTTGGGTGCAACATGCCGATGAAGTGTTACACTATGTTTTAATGCCCTTAGGCCAAGAAAAGAAAACTGAAGCAGTAGCAAAAGCTGCGTAAATCGTACATTATCAATTGAACCTGAGGAGCCCTTTTCTTCAGGTTCAATTGACATATCTAATTATTATGATAAAATATTAGTTACTAACTGAATTTTAATTCTAAATGGAGAAATATATGAAATATGCTAAAACAGCTCTTTCAGCTATAATATTACTGGGTCTATCGGTACTCGTTTTGCCTGGTATGCAGGCACCGCACCCTACACTGCATCAATTTTTCACCACAGCGCACGGCGCGTCAGTAATACCAGTTACTAAACGCAAAGGTGAGCTCTATGTACTTTTAGCCCGCGAAGCCGCAGGCAACGATAAAGGCACCTATGATGCTTTTGGTGGATCAAAAGATCCGGGAGAAACACATCCTAACGATACGGCCAGCAGAGAACTTGCTGAAGAGACGGTGTATCTGTTGGGTAACGAGCAGCATCTGCGCAATTATATCGATATTGATAATGGACATACTAAAAATATCATCGCAAATTATAACAAAAGATTTGTGGTGTATATCACTGAGTTCCATCACGATAAGCTTGATAAACTTATTCAAGAGTTCCATGCTCGCCGCAATTCTGCTACTAGTTTTAAGTTCAAAGAAAAAGATAAACTTGCGTGGATTAAATATGATGATTTGAAAGACGCAATTGCAAATGCACGGCGCGATAACACCGGAAGACTTATCACCCCTATTATGGTAAAAGCATATGTCCATGAAAAATCGGGACAAGTATGCAAAACCATTCCTCTAAGACCGGTCTTTGCCAGCTCATTGCAGCGCTTTTTCCAAGGAAAACCGGCCACTGATACGGGACACAATCCAAAAATACTTTTTTATTAGTTCACTTTATTGAATTTTTTTAAGGCAGCTACGGCTGCCTTATTTTGTTTCGTGCAGTTTCTTTACAAACAGCAGTGCTTCTATTAGTTTTAATCAAAAGATACTATCAAAAATTGGCCCCTTTCTTATAGGTTTACCCCGTATGATAGAACGCAAGCAAAGCACAGCTCTGCAAGAAGATCCCCATAAAGGTTTTGTGTTACGCGTCAGTGGCACGGTAATCGATGTGCAGTTTCCTCGTGAATCGGCACCCAATATTCTCAATGAACTTTTAATATATTTTCCCGATCAAAAAGATCATAAGCCTGCCAGCATAGAAGTTGCACAGCAGCTTGGTGATGGCATTGTCCGCTGTATCGCCATAGAAAATATTTTTGGCATCAGTCGCGGATTACCAGTAACCGACACCGGCTCTCCCATTAAAGTGCCGGTAGGCGATGAAGTGTTAGGACGTATTTTTAATGTGCTTGGCAAAACAATTGATGATCAACCCCCATTAAAAGCAGAGCAAACATGGTCAATCTATCGCGAAGCACCGTCGTTAATTGAGCAAAAAATTGCTTATGAAGTACAAGAAACCGGCATTAAAGTAATTGATATCATGTGCCCTTATATTAAAGGTTCTAAGATTGGCCTTTTTGGCGGCGCTGGTGTCGGTAAAACAATTCTCGTGCAAGAGCTGATTCGTAATATCGCCACGGAACATGGCGGTGTTTCCGTGTTTACTGGCATTGGTGAACGGACGCGCGAAGGAAATGAATTATGGCTTGAAATGAAACGCACTGGCGTACTCAATAAAACTGCTTTAGTATTTGGCCAAATGGGTGAAATGCCTGGTGCACGTTTGCGCGTGGGATTAACGGGGCTGACTATGGCAGAATATTTTAGAGATAAAGAAAAAAAAGATGTGCTGCTGTTTATCGATAATATTTTCCGCTTTGTGCAAGCCGGTTCTGAAGTATCAACGTTACTCGGGCGCTTGCCATCAGCAGTTGGTTATCAACCAACGCTCGCAACTGAAATGGGTGCGTTTCAAGAACGCATCACTAACACTATCAATGGCTCAATAACCTCAGTACAAGCCGTCTATGTTCCTGCGGATGATATAACCGATCCTGCTCCGGCAACAACATTCATGCATTTAGATGCAAGCACGGTACTCTCACGCAAACTTGTTGAGCTTGGCTTGTATCCGGCAATCGATCCGTTACAATCAAATTCAAAAGGATTAAATGCAGAAATTGTTGGGCACAAACATTATAAAGTTGCTCGCTCAATTCAAACCATTTTACAGCGCTATAAAGAGCTACAAGATATTATTGCAATTTTAGGATTGGAAGAACTTTCTGAGGATGATAAGCGTATCGTCAGTCGTGCCAAACGTATTCAAAAATTCCTCACACAACCCCTGTTTACCGCAGAATTTGCTAGCGGCTTGAGCGGGCGTTACGTGCCCAAAGATAAAGCGGTTGATGATTTTGAAAAAATAATTAATGGTGAATATGATAATTTGCCTGAGCAAGCATTTTACATGGTTGGCACGTTAGAAGAAGCACGCGAAAAAGCACGCACACTATTAGGCGGTTTCTAGCATGCAGCTGGTTATAGTAACGCCAACTAAAAAAGAGATTATTACTATAGCATGGATCGAGCTTAACACACCCACAGGCAACTATGTTATTCAGCCGGGCCATGCACCGACTATTTTAGCGCTTTCTAAAGAACAACCATTAATGTATTGCCTTAAAAATGGCAAACAAGAAATTGTGATGGTTAAGCAAGGAATTGCGCAAATAACCAGAAATCAAGTAACGGTATTATTAAATTGAATAATACGCTATTTTCTTTGCAACATGCAATGGCATATAAAGATCACCATCAGGCAATTCTTTCAACACAATGCGCGGATTTTTCCAATCAGTCTCGCAGCTAGACACGCATCCCAATCTTCCCATGGTTATATAATAACGCACTAAAATTTGCGCTACTTTTTTTGCATTGAGCTTTTGGTTTTGGATTTCTTGCGCATCAATATTATAAGGATTGCGAACATGCTGCTCAAATGCCTCTTTTGTTGTCCGTAAAGCACGCACTATTTCATCTTTTTTTATAAAGTCTGCTGAAAGCCATGAATATAAGTAGGTATATGGGAAAACATATTTTTTTTTTAAAAATGTAAGGCCATCACTAAAAATCTGCCTAAACATAGGAAGCCCTTGCCAGTAAAGATAATCGATTTCCTCCAGACAGTTATAATTATATAATTGACCACCCAAGCACTCATTGCTTTGAACATTCAATGTATTTCTTATTCGTTCAATGTTCATGCCTTTTTTATAGAGCATATGAAGAACTTGCCTCATATGCTCTTTTTCTGCTACACGAATTATACGACTCACTTGCTCTCGTGCCGCTATTAAATCTACGGTAATATTTGGTTGCTCTAGCAATAACTGGGCAGCTTCCATTGAATGGCCAAATTTTAACGCTTTTTCTAAAGCCGCTCCTTGCTGGCAATTAATATCAACCTTCTTCTCGATGCATGCTCTTAGTGTTTGAATATCCTCCCATTGCGCAGCTTTAATAAAAGCTTGCTCAAGCGCACTTTTTTGCATGCTATTGCTATAAAAAGTCAAAAAGATAAAAAAGCAATAACCGTGCTTCATGCATGTTCCTTGCAAATATTAAGTTAATGAACTTCAAACGTATCAAAAATGTACTATTTAAAAAGCATTTTGAAAACTAGCTGGACTTGAAAAGCCTTTAAAAATCTCTTATTGTTATACAAAATATCATTCTTTTTTTCATAAGGAGGCATACTTATGCTTATTGCTCAAAAAAACGTATTGTTTTTTGTAATCAGCAGTTTTACTACTTTCTCAACCGTGCACGCTTCACTTTTCGATCAAATTAGAAAAGAGATACATGATATGGAAGTTCGTATGCAGCAATGTTTTGCACAGCAACATGAAATTAACAAGAATTCCTGGAAGCAATTTGATATTGCTATGGAGCAAGCAACCATTACTATTACTGAAAATAAAAATGCACAAAAAGTTGATGTGATTATTGCACCGCTGGCTATTGCAGAACCAATCTTTGAAGCATCATTTGATCATGATAGAAATGCGCTAGAAGTACAAACGCCCGCAGGAAAAATAATGCTCCAAACTGAACATCATATGGTCTTTGCATCATTCGATCACCAAGTGCAAAAAGAGCAAGCAGATGGCAAATCGAAGGTTATGATGAGCAGCTACAATCAAACGGTAACAAAAGTAAATAATGAAATAGCACTCGAAGAAGCAGCCATCGAATATGATCAGGAAACAAAAAAGTTAACTGTCTCGGTTCCTATTCGCAAAAAGGTAACAACCAAAATACCAGTCACGGTAAAAGAGATAGCTAAAAAAACTGCTGAATAATTTTTTTCTTTGAAAAGGTTCCCGCTCGAATCCTTCGACAAGCTCAGGACGAGCGGGGAGAAAAAATTTCCATTGCTGATGGATGTTTTAAGATCACTAAGTTACGAATTATTTCATCCTGTGCCAAACAAAGAACACCAGACAGACATTTTTTACCGCTCGTCCTGAGCTTGTCGAAGGATTCGAGCGGAGCTTAAGAAGATTCGCCTAGCCTACCAATCTAAATAGGAAGCCCCGCATGATTGCCACGCCACACACTTGGATAGAAATAAGTAAGAGCGCCCTCGAGCACAATATTAAAACGTACAAAAAGGCGATTGGTAACAAAACGTTGGGTATTGTGGTTAAAAGCAATGCCTATGGCCACGGCTTGGTAGAAGTTGGCCGCATTTGCCAAGACAGTGAATACGCTGATTGGCTTTTTACCGGTACACTTTCAGAAGCATTAACCTTGCGCCGTGCTGGCATTACCAAGCCACTCTTAGTTATCTATTTTATTGATGCCGATCCTGTGCAGGCGTTGATACATGATATCGATGTTATGGTCACCGACCCGCAAACGCTGTATGAGCTGAATGCGCTTGCTATCGCGCACGATAAAAAATTTAATATCCATATTAAAGTTGATAGCGGCATGTCCCGCTTTGGCTTCTTGCCGCAGGAAGTTATTGATATTATTGTGCTCGCTCGCGGATTGCGCGGCATTCAAGTGAGTGGCATTTATAGCCATTTAGCACAAGCTGCTAGTGCTGATCAAACATTTAATCAAGAACAAGAAACTAACTTCTTAAAAGCGATTATCCTCTTAGAAGAACAAAATATACAGCTGCAGCATATCCATCTTTCTAATAGTGCGGGCTCTACCGCATTGAGCAATCACAAAACAAATATGGTACGCATTGGCCTTGGTATCTATGGCTGGTGGCCATCGCAAAGTAACAAAGAGCTTGCACAGGCAAAATTTGCTGATTTTGAATTGAAGCCAGTTCTCACTTTTAAAACGCGCATTTTTCAAATTCGCTCAATAGCCGATAACTCATTCGTTGGCTACGATCGCACCTATAAAACTAAAGGTACAACCAGAATAGCCGTATTACCGGTTGGTTATTTTGATGGCTACGATCGACGCTTAAGCAGCAAAGGGATATTGCTCGTGCATGGTGAATATGCCCCGGTAATCGGTATTATTGCTATGACCACAACGCTCGTTGATATCACCCATATTCCGCAGGCTCAGGTAGGCGATGAAGTGGTGCTCATGGGCAACTATGAAAAAATTACCCCAACAAATCTGGCAAATGTCATTGGCAGTTTTAATGCGCGAGAAATTATGACCCGCTTAAATCCATCAATTCCGCGCTTTATAGTTGCATAAATTTTTCAAAGGTTTACTTTAAGATTATAATACACCTATTCTAAGAGGAAATATCATGAAAAAAATAGGTATATATTTAGGACTGCTCAGCATTATGCCTAGCTCTTTTTATACTATGGAAATTATGCAAGATCACTTTTCTTTCTCTTCATTACTATTTGATCAGCGTGGCACACCAACATCTGCTTTGCTTACCGTACTTAAAAAATATGGCATCTGTGCAACTGATCGCGCAACCATTGTAAAAGAGACACAAGAAAAATTTCTACGCAAACCGGGCACAGAACGTTATCAAATCGAAGGTAATGCTCCCATTGAGCAACAGCTGGCCCCTTTCAAACTCCTGAACATGGCGGATACTATAAAGCCTATGGATCATAGCTATGAGTATGTATTAGTCTTAGGAGCAACCTATAATACGATTAAAAATCGTATTGATATGCTCATGAATCTTTTACAAAATGGGCTACGTTGCAAGCAGATTGTATTTTTAGGGTCAGAACGTCCGTTATTTGAACATGAACGAGCATTATCATTTGACGGCAGTCAGCCAAAACCTGAAACGGAACATCAAGTAATTCAATGGCTTTACCATAAACAAAAAGATCTTTTTGCAAAATTGGGGCATACCAATCTACTTTTTATTAACAGCCATAACAAAACAGATAGCAATGGCAAAATATCACGCGCCACTACGCAAGACACCGTCCAAGATTTTCTCAAGGTAATACAAAGAAAACCTGAATCGTGTCTTGTCATCTCAAGTCAACCCCATGCTCACTATCAGCTCGCTGTTGTACAAAAAGAATTTCTTCCAGATTTTAAGCAGATACAGGTAGCAGCCCCCGCCATACCAGCAGATATCAAGGAGGGAGAACTTCTTGATGCATTAGCACGCCAAATCTACACAGAAAATATAATATATGAAACAATCGCGCCGACACAAAGCAAACACTAAGTATCTCTTTTGTACTGTTGTATGCTTGCTCTCTGCACACGGGATGGATCAGTTTTATCCACATTTAAAGGTTCTAGCAAAACCTGAACTTGCGGCTTTGCTTAATTATTTTAGTATTCCCGGTCAAGATAGATCAATTACTCTGCAGGCAATTACGCAAGCAATACACAGAGGGTTTAATATAAACACAACATCGTATGATCACACTCTTTCTAAACCCCTTTTAAAACCTTATTTTGAAAAACTAGAACTTATACAAGAGCTGCCGCCTCTGCATACGCAATATCAATATATTGTAGCAGTCGGCGACTATCGCCAAAACACACAGAAAATACTGCAACACTTGGCAACAATTATACAATTGAATGTGCAATGCGAGCACATTGTTCTGCTTAGTTCAGATCGCCTTTTAGAACCTTTTGAAAAAATAGATATCTGTAATGAGCACTCTCTACAAACAGAAGCCGATATGGTTAAACATATGTACAGATCGTTGATGAGCACTCATTCACTTTTAATCGAAATACCTAATCACCTTGTTATCGCTACAAACACCAATAAACTGATAGCAACAAATTATCCTCTCATCGCTAAAAAAATTGGATGTTGGATACACAAAACAAAACCTTTACCAGGTAAATGCTTGCTTATCTCTGAGCAACCCTACGCACATCTCAAGAAAAAAATTATGCAGCTTCATGTGCCAAATTCGTTTGAAGTTGACGTCACCGCTGCTCAGGCAGAAAATAACATGCCGGTACAAACGTTCCTGAATGCTGTTGCATGCCACATACAATTTGATATGAATCACCCAAACAATAGCAATGCACTCTTTCAAATAAGTTTATAAATGCGATGCTTGCCTACTTTTATAATCGTGCCAGGCTTTGGATTCACGAGTGCTTTAAAATCGGTTATCACCTGATCATCAACATGCACCGATCCTGATTCTATCAATCGTTTGGCCTCTGACGAACTGCTAATCGCTTTAAGCATTTTTAACAAATCGACAATCCACAACGGCGCCTTAAGGCCCAAAGCAGCTTCTTGCGCTTGAGAATAATCTTTTTTCTGAAAGAGTGCTTCAAATTGCGCTTGCGCAGCATCAGCTTCTTGCTTTGACCAAAAACGCTCGATGATAGCATGTGCCATATTTTTCTTAAGCTCCATAGGATGCACAATACTATCACGTATACGCTCTTTTAACTGCGCAATTTCAGCATCAGAAGTATAAAGCAAAATATGCATATAATGCCACATAAGCTCATCAGAGATCGACATTAATTTGCCATATGCTTGATCCGCTTTTTCATTGAGACCAATTGCATTGCCTAGTGATTTGGACATTTTTGGTCCGCCATCTAATCCTTCAAGCAATGGCGTGGTTACCACCACTTGTGGCTCTTGACCGTAATGCTCTTGCAAATAACGGCCCATCAGCAAATTAAATGTCTGGTCGGTACCACCAAGTTCAATATCTGCTTTGAGCGCTACCGAATCGTAGCCTTGAAAGAGCGGGTATAAAAGTTCATGAAAACTAATCGATTGATGATTTTTGATACGATTTGCAAAATCTTCTCGCTCAATCAAGCGAGCCACCGTTACTTTTGCACACAACTCAATCATATCTTTTATGCTGAGCTTATCAAGCCATTCTGAATTGTAACGAACGGTTAATTTTTTAGGATCTAATATTTTAGAAACTTGTTCAAAATAGGTTTTAGTATTTTGCTCAATTTCTTCAATACTCAGTGCCGGCCGCGTTTTTGATTTGCCGGTCGGATCACCAATGCGTGCAGTAAAATCACCAATCAAAAAAATAATTTCATGGCCCAAATCCTGCAGTTGCCTCATTTTTGAAAGCGCCACCGCATGCCCTAAGTGCAGATCGGGAGCGGTTGGATCCATGCCAAGCTTGATACGCAAGGGAATATTTTTTTCTAATTTTTTAATTAAATCAGCTTCGGGAATAACATTACTCGTGCTCGATTTAATAATCTCCAACTGTTTTTTAATATCCATGATAATGCTCTAATTTAAAAAAATGCGCACATTAAAGAAGAGAAAATAACGATGCTAAAAAAAATCCTATACTTTTTATTATCCAAAAAACGGCACTTATTAAGAAGAATCTAAAGATGAAATAGCAGAGCATAGGCACAAGCGCCATAGCCAAGCCCGTATACATAATATATTCAGGATTTCTTTCTGCAAGATACATCATGCCCATGCCACACAAATTAGTCAGCATCGTGATTACCGCAAGCATCATATTGATATACAGCATCGCAATAAGAATTGCACCAATCGATATCGAGTAGGATGACATCGCTGGAAACGCTTGAACCAATGATGGGAAATAGGCTGGCACTTGCGGCCCAAAAATAGCAAAAATGCCAACTAATGCAAAAGAGCCCAGCAATAAATAAGCAACTGGCTCTGCCAAAAATGCAGCTGCGATTTTTAATACGCGCCAATGGCCGTGTATATTAAAAGGATTAATGGGGATATAGCGGCTCCAACCAAAGCTATATAATACCAAAAATAAAGTCCCTACAATATCCATATGCATCAACGGATTGAGCGTATAAAAACCAGATTCAACAGCGGTTTCATCCCCCATTTGATAGGCAAACCAAGAAGCAAAGCAGCCTGCAGCAGTTACACTTATGGCGTAAGCACAAACAAAGGTAATAATACTAATTAAAGACTCAGCTACTTGAACGTTGAGCATGTAAAACCTCGAATAAAAAGAGTATTAGAATACTTTCATTGTATAAGGAATGGCCTATCCGGTCAAACCGTTTCCCTTTGACCCAGCGATATATTGCTAGTAGAATAAGAACAATTGGACAACCTTTTTAAAAAAACCGGTATGGATAAACAATACAACTATCAAAGTGGTCAGGAAGAGGCGCGTAATAAGTGGCAGCGAGAAAAAACATATAACGTGGACAATAATCCAGGGCCACTTTATACCATCGATACTCCGCCACCAACCGTCTCTGGCAATCTCCATATTGGTCATATCTTTTCCTACACCCAAACTGATATTTTAGCCCGCTTTGCCCGCATGAGTGGCAACTCCGTTTTTTACCCCTTTGGCTTTGATGATAATGGATTGCCTACCGAACGCTATGTTGAAAAAAAGCTCGACATCCAAGCGCATAAACTCTCCCGCACCGATTTTATAAATCTATGCCTCAAAGAAACGTATAGCGTTGAAAAGGAGTTCCAAGAGCTCTGGCAGCGCATGGGACTTTCAGCTGATTGGGATAACTGTTATTCCACGATTTCATCAAGCTCTCGCAAAATATCACAAGAATCATTTTTACGTCTTTTGCAAAAAGGGTTTGTATATCGTAAAAATGAACCCGCACTCTATTGCACCACGTGCCGCACCAGTGTTGCTCAAGCTGAACTTGATGATGCACAAAAGCCGTCCATCTTCAATGACATTGTATTCAAAGACAGCAAGGGAAATGATCTGATCATCGGCACTACTCGCCCAGAACTTTTGCCCGCCTGCGTAGCACTTTTTTATAATCCTGACGATAATCGCTACCAACATTTGCAAGGCACCCAGGCAACGGTACCATTATATAATTTTAGCGTACCTATTATTGCCGATGAAAAGGTGAGCATAGAAAAAGGCACTGGACTGGTTATGTGCTGCACCTTTGGCGATAAAACCGATATCGAATGGTACAAAAAATATAACTTGCCATACAAACAAGCGATTGGGCTTGATGGTAAATTTACGCCAGATACCGGCATCCTTGCCGGCTTGAGCGTATTTCATGCACGTGAAAAAATTATACAGGCATTAAAAGATGCAGGGCTTTTAGTTAATCAAAAACCAATTGTGCATACGGTCAATGTACATGAGCGATGCAAGAAAGAGATTGAATTTCTTATGCTGCCGCAATGGTTTTTAAATCTCATTGACCACAAAAAGAAATTTATCGAGCTGGCTGACAAGATCCACTGGTTCCCGGCTCACATGAAATCGCGCTATGTTAATTGGGTAGAAAACATCGGTTGGGATTGGTGCCTCTCACGCCAACGTTTTTATGGTATTCCATTTCCGGTCTGGCATTGCACCACGTGCAATCACGTAATTACTCCATCACTCGATCAACTGCCAATTGATCCGCAAGAAACGCCGTATCAAGGGACATGCCCACAATGCGCAAGTAATAGCATTATTCCTGATACCGATGTCATGGACACCTGGAACACCTCATCGTTAACGCCCTATATCTGCTTTAATCTTTTTTATCCAAAGGCAGAATCGGTTTTTACTGACGGCCAGCTAAAAGAATTTCTGCCCATGAGCATGCGGCCCCAAGCGCATGATATTATTCGCACCTGGGCATTTTACACCATCGTTAAAGCATGGATGCATAATCAAGAAATTCCATGGCACAACATTGTGATATCGGGGCATGTGCTTGCTGAAAGCAAAGAAAAATTATCAAAATCAAAAGAGAATGCATCAACATCGCCGCAAGGATTACTCGAGCGCTATCCTGCCGATGTTATTCGCTATTGGACAGCATCGGGTGGACTCGGCCACGATATTGCGTTTTCAGAAACACAATTAAAAATAGGCCAACGGCTGGTTACTAAAATTTGGAACGCGTTTCGCTTTATTCATGAGCATGTCAGCACCATGCCGCAAGAGCAGCCACAAACACCGCTTGGTGAAGTTAATGAATGGCTTTTGCATACTGCAACGCAAACATTTGAGCGCTCTACGGCATATTTACAGCAAAATGAATTTGGATTAGCGCTTGATGCTATTGAAAAGTTTTTCTGGCATAATTTCTGCGACAACTATTTAGAGCTTATCAAAGATCAACTGTTTCATCCCGATGCATACATTGATCTTGAGCTGAAAGCAACTCGCTGGACATTGTATCAAGTAGGCTTGCGCATCTTGCAAATGTATGCACCATACCTGCCATTTATCACGGAAAATATCTACACGCTGCTTTATCAAAAGCAGCTGGGCATCGCTTCAATCCATCAAACAAAATATAAAAATATACAGCAAGGATATCTATTTGAGTACAGTGCACACAACATGGAAATTATTATTGAACTCATTAGCACCGTGCGCCGACTCAAAACAGAAAAGCAACTTTCTCTCAAAGTACCCTTGACTGAGCTAACCATTACGTGCGAAGATGAACATCTCTTACATCAACTTGAAGCGCAAGAAAGGCTCATTCGGGGAATCACACATGCACAGAAGATCCATTGGAAAGCGCAAGAGTATCATGAGGCAGCGCTTATAGGCGCTGATGATAGTTGGAAAGCACAGATTGCAATTGCAATGAAAAAAACATAATAATTTCGTAAAGGTTTTTATGTCACATCTAAAAAAATATCGCACCTTGTACCTCATCTGTCTTCTTACAATTTTTCCTACTCACCAACTCTTTTCAGATAAATACCAGTCTCTGAGTCAAGAAAATAATTCTAAACAATTGATTACGCACGAACTATTAATGAAAACAATGCCACTCGATTACCAAGTAGATAAACAGTGTTCACAAAAGAACCATTATTTTGCGCGCCTAGTCATGGCGGCAAGCGTTATTGGAGTTTATGCATGGGATGTTCATGCAAACAAAACACAACCCCGAATCACTGACTTCGCCTTAATACCTCTCGTTATGATCGGATGCGATCAAGTTCTCAGAGCTTTAATTGGACTTGCAAGTAATAAAACTGTGCTAGAACATAAAGAAAGCATAACGTAAGAAAATATGATTATAGTTCGTAATCTGCAGCGCAAAATTAAAGTTGATACAGCGCAGCTTAAAGCTGATGCGCAAATAGTTTTAGATGCGCTGGACTATAGTAACTTTGATCTTGGCATTATGCTTGTCAATAATAAAACTATGCATGCATACAATAAAGAATATCGCCAGCGCGATAAACCAACTGATGTCCTTTCATTTCCCTACCACCCACAGTTAAAAGCAGGCGATCGCATCAAAGTAAAAGATCCAGAAGATCAAAATCTTGGCGATATTATCATTGCCCCTGAGTATGTGATGCACGATCTACCAAAATGGAACACAACCTTTGACAACCATATGCAGCGATTACTCGTACATGGCATCTGCCATTTGCTTGGTTATGATCATATCGAAGATGCAGATTATAAAATTATGCGCAAAAAAGAGCTTTTTTTATTGAAAAAATTACAAAAAGCCCTACTATAAAACATTATTGATTCATTTTCATCATTTCTTTTCATCCGTTAGGGATCTACATGTCTATTCAAAATATAAAAATTGTTTTCTTAAGTACCGCGGTTATTTTCAACCTCAATACGTTCGGCATGGAAAAAGAAGGGCTACCTGAGATCAACCTTGATAGCAATACTTCGCAAAATACAACAAATAGCCCGCAGTCTCCCCGCAACAAAAACCCAGAGTTCGAGTTTAATGAGCAAAAGCAACCCAAACCTAACCAAAACGATACCTTCCCACAAGGCAATATTAATGTAAACCAAGCACAAAATATTAATAATTTTCATAAGCCAATTATGGTTATGCCTGATGTAGCAGGAACCCATGAGCTCGATGCAAAAGCAGAAGGAATTTCTCGCGGAATTCGCGAGGAAGCTCAAGAACAAGCATATATGAGAGAAGCATTAAAAAATCGAAAGGCAAAAGAAGATTTTATTGATATGCAAGCAGAATTAGCAGCGCGAAAACAAATAGCCACTCAAAAGCTATTAACTACTCTTAAAGCTGATACTCTTGATGATGAGAAAAAAGCTGCTGCGATGGAAGCAGATATATCGGTATATAAAAAGCACTATATTATAACCAAGTATCAAGATACGCTTATGGCATCTGCTTTAGAAGAGGCCAAAGTTATTGCTGCAAAAACAGTAGAAGCTGAAAAATATCTCAATGAGCATCATCCTGATCGCCAATTTAAAGCGCAACTTATAGCAGCACTGAAAAATACGGCACTTAAATTAATACAGGTTGGCATCATTAAAGCTTCAGATGTGGCGATAAATGTCGGAGTAAGTGCCGCCTTCGAACTTTTCATAAACTTGCCACACCCCTTCTGCAGACAACTTAAAGAAGCGAGAGAGCGTTCAGAACAAATACAAGCAGTAAAAAATATAGATGCAAAACAAAAACAAGAAAAATTAGTCACGCAAGAGGCTTTACAAAAAGATATCACCTTACTGAACCTTTGCTGGCAACAGATTCAGCAAGCTAAAGAGATGGCAAATAACACCCAAGATCCTGAAGAAAAAAATGAGCGGAAAGAAATTTGTAATCAATTAGAAGATCAGCATTTTCAAACGCTCACCAACCTGACAGCTATGATACAACTTAATTTAAAAAATCAGCCGCATATGCAATCATTACTTGCAGAGCAAAAAAAGCGTTATCAAAAAATGAAAGAAGCTGCTGCTCAGCAAATGCAGGCGGCAATGGAGCAAGCAGCAAAACAAAATCAACAACAAAACACTATGTCCGCTTTGCCAAAAATGCCAATGCATGCCGCATCAGCTGGTCAAATGCCACAGTAGAATCGGCATACTGCTCATTGAGATAGTTCATAGCGGCAGAAATTTCTTGTCTTGAATAATTAAGTGATTTTAAGACTTGATTAATATTATGCCGCTCATGCAATGTCGATGAAGCGCCAAGATTCGCACCACTTTCCACGAGCTTTGCTACTTTATGCTTGAGCTGCACAATAATCTGTTCCGCCTTTTTTGCACCAATACCACTGACATTACTCAATGCACCATCATTACCTGTTTGCACTGCTTCTAAAAATTCACTTGCACCCAACTGCGCCAAAACTGCCATCGCCAATTTAGGTCCAAGCCCTGAGCAACTAGTAATCATTAAAAAAACTGTTTTTTCAAGCGCTGTGTTAAAGCCAAAAAGCGATGGGCCATTTTCTTGATTCCAATGCATATGCACGAGTAAATTAACTTTTTGCCCAACCATAAATGGAGTGGCCTGCGGCACCTGCAATCCCAATCCGATACCACCAACATCAATAGTAATCTGCCCGTCTATAACTTCTTGAATAGTTCCTGAAATCGTATTAATCATATCTTCACTTCCCAGTTTTTTCAAAAATAGCTGATATATGTGGCCAACCAATAACATTTCCTTTTGATCGCTTTTGTATTTCAGTTCCCCCATATACCACAAAGGAGTTTTCTGGCTTAGCATCAGCGAGCTCATTCCAATACGTAAGCCCGTCAAAAAAATCGCTATTAATAGTCATACCTGCTTTTATTTCTATAGGAAATAGTTTATCTGCTCGCTCTAAAATACAATCGACCTCGTGACCAGTTTTATCCCGCCAAAAATAAAGACGAGGCGTTCGATCGCTATTATAAAAACTTTTGTACAACTCAGAAATGACCATCGATTCAAACAATCCTCCTTTTAAATAATGCAGGGCAAGCTGTTCTTCCGTTTCAATTCCCAAAAGCGAACAAGCAAGCCCTGTATCGTAAAAATAAATTTTTGGCGTTTGCATAAGCCGCTTATTGAAATTTTGAAAATGTGGTTGGAGAGGAAAAATAATATAACTTGCCTCTAAAACACCTAACCACTTTTTTATCGTATTGTAGCTAACCCCACAATCATTACCTAATGATGTAAGATTTACCAGCTGGCCCATGCGTCCTGCACACATTTTGATAAATCTCTGGAAAACTGCTAAATCAGTTACTTGTGTTATGGTACGCACATCCCTCTCAACATACGCCATAATATAATCTGCATACCATTCAACTGGATTATAATTTTGCGCATAAATAATAGGATAAAAACCATTTAAAATTGCTCGATCTGCGCTTGGAATTGATATATTAGCATCCTGCAGCTCAGCAATTGATAAAGGAAGTAATGTATGGAAAGACACTCGTCCAGCCAACGTTTGAGTAACTGCTTGCGTTACCAGAAAGTTTTGTGAACCAGTCACAATATAATAACCGGGTTTGCGTGCGCGATCCACACTGGTTTGAATATATGAAAGAATAGTTGGCGCATGCTGTATTTCGTCCAAAATAACACCGGGGCTCGTTGCATATTGTGCAAGAAAACCTCGTGGGTCGCTCGTTGCAAATGCCCGTATATCATAATCTTCCAATGAAACATAATTATGCTCAGGAAAAGTGGTTATAGCAAGCGTT
>Ga0209624_10001185_pt1 | contig 21212 bp, 18 predicted proteins | sample JacPinW_OM2H0_O1_FD_188565 | JGI IMG/M metagenome (GOLD analysis project Ga0209624, IMG submission 188565) | Forest soil microbial communities from Algoma, Ontario, Canada - Jack Pine, Ontario site 1_JW_OM2H0_O1 (SPAdes) (version 2) | ecosystem: Environmental > Terrestrial > Soil > Boreal...
AGGATTCACCTGCGGCGGTCCGATTCCTTTCGGTCGAGCCTCTGCTCCAGGATGTAGGAACGCTGCCTCTCGAAGGCATTGCGTGGGTGATCGTCGGAGGCGAGAGCGGACCGGGCGCAAGGCCGATGGAAGAAGACTGGGTTCTGTCAATCCAAGCCCAATGCGAGGATGCCAACGTGCCGTTCTTCTTCAAGCAATGGGGTGGCGTCCGGAAGAAGGTGCACGGGCGCACACTGCAGGGGAATACCTATAGCGAATTCCCGTTGCGAGTATCGAATCCTACTCTTCCTGCCGTCACGCGGAAGCACTTTGTAAAGGAGATCGAGGGATCGCCACTGGTTCAGCTCGCGTCTTGTTGAACCCCTATTGCGGTGTCGCATTCCCCACCAATGAGCGCATTGGCGATTTAGCATCAACTGAAAAGACTGAACGGTTTAGTGTGGGGAAGCACACTTTCTCAGCGGGTCACTGAATATCAAGGGGTTCTGCTCCTACGGTTGTTCACTGAACCGTTAGCGTCACAGTGCTGAGCACATTCACATTCCCACCGCTACCTCCTGAGATGTTGACAGTGTAAGTCGCTGGAGTAGTCTGCGGTGTCACAGTCTGAGCTGAATTATTGCAGCCGAGCGTCAGCCAACATGCTCCTACCGCCAGGGCAAGCAAGCATGCACGCCAGTTTTCCGATGCAGCGAAGCGTCTGCGTCGAAAAAGAGTCGAGATAAAGCCGACGATGCAGAAAACGAGAGTTCCCTGACCGGGTGCGACGTTCCTGAAGTCGGCAACAGTTTGGGCTCCTACGGTAGAGAGCGTCAGTATGGATGTCGCAGTGCCCCCCGCCGTAAGCGTGACCGTAGGCTGGGAAAGCGAACACGTGGGGGCGGCTGAGATGGTGAGCGAACCAGAATAAGAAACTGCGCAGGTAAGATTCGCAGTGCCAGTGAATCCGCCGAAGGAGGTGATAGTCAGGGTATCGAGTCCGGTCGCACCGGGTGCAGGCAAGGTAACTTGCTGCGTGGCGGGAGTGACTGTGATGCCAGCTGCACTGCTTACGACGGTGAGTATGGAGGAGGTTGAGGTTAATGTGTACAAATCTCCCGGCCAGAATGCCGTGATGCTATGGCTGCCGGCTGACAGCGTAGGGCTGAAGGTTGCGGTCGCCGTAGTAGTGCTGGTGGAAGAGACTGCGACGGCCGGCTTGACGCTTCCTATGATGGACTTCCCGTCGAATAACTGCATGTTCGGCGTGTACTCCCCGACTGGGACGTTGAGTACGCCGGAGACAGTTGCTGATAGCGTGATGCTGGTGGTGCTCGCGGTGAAAGCTGGTCCACTAAGTGCGGTGGTCGTTGGAAGCGCGGCGACGGAGATTGTCAAGGGCGTCGAGGTGACTGCAGCGTAAGTGCTATCGCCCGGATAGGTGGCGATATAGGAATGCGACCCGGCTGCCAGTTTCGAGAAACTCTCCTTAAGCGGACTTGCTTGGATTTTGAGCGGCACGAGCGATCCGCCGTTTACCTCATTCAGGGTGATGAGTGCCGCAGGTGCGGAAGTTGAGCCGATGCCGGTGAATGTTGCCATCAGTGTCACTGACATCGTGGGATCAATGGATGACACAGATGGCGTCAGAACCAGTGAGTCTGCGGCTGTCCCCCCCGGGCTGAGATTAAGTGAGACCGCGTTGGATGTTGAACCTTCAAACGTACTGTCTCCGTTATAGGTTGCGGTGACGCGGACGACCCCGTAGGGGAGGCTCGTGGAAGAGACGCTGTAGGAGGCCTGTCCGGAGGCACTGAGTGGCTGGAGGGATCCGCTAGGAACTCCGTTCACATAGAACTGTACGGCACCGGTAGGCACTGTGGCGGAGGCTGTGGCAGCAACCGTGGCAGAGAAATTCAGGGGTTGCGTGCCGGTGATGTTGCCGGACGAACCGCTGAGCGTCGTTGTCGTGGGTGCGCCTGCGGTGAGGGCGGCATTGATAAAGTTGGCGACATCGAGCGATCCCCACCCCGTGGCCAAATCATAACCGGTTGTGACCAGGTATCCAGGTAGGCCCCCACTGAGCCCGCTTTGACCCGGAGTGCTGTTGTTGCACAAACTGGGCGTGACAGCGGTGCAATTGGATACGCCGCTTGAGCCCTGCGTGACATCGTGGAAAGCAGTACTGTAGACCCGGTTCGCGAGCCGATAGATAAGAGGATTGAGAGTGCCTTGCGGGCCACCAAGCTCTTGGTCGAGTAGTGCCGCTATGCCCGCCATGGAAGGAGCCGAGGCCGACGTGCCAGAGCCATTGGCGTCGAACGTATAACCTCCCTGGGAGTTGGGGGCACAAGGTCCACCCGAGCTATTGAAGTAGCAACCCGCATAACCGTCGTGGGGGGATGCGGAGAAGCTGATGTCCGGCGTGTCTCGAAATCCGTCGGCGGGTACTCCCGTTCCGGTTTGAAACGCGGGTTTGGGGAGATAAATACTTGCTCCACCGCCGCCCGCATTCACAATGGTTGTTCCGCTACTGGTCGTGGGGTCATTCCAAACGCCCTCCGGGATGTAACCGAGCGCCGAACCCAGGTTGCTATTATTGCTGTTCGCCCAATATGCATGGGGATTCGCAGTGTCGTTGAATTCTGTGCCGCCAACGCAGGTCACAAATCCGCTGGAACAGTACCCGTTGATGCTCAAACTTTGAGTCGGAGGGGGGGCCACGTTGTGGCTATCACACCCTGCCGCACCAGAGTCTCCTGCAGATACAAAGGTAGAGATTCCCTCAGCAGCCCCTTGTGAGAAGAGGCTTGCGTAGAAGTTTGTCATCGCCTGACCGGCATTACCCTCGCATGCGATGTAGCTGAGCGTCATGATCGGATCAAGTAGTACCTGCACGTTGTAGGAGATCGCCGTGATCAATCCGCCGGTCGCTTCGGAACTGACGACCAGATCCGGCTGGGCGCCGGGCGCCGTGCCGATCACCCGTTCCACATCCAACGTGGCTTCATCCTGATAGTCGTTGTTCTGTTGTCCGGGGTCCGCGCCGTTGGTTGGAATCACAACATTTACGGCTTTAGCCGGCAGGCCGAAGATGGTTTCATACGTGCTGATATCGGCTGGGTTGACCTGGGATTGGCCGATGATGGCGATCTTGATGCCTTCCCCATTGATGCCGGACTTGTAAACCGGAGTGAGATCGTAAATGGTCGCAAAATCCGCAGGCGCGATGGAATGACTTCCGCTTGAAGTAGTTAGCTGGGGACTAGGCTCCGAGGCGCGATTCGTCTCGATGCTGTGCGGACGGTGCAGCGGAATCTCAGCGAGACCTTCGATGGCGGCGACCACGGGTTGAAATGCCGCCGGTATGGTCGGTTCCGTGGTGGGGGCTCGCCATGTTTGCTTGCCCGGCGAGCTCATTCCCGGGATCCTATAGAGGTGAATGGAGGTCTGCAAGGTATCTTCGACCGCGGAAGCGGGGCCAGAGAATTCGATGAAGATCCCGCTCGGTGCTACTGACTCGACCTTTAGCCCCTGCGAGGTGAGCCACGTAACAATGGCGGCGGTGTCCGCGGGTGCTGGCCCATATATTGTGCCGATCTCTGAGGGAGTGAGCCACTTGTGGAAGAGGGATGAAGACGGGTTTTGCTGGTCGGCGAGTCTTGTTTGAAATGCAGCCTCGCGGGCGCCATCCCGCGTAAGGAGAAGTTGCAGATGAATGATCGTCGATGGAGGTACAGGCCCGATCTCATTCTCCGGGATCGACCATGCAGTACGATGACCGCTCAGTGTTGTCCGGGCGGAGAGTTCAGCTTCCGGTGAGATGCGCCGGACGGCACCGTTCTCATTTTGCGACGGGAACTGCTGAGCCCTTCCATATAGGCCGAATAGAACGACCAATGTCAACAGCGATGTCGCGATAGTTCTTAGGTTTGAATAGAAGGTGGAGCGACATGGCTTCCTGCCTGTTCGCATCGAAGAGACCTCGGCGAAATGGATACTTTGTGAGTGCGGAAAAACTGATCGAGACCCCTGCGCCATCAGGAACCTTTGGTGAAGGTTTTCCATAGCGCATTGTTGAGGATGATGCCGAATCCCCAGGCGGGCTTCAAAACGGAGTTGGAGGGTATGGTGGTATTGCTGAATACGGTGGCATTTGTATTGGCACAGTTGGTCGTGGTCTGCGTGGTCACCGTGGTGGTGGTTGTAATTCCTCCCGGAGATGTCTGCGAAGCGGTAGACGATGTTGTCGCGACGACTGGGGCCGTAGCAGTACATGGAATGAAGCCGGCGCCCAATGTGCTCCTGTTTTCGAGGACCACGCCGCTATAGAGCTGCAGGCCCGGAACGATGTCGAACGATGGCCCCAAGGTAAAGTTTCCGAGGCTGCTGACTGATGTTCCGATGAAGAATCCGAATCTTTCCTGAGTGCGACGGTAGCTGTAGCTGGAGAGCAATGGGCCGAGTTTGCCCAGCTTGGTAGTCGGGTAAGTATCGTGGCCGAAGAGGTACCAGGTGATTCCCGCGGTCGCAGTCGATTGGATGGGCCCGTTGACGGTCGCGAATGCGTAGGTGGCCGAGCTTACAACCGGTGTGCCTATGTTGACGGTAGGCGGGGTTGTTGGCACGGAGGTTGTCGTGACGGTCGTGGTGACAGCCGTTACGGGAAGCGTGAGTGCTGAGTAGGTGGTGTTGGTGAAGCGGATTCCAAGGAAGCCTCCGGAAACAGCGAAGTTGGCCCAACGGTGACGCTCCTGCAGGTTGGAATTCGCCGTTAGCGCGGTGGGCGCTGGAGCATTTCCCCCGGGTGGGGCATTGGCTGCCGACTTGCCGCTTGGCGCCGCGGTGACGTTCAGGTTATTCGTGGGCGGTTGAGGCGCAGGAGTTCCGGCAGGCTGAGCGTTGCCGGTTGGAGCCGAAGAAGTTCCTGGAACCTGAACGGTGGCAGATGGATTCCCGTTGCTATCTGTGGTGACGGTAACAGCAGCCGGGGAGCTTGTGCCGGCGACCGAGATTACGATTTTGTTCGCTACGGATTTATCGATTGTGATGGTCGTCGCAGGCTTGGACTTGTCTGGGTCTGAGTTCTTCAGGTCGCTGACCTGGACGACCTTGTAGGACGCGGGGGGCGGCGGATCGGATACCGTAAAAGAGAGTTGCAGCAAAGTATTCGCCGCGACCGGGCCGAGGATCCCGAGAGCGCTCACAGATGATTTCTGTGACCACTCATTGAGCTGAGTGAAGTTGTGAATGATGCCCGTCTCGGCAGTTTGAAGCTCTCCTTGAACTGATTCGATCGAGGATATGACACTGTCAGCCCTTTTCTTTCCTTCTTTCAAGGTCCCCTGAAGGTCCCCCAGATTAGTAATTCCACAGGTCTCGGAGTGCACTTTTGTCTCGTCGTTGCTCAGGTTATTTTGATCTTTAACGAGACTGTCTCCGGCGTTCGCAAAGGCTTGGATAGTCGTGACCGCGGAGTTGTAGGCCTGCACAACCGCAGTAAGCCTTTCAGAACGACGTTGAACAATTAGAGAATTTCTTTGGTAGCTTGCTGCATCGGTCCGAGCGGCATCTTGCGCTGCCGCGCACTCGATTTTTAATCCCTCGTCCTTAATCCCGGTCATCATCTTCTTGCTGGAAAAGAGGTCGCCCGTTACAGGCAGCAAACCCGATGAAGCGGCGAAAAGGAGAAGCGCGTGGTATTTCTGCTTGAGCGTGTTTATGTCCTCGACCGCCTTGTTGTAATCTTTGCTGAACTGAGTGCAGGAGCCGCCCGCTTCGTTCTTGGGCGGGGTAACACTGAGATCGTCAAAAAGTGTCTGCGGATCCTCGCCGAGTTTTTCAACACCCCCAGGACCCCCAGGGCCCCCAGGAGCCGGAGCTCCCTCAATTACAATCGCGTCCGGGACGGTTATATTGATCTGCGATGTGGTCGCTGTCTGGCCAAATTTGAGACCACATACGGCGATGAGCACCTTTTCCGTTGTAAATGTCGCTGGAGTGAAAACACTATCGATCTCGGTGAGTGCGATGTATGGCGACCGAGCCTTCTTCTTCCCAGGCTCCTTCACAGGCGGTTCAAGCCAATACCGCTTCTGGCTGGTGGCTTCGTAGATGAGGACCGGATAGTCTTGCTGCCAATCCTTCGTAAGGATCGGGCGGGAATTGCCTAGCTTGACGCCTTTTGCCGGTTTTGCCGGGTAGAGATGAAGATCCGGACAGACGTACTCGAGTGTGCCTGGTGGCGGGACTGATGTGTCTGGTTCAGGTTGCTTGGTTGATGTGTCTGGTGCAGGCTGCGACGATGGTGCGGATTGCGTCGCTGGCTCCCCTTTGGCTTGCGCTGGTTTGGCTGCCTGCGCTATTACCACAGCCTGTAGACAGGGCAGAAGAAGAACTACCCCTAACCGTGCGACGAGCGTCTTGATGGATGTCATGACAACTATTGTTCCTTCAAACTTCATGCGCTCAAGCCTTTTTGTGGGATTTTGTTATTTCTTCCCAGACCGTGCAACGGAGTTCAAGTTTGCGGTCCATAGCTCGCCTATCTGCTTCTGGGGTTGAGGATTCTGGACCCAACATCCGTTGTTCGATTTGAAATTGCACAGATATTTCTCACGAGCCTATCGTGGCGCGTTACCTGACATAGCAGAAGACGCCTGAGGCGCTAGAGCAGTGAACACATCTGTCGCACTCTTAGTTCCTTCTTTTTCGGGAGTAAAGGCGGGGTTCTTCGCCAAGAAATCAGTATTCTGGAATCCGATGCTATGCTGCATCGAGGCCGGCGAATCCAGCGCGAGCAGGTTCACATGCTGCTTGGTCTCGGTAGCCCCACCGGGTCCCGGCGCGGGCGAATACGCAAGAAAGTTTAGATGCATTGAAGGTATCTGCAGCGCAAAGTAGTTATCTTCGCTACCCCCCGGACCACGCGAGTGAGATGCCTTATCGTGTTTTATTTTGCTCAACTGATCGGCTATGGCTTGTTGACCAAAACTGACTAGTTTCCACTGTCCGTTTTGATTCTCAAGTGTAATGATCAATCGACCGCTACCGTTCACCAACACTGGATATAGTCTGCGTTGGGTGGGGATCATCAGCGATCCAGGATCGGATCCGGGCGTGTATTTGCTCAGTTGGTCTGCGCGGACGTAAAACAGAGGTACGCCCGAGCCGAGCGTCATATGTTGCACTTCCTCCACGTTGGCAAAGCCGAATTGTGCATAGTTTGTTGATGTGATAGATCGACGCAGCATTCCCAGAGCGAAATCCGCGGCCTGATCAGCGGATTGATCTGCCTTCGATGATCTGGACGCGCTCTTAGGATGTTGGCTGTACATTTCCGATGCCAAGCCGGTGAGGAGTACGCATAGAACAATGGGGGAGAGCATGCGTGCCATATACAAGTAGCCTCATTTACAAATTGCCAAAATTGTAGAAGTCACTCCAATGTTTGTGATTATTGGCAGCATCAACATATTCGCTGTAGGTGATGAGGTAATGGCTTCCTTGATTGGGAGCCCATGGATCATCAACTTCAATCATTGGAGCGCCGCTAAGATTGCTATATCCAACGGCCACCATCATATGGCCGCCTCCTCCAGTCCATTGCCAAGAAAAGGCCACTGGCATTTTCCTGCAGCCGATTTGCCGCTGGAGTTCTTGAAGTGGCAGCGCCACGTTATTGGGTGTCCTTAAAAAAGCGATATGGTGTTTGTCGAATTCTGGCCACCCTCCGTCATTACACGCTGCCGGCGCAGAGCCAGTTGGACAGCAATTGGTTTGATGAAAGTAATCATTCGCCTCAGAACACTGTTGGACTGTCTGGCCCATATATGCCATTACCATTTGACCGGATGCCGCCCAACACCAGTAGTTCAGCTCTTGCGGATGCAAGGTGACCGGTAAGGTTATAGATTGGGGAAGGCTGGTGCACGTTATCCCACCTGGAGCGGGGGATTTCTTTGAGCATGATGCACATAGGAAGGTTACCCCCAATGCCATCAAGACGAGCCAGCGGCGAGTACACGGAAACTTTTTCATCATTGAGCCACCCTGACCTCCGATAAGAAGGGGCACCGGAATAGATGAATTGATCTTTGGGTGAGGCGATCTACGACTTACAGAAGATGACGACCAACAATAACGTAGATCGCGGGAAAGTCAAGAGAAATCACAACCAGTTCTTCTTACAGTGAGGTTAGACCTGCACGTACCCGAGAAACCTAAGCGCGGAGCGCACTTTCGCACGAGTAAAATCATCCGATCTGAGAACTCCGCTAGCTTTGAGCACATCGTTAGTCTGCTTCGCAGCTGCCGACTCGTCACCAATCCGTCACCAAAACCAGGCGGCTTGGCGATGCATTCTGTCCACGACCAGGTATCCAGAAGCTGTTAGCAGAATTCTTAAGGCTTCGCCGAATTCTTCGCCGAATTGTGCGCCGAAAGGGCTCCAATTTGTCCTTTCGGCTCCTGTCTACTCCGTTGATAACATTGCCTCTCCAGGGTTCACGACTGCTCTGTTAACCGAAGGGTTGTAGGTTCGAGTCCTACCTCAGGAGCCAATTTAGAATCAATAAAGTTACACCTTCCCAGCATCCTCCAAAAAGTGCTAAAAAGAGCCATTGTGGGGGATTTTGTGGGTACCCTAAACAAAAATCACTCACAATCCTGCTCAATCATGAGTACTGACTCGGTCGAGAATTTCTGGGGTGTTTGGTCGATACGTGGAGAAAACGCTATGCGACCTTCGAATTTCTAGAACCCTTCGGGAGCGGCTTTTTCGTCGGGGGTCGCTTGACGATCGATTCTAGCGCGTCACGCTTAGCTTCCATTCGAATGTGACTATAGTGCTTGAGCATGTTCTTTGATACATGACCGGCGATGTCCATGATGGTCTGGTCTCCTGCTCCGCTTTCGGCGAGATGGGTGATCATGGTGTGGCGATGATCGTGCCAGCGTCCCTTAACCTTGGCGTTTTTGCGCACGTTGTTCCATGCAGTCTTCAGGGTAGTGACCGGTCTTGTTGGATCGCTCGGACGCGGCTTCCCGAAAGGGAATACATACCATTCGGGCTTGATTTCTGAAAATCTCTCCTGGTACCACTCCGCGTATTCATTCATCGTGGCCGAAAGAGCAGAGTTCAGTGGAATCGTGCGTCCTTCACCGGCCTCGGTTTTGCTCTTGCCGACTGTCAGATAGCCCCGTTTCAGATTGATCTGGTTCCAAGTGAGCTGTTTCAATTCGGCATCCCGTATGCCAGCATTCAGGGCAAGCATGATGGTCGGATCGATATGGGGAGAACGCGCCTTTTTGGCTTGATCTAACATCCGTGCCTTCTCTTCGTCGGTATAGGCTTTACCGATACTGCGGAGCCGGTTGATCGTCTCGGATACGTGCCGTATCTGGACTCACAAGGTTCAGGCGTCCGCTCCAGGTACGCATCGCGTCCAGCAACACGCCTCTGTCATGCAAAACGGGCTGCAAATACGGTCCCATATCGCTGCAAGAACAACAAGGAGAAAACGAGCATGTATTTAGTCATGGGTATTACTGGAAAAGTTGGTGGCGCCACCGCGCGGCACCTGCTGAAGCAAGGCAAACAGGTGCGAGCATTTGTGCGCGATCGCGAGAAGGCGGCGAAGTGGGCAGACCAAGGCGTGGAGTTGGTCGAGGGAGACTGGAACGATTCGACGGCCATCGCGGCGGCGCTCAAAGGTGTTGAGGGCGCGTTTGTGATGTTGCCGGCTGTATGGGCACCCTCGCCTGATTACAGAGAAGCAAAGAGCGTGACTGCGAACTATGTCGAGGCGCTGACCAAGGCAGTGCCCCCGCGGGTGGTAGCGCTCTCGTCGATGGGCGCGAATAGAACAAGCGGAGTGGGGATGATCACGGCCTTATCACTTATGGAGCAAGGTCTTCGCATCCTGCCATCTCCGGTCGCATTTGTGCGCGCAGGCGGCTTTTCGAAAACTTTCTTTTCGGCTTACAGGTCGCCCAAGGCGGAACGCTACCGGTCTTCTACAATCCTACAAACCGGAAATCGACAATGGTCGCGTCAGACGACATCGGCGCAGAGGTGACAACGCTTCTGACCGGGCCGGCGTGGTCAGGGCATCGCGTCATCGAACTGGGTTCGATGGTAAGCGCGGATGAAGTGGCCGGACAATTGGGTGAAGTCCTGACACTCGACGTAAAAGCCTTTGCAGTCCCGTGCAGGGTGGGCGGAAGCGTTCGAGCAGTTCGGCATCCCGAAGGGCCACATTGGGCCTGCCGAAGAAATGTATGAGAGCGTTAACGCGGGATGGATGGACCTCGGAGTCACGGGAACGGAGCACGTAGCGGGTACGACGTCGGCACGCGATGTATTGGCGGCTGCACAGAACGCCGTCAAGCGGTAAGTCCGGGGCAAGCTGAACCAGCTCGGTTCCTTGGGAAACTGCGGCGCTAACACCAAAAAAAATTGAGCTCAAACATGAAAGTTCTTGTTTGAGCTCAACGGTGGAACCAGACGGCTGATCGTCCGGTTCCACCCTGGCGAAGGCCTTTCCGTCGTGGCCCTGGTTTGCTCGAGGGCGAGCGCCGATCTGCCATGATCGAGGGCGATGCTCGTGTCGAGGGCACCCTCACCTATTCTCTTGTGGTGAAGGGTGCAGAAAGCTCTCGCTTAATGCACGACCCGGAGGATGTCCCGTCCATGCAGCGCGTCGATTTCAGTCGCGTACAAGAGCCGACTTATTGCAGAACGATTTGAACCATTTAAACCGCAAGAAGAGGATCGCTTTTCATATGAATGCTGAACACACAATCGATAAACCCGCGTGGGCAGGTCGAGCAACTCAAATAGCAGCGATGGTAATAACCGGCCTCGTCGCCGTCATCTGGATGTACTTCGGGAGGTTATATCTAATTCACGATCCCGGCGAATGGAGGATCGCCAATCAGCAGCGCGGATACCCGCTCTATATCATCCCTCTGATTGGCATGACCCACATCCTTGGTGGCGTGGGCCTTCTGATTCCCAATGTGCCTCGATTGACTGGAGTGGGTTTACGCCAGTCTCGCGATCAATCTTTTACTCTCTTTCTATTCACAATTGAATTGCGGTGGCAGTACTTGGGATAAATTTGATCCGATTCTCGTCATGGCGTTCGTCTTTGCATCGTATGTATTAAGACGCTGCATGCGCACAAGCAGGTGGTCGATATGAAGAACACGCTCGGCGGGCAGTTTTTCCTTCCTCCATGTAGGTGAGCGTTCAGCTAGTTTTGCCCACAGGTGCTAATTCGTTCCGATAAGTCGCAGTGTGTTTACTAACTTCTGAACAGCGAATGCTCTATTGGAGAGAACAGGCCGATGCACGTTTCCAGATCGATCTTCGCTCGAAACGCGCATTGGCGATATGGCGCTCACTAACATCTTCGGCCCCACTAGCTTCCGAATCGCCGACCGCCAGCCGGCGGATGTCATATCACAGCACACCATCGCCAAAATCTTACTAACGTTCCAAACAGGTCAAACATTCCGATAACCCCGTTCCTGTATGACCTAGCGGTTGCCATCCGGATCGCAGAAGTTGGCGAAGCTGGCATAGTCTCCGCGCGCAGGATCGAGTCCGGGTTCGAAACTTCCGTCCCAAGCTTCTATGGGCGTCTTATGCTGGATCTCACCGACTTCCAGGCCACGTTCCAGCAGATGGCTCCGCGCTCCCTCGAGGTCCGCTACGACAAGATAGACGTTGCGAAGCGAACCAGCAGGCGCGCCGGTAACCCCCTTACCGATCTGAATCGAGCAGCTAGAGCCTGGTGGCGTAAGCTGCACGACGCGGAACGCTTCGTTCGGCGAATAGTCCACATCGAGCCTGAAGCCAACCTGATCGACATAGAACCGCAGCGCCCGGTCGATATTGCTCACCGGCACCGTAATCACTTCGAGTGAAAACATCGGTGTTCCCATAGTTCAGCTCCTCCGCCAATTTGAGGCTCTCACTTTCATCACAAATCGATGACCACGTCGCGAATCGGTTGTGAGCAGCAAACGAGAAGGTTGCCTTCGGCAGGCTCATCGAGCGGCTCCGGCTTGTAGATCACTGCTCCTGAAATCAAACCACTCTCACAGTTGTGACAGACGCCCGTGCGGCACGACCAACGGACCGGCACATCGCATGCCTCCGCCAGTTCCAAAATGTTCTGGTAGGCCGATCCATTCCAATGTGCGGCGATGCCGCTGCGCGCGAAGGAGACTAACGGACCGGTATTGGCCTCGCCCTTCGGAGGATGTGGAACTCGCGACACAGCGCTGACGACACCAGGAGTCATCGATTCGCCGCCGTTGAACGTTTCGATATAGATCCGGTCCAGGGCAATGCCAAAACTCGAGAGCTCCGCTTTCATATCTGTCACGAAGCGATTTGGCCCGCAGAGATAGACATCGGCATCGTGTGGAACGCCAATGTCGTCGAAGACCGATCGGGAGATGTGACCGGTAACATCGAAATCCTTGCCTATCTTGTCGCGCGGGTCTGGTCTGCTGTAACAAACATAGCTGCGGCCATTCCGCAACGCGAGCATCAGGCGCCGGACTTCGGCGGCGAACGGATGATGCTGTCGGTCTCTGGCGGCGTGTACCCATAAGACCTGACGGGTTGAGCCGGCTGAAGCCAACGCGTGCAACATCGCGAGAACGGGCGTAACCCCGATTCCTGCGCTGAGGAGCACAACGGGCCGCTCGTCGGGTTTCAGGATGAAGCTTCCGCGCGGCGAACTGAGGTCAAGAGAATCACCGACACGAACGTGGTCCCTCAGCCAAGTTCCGGCTGCCCCCTGTGGCTCGATCTTCACACTGATTCGATAGTGCTCCGTCGAGAGTGGTGGTCCCGACAGCGAATAGCTGCGAAAGAGCGGCGGTCCCCCGCCCGGCCGTGGAAGGCGCAACACGACGTACTGGCCGGGCAGGGCCGTCAGCAGCAGCTGGCCCTCCCAGCTCTTCATGGTCAGCGAGACGACGTCCGCGGACTCCTGATCGATCGTGGCTACCACGAGTCGCCGAAACCCCGGTGTAGCCGGATGTGCGGCGGCTTCCGGCACCAACCCAGGATTTCCACTCGTTTGACTCCCTAGGAGGGCTTCAAACGATGTACGCCATCCGGGCGAGAGCGCCTCGATACGCAATGCGCGCTCCAATTGGTCGTGCGAATGATTGGGTGAATAGAGAAGCGCATTGATCTCGGCGACTGTCATGCGCTCTTTCGCCTCTCCGATCTTTACGATTTCGTCACCTGCACCCACCTCGCCTTCCTTCAGAACGCGAAAATAGAAACCAGGCCGTCCATTGGAAGTCAGCAGTGCAGGCATCCGGGGCTCATTCATCCGAATGCCGACCCGATAGCACGTAACTCGAGGTTGAGTGATCTCGAAAAGTGCACTGCCGATTTGGTAACGGTCTCCAATGCACACGGCATGATCCGGTAATCCTTCGACCGTGAAGTTCTCGCCGAATTGTCCGTGAACGAAATCGGTCCGCTTTAGCTGTCCTTGCCAATACTCATACGATTCGAGCTGGTAAACAAAGACGGCCCGCTGTTCGCCTCCATGCCCGGCGAGATCACCTTGGCCATCTCCTTTGAGATTTAATCGGCCAACCCGACAGCGCCCGCCCACTGGAGCCTTCCAGACCGCCGTGTGTACTGTGCGACCGTTCCACTCGATGTCGCGCGGAAGTCCGACATTCACAGATACGAGCCGAGCCATGGTGCTCCTTTATGGGCTGGCTAACCCGCCGCTACCGGGACGTCGAGGTCGCGATCGGGGCCGTGCGGAATCACAGTCAGACCTTGCTCGAGATGGAGCGGCGCGCCATCGAGCTCGACCGAGACTATATCCGGCTCGAACGACACGAAATTCGAAATGCGGCCGACCTGTGAATAGGCTTCAGGGTATGACCATGCTGCCAGCCGTGTATCGCCGATGTCATAGTAACTGCACAGCCCTTTGTATGGACAAAAGGTCTGGTGTTCAACGGGCGTCAGGGTTGACTCATCGATGTCAACGCGCGTAACGTACCAGCGCGGCGCGAAGCCGGATTCGTAGAGCACTAACGGCCGCTTCGTATCGGCGATGATGCGATCACGATGACGCACAACCAATTGGCGGGAAGACTGCCGGATATCAATACGGTGATAGCTGTCCGCAGCATGGCCCAAAATCCGTTCATCTTCTTCGTAGAAACCGTCCATAGCGGGCCAAGCAAACGCGATGCGCCCTTGTAGTTCGCTTGCATACTTTGGCAGCTCGATGTGCTTCCATGCGCCGCGCGACGCAGTCTTACCGCCTGCCCGCACGGTGTACCAGTCTGTGAGGCTAAGGTCGCGATGGCGAGTTGTCTGCTCCATGCGGTCGAGAGTGTTGGGAGCGATGTCGGTCTCTGGGAAGTATGCCATCGGGTAATGGCCGGGTTCGAAAAGCAGAACGACCTGCTCGCTCTCGGCAATCCAGGTGCCACCGAAGCGGATGCGCATGCGCCGGCGCAAAGGCTCGGCATATAACAATCGTTGAGGTAGCGGTTCGGCTACCAGGAACCGGCCGATTGCGCCCGGTGAGAGCGGGCCTTGTTGCCAGGACAGTCCCATTTTGTCCTCCTCTACTGAAGAATTGAAAGTAGTATAAATAGCACGATACCCGCTTTGGCGCTTCGGGTTCGCCACATGGACTTCCCGTGTGGCGGCAACTTAGTCTGCCAGAGTTGAAGTGGCGGCTTCAAGGACGATGTCAATGACGGGCTTCGGCATCGTCACAGATGGGATGTGATCTGCGTCAGAAATCCTGATGGTTGCTTTCGTTCGCTCCGCCATGAATCTTTGCGTCTTTTCGAGAATCATCCGGTCCTCTTCGGCGATTAGGTACCACGTGGGCTTCTTCTTCCAAGCTGGCGCTGGAGCTTTTTCCAAAATGCAGGCGACGTTAATTGGGCGTTGGATCGCCTCCAGGCCCACCTTTTCCTCCGCCGACGTGTTCGGAGAAACGCGGTAGACAGAAGAAAACCGAACGTACTGTGTGGCGGACCTCCGTTGAACGGATTAATTTGATCGTTGAGGACGTTAAGGGTAGGGTTGGGACGCAAATAGGCAGTTGTCTCAGAGGCGCGCGACTCGTCCACCCCAATCTGTCCAGCTTGAAGAGATCGGTTGGCAGCATGAAATTTGTCTTGAACCTCCTGCCAGGTCAGCGGCTGCTGTCCACGCAGCAGGGGCGGTCCTAGAAGAATCAAAATCGCACAGATTGCCTGTAGGCATCGTTCTTTCATAGTTCACATCACATTCCGGCTCAGGCCGAAGAAAATCGTTAGAGTGGGCTCGGCGAGATTACCTGAATTGCGTTGGGCCTTCATGAAAAGAATGCCGACTCACCACTTTGTGACGCCAAAGTGGAATGAGACCGCCGGCAAGATATGGTCGCTAATGCGCATCAAGAAACTACGCGGTCACATGGACGCAGTAGAAAGGGTCCCTCACGGAAGGAAAAGACTGCGGAGATATTCTGATGTTGCTCGCTGCTGTGCGCGGTGGCCTCAACGGCCTCATGGCCGAGGTGCTGGAAGACCATATCCGCCTTCACCTCCTGGAACCGTCGAAGGAACGAATCGCCCCTGAGCGCTTGCAGAGGACCTCATTGATCTGGTGCGTTCTTACTTGAAGTAGGCAAGAATTGGAGGTAAGCATTATCTCGGCATAGGGCCGCGAAGCAGCTCTTGCCCAAATTGCACGGCTTTCGCTTTGTTAACTACATAGACGTAGGCGCAACCATTGCTTCGGACATTCCATCAGTTTTTCTTAATGGGAGCAACCGCGTCGAATTCAGAATGAACGTCAACTCGGATGCAACATGAATAAACGCTGCAGGCAACGGATTTGGCAATCCAGCCGCAGCCAAGCTTATTCCAATGGTATCCACAATGAGAGTTCCGTTGAAATTTTTGGAAGATAATTCGCCGGCCTCCCAGTCTTTACATAAACCCATACATTCACCGAATGCCGATAAGCAGACCCGCAGACATGCCAATCGACTGCTGATGACCGCCAGCAAAACTGGAATCATAAGCTGGCTCCAGGTACCACCCGAATCGGTGCCTTCCGGTTGGCCAGAACATGAAGTCTCCGGCCAACTCAGCGGAGAAGATGTCCGTTTTCTTTCCGCTTTGTCTTAGGTGAGCCCACTGCGGACCCACCCCGATCATGAACTCGGCTTTTTGGGAGATGGTCCATGGCTTCTTGAAGAGAAAGTCCGTGTCCCATTCTGTCGAATTCCGAGTGTAAAAGGGCGATACTCCTGCCTCCAATTCAAGCCAGTTTTCGATGGGTGTACACTCTGCCGCAAGGTTGGGCGCGAACGTGGCAGCGCCTCCGTTGAAGTTCCAGTTCGTGGATGTTCCCACTTCCAGAATTACGACTGGATCGTCGGTATCCGTAGAAGCCTTGATTGAGCGGACGGAAGGATTATTCGGGGTCATCTGCCCTAAGGCAGGTATGCAGCACAATAGAAAAGCGTAGGCTCCGGCGAGCGTGAACGCGCGTATATGCATGGGAAGTCTCCAGGTTCAATGCTGAGTCGATCCGCGCCAAGGACACGGAGGATGGTGAGCTAGGAATTGGCCACGCGTGGAGGACGGAATATTGTGGAACGCGGCGCGAAAGCGGGACGGGGTGATTCCGGCGCATTCTGGGTGAGTACGAGGTTCACGGGCACAAGAACCGGCCCGACATTTGGCAGGCCGTAGAATCCGCAACAAGTGCAGATATCGTTACAACTATCTGGCGCAACCGGATGGTCATGCTGGAGGACGCGCTGTTGCGCCGAGGCGACAGTGACGGAAATCCCATCACAGAGATCGCAATGTGGGGGATTCGACGTAAGCCAGAACAGCAACGCGCAGAGTAGCCATGCCCAAACGCCCTGTCGGTTCCTGCTGATCATACTGCTAACGATAAATGATTGAGGACGGAGTTGGCGTCAGGTCGCTGGCAGGATCAGGTGAAATAACCGTGGACAATATCGATCATCTCTGCAACCTCGGCACGAGCCTCGTCGCCCTCGGCGATCACCTGAAGGCTGCGGAGACGTTCCTCCATGAGATCTGCTATCAAACCGCTCATTGCTCCCCGAGCCGCGGCCGCTCTTTGGAGGAGAATAGTAAACTCCGGCTCCTTTGCAAGTGACCGCTCCAGCGCGACGATTTGCCCCTGGATACGGCGCAGCCGCGCGGAAATACGCTGATTGCGGCGCTCGATAGTTGAAGTTGTTCCATTCATTCGCTTACTCCATTGCCGATTCAATGATCGACCAGCTCAGGGTTGAAACGTCATCTTCGATAGAGAGGCGCATCACCACCTGTTCAATAGCTTCGTTGTTCCGGCCTGCAGTCGTCATCTCGGCGCGGATGTAGGTTTGCTCGTTTGTGTCGTTCTGTTCCCCATGAATGGAATGCAACGTAACGGGGAGCGGTGTGATGGTGGAAAGCAGTAAAGCGCGGATGTCGGCGGCAGCGGAGACTTTGCAGTCGAGCTTCAATTCATAGAGCGTTTCGGCTGGAATTGCCTCCGGGAGGACAGGGTGAAGGCGATAGGCCAGTGGGCGGAGCACCATATTCGTGACCAAAACCGCGACCGCCAAAACAAAGGCAAGGTTCAGAGAACCAAGTCCCGAGAGTGCGCCGATTGCGGCAGAACACCAGATTGTCGCAGCGGTGTTCAGGCCGCGGACGTTCGCTCCATCCTTGAAGATGACGCCAGCGCCGAGGAAGCCTACGCCGGAGACGACATAGGAAACGATCCGTCCGCGAGCCGAAGGGTCGTTGTCGAGCAGCAGTCCGCACATCACAAAGGCTGCCGCGCCTGCCGCGACAAGCGCGTTTGTGCGGGTCCCCGCCATGCGCTGCCGCCATTGTCGTTCCAGCCCAACCGTCGCACCCATCGCAATCGCGAGCGCCAGGCGAGCGGCAAACTGCAGTGTACTGATTCCGATCATGTCCATTCTCCATTCTGTTGATCTGGAAGAAAGAGGGAGGCTCGAAACCTCCCTCCTCCACTAGAACCGGAACTTTGCCGCGATCTGACCGATGCGTGGATCGGCAGCTTTGGTAACTGTCCCAAAACTGCCTGGATGGGCAGGGTCTACCCTGCCTCCCGGACCAATGATCTGATCACCAATGTTGCCATCTACGGAGTTGCCGCCATCGAATTGCGCATGATTGAAGACGTTGAACATTTCGAGACGCAGTTCAAGCGAACGAGACTCGGTAAAGTTCGTTACCTTGTGCAGTGCCATGTCGAAGTTGTCGATGCTGGGGCCATAGAAGTCGCGACGCTTGGAGTTGCCCTGCGTTCCAAGTGCATTTGGACGAAATGCATCAGAGTTAAAAAGCAATTTACTCTTGCGCGGGTTGCGGTTGATTTTGTAACCCGTGCCGTCGTACTGGGGCATATCGATGCTCGTAGCGTTGACACCATTGTTCTGTACCTGCACCAGATAGTTGTCGCTTTGGCTCGCAAACGTCACGGGCACTCCCGTGGCAAAGCGGGTAACTCCAGAGAGCGCCCACCCGCTAGTAAGGCGGCTGGGGCGAAGGAAATGAGCGAGCGGCAAGTCATAGTTGTAGCTGACAACGAAGTTGTGTTTGAGGTCGAAGGCCGAGATGCCATCGAGTCGGTGATAGTCGTATGGATCGACCTGCTCCTGTATGTTCGAGGTCTGATCATAGGACTTCGAGTAGGTGTAGCTTGCAAGGAAGGTCAGCGGCCCGGTAGTGCGGGTGAAGGTCACTTCGAGGCCGTTGTACTCCGAGTTGCCCATGTTCTGGTAGTAGGCATCGGTGCCGATCTGATTGGGGAACGGACTCCGCGTCCCATTGACCACCGTGCCATCCGCACGAGTAAAGACAAGATTTTCCTCAAAGGGCCCACACGTCGGCGAGCCGGGGGCGACCTCCGATGTCTGACTCAGACTGAGGCATAGAGCGGGGTTGCCTGGATTCGCTCCGTGAACCGTCAGTAGGTGTCGCCCAAGGGAGCCGATGTAGCCGATACTTAGCAGCGAATTTGAGCTAATCTGCCTGTCAATGATGAAGTTGTACTGCATCGCGTAGCCGGTTTTGTTCAAGTAATAGACACTGCCCGCCCCGCTAATTGGAAAGTAGCGGCTCCAGTCCACGTTGTTGTCGGGATTGGTAGTTGAGACGTTATAGGAGGGCACATGCACGGGAAATTGCTGGAGGTACTGTGTGCCTGTGAGTGCGCCAATGAAGGGCGTCTCCATGATCGGAGATTCCGGGCTGGTGTAGGTCAACCCATACGGCGGATTGCCGGTTGGATAGGCGACAGTGAGGCCCTGGGGTGAGGTGAAGAACCTTCCTCCACCCAGCCGAATGCTTGTCTTGCCTGGACCGCCGGTGAGTGCCCCGAGAAAGCCTCCTGACACGTTCGGTGAATATGCCAGCCCAAAGCGCGGCGAGAAGTTGTCGAGCGGCGTTGGAGCGATGCCATCGGGTATCTTATGTCCATTCGGCAGCACATCACCGGGCACAAGATAGCCGAGCGGAGCGCCGGGAAACGTCTGCGATTGCGCTCCTTGCACGAAGGTCGTCGTCTGGTGATATTTCTCCGCCCAGGGAGTGACGTAGTCCCAACGAATGCCATAGTTAAGAGTCAAGTTTGGGCGCACACGATAGCTGTCCTGTGCGAATAGATCGCCATTTGCAGCTCGCTCATAGAATGTCGGCGAAGACTGTTGCGAATAGAAGTCCGGCAGGCCCAGCAGAAAGTCTGCATAGTCGTTCCCCGTGGTTTGGTTGCCTGACGCGAAGAAGGAATATGTCCCATTGGCAACCAGGTTGGGCGCTTGTTTGACGCGGTACCAGATATAGCGTCCACCGAACTTGAAGGTATGATTGCCGACCGTGCGGGAAAGTGAGTCGGAGAGGTCGTAGGTACTGTTCACTTGCGCGAGCGAGAACGGATTTGTCCCGATGGAAAAGCCGTTGAAGAAGATTCCTTCCACGCCAGCCTGTGAAGGAAAGCCCTGGATGATGCCCTCACCGCCAGCCTGAATACCCTGATCGGCGAGGCTAACGCCAACTCCACCTACGGGCTCGCCGATCTTGTTGTCGAGACGCGTGATGCCGAAGCGGGCCTCGTTGACCGTCTTCGCGCCGAAGGTACGGATGTTGCTGAAGACGAGAGTCTGGTCGATGCCAAAGGATGCTGCGTCGTAAGCAAAGCCGTTGCCTGGAAGCGTGGCTCCACCAAGCCCACTGGGGTACGGGTTATCGAGGTTATAGCGGTCGTTGAAGTAGTAGATGGACGAGGTACCGAAGCGCGACGAGTTGAAATCCACCCGGCCCGCGGCCTTGTTGTCGTTAATGCGCTCCTTGTATGCACCAGTTGAGAACTGGTTCAGGCCAACGTTGGGCATAGGAATGTACTGGAGCATCCGTGTGGGCGCTGTGCCCCAGGCGTTTTGTGGAACGATACCGTTGGGAAACACTTGTGCGAATGGCTCACCTTGTGTGACCTGATAGCCGAGACGCTGAGTGAGGATCTGGGCAAGATGAGGCCCGTTGACTGTTCCCGTAAACGCCGATGCAGAACCAAAGTCGCCGTTTCGATTCGCCATCGAAGGCACGTTGACAATGCCGGTCTCGATGCCTTGAATGAAGCGCTGGCCCTGGTAATCGACGAAGAAGAAAATTTTCTCCTTCCGAATTGGTCCTCCGAAGGTGCCGCCATACTGATTTTGATGGAAGGCCGCACGCTCGGGCGAGAAGTAGTTCCGTGCGTCCAGATGCGTGTTGCGAAAGAACTCGAATAGATTTCCATGAAAGGCATTGGACCCGGACTTTGTCACCACGTTGATGATGCCGCCAGTGAAGCTGCCATATTCGGCATCCACGTTGCTCGAAAGGATGCGGAACTCCGCAATCGAGTCGAGATTCGGGATGATACCGGCCTGCTGGCCGATGGTCTCCTGCACGCTTGCGCCGTTGAGGTAGTAGGCGTTGTCGGACTCACGCTGGCCATGAATGGAAAACTGACCTGTGTTGGTTTCGCCGGCTGCGGGTACCGTGCCGAATCCGCCGCCGGAGCTGGTATTGCCCGCGCCGCTGGTCGTTATCGGTGAGACGCCAGCCTGCACTGCGAGCAGGTCGGTATAGCTCCGGCCATTGAGTGGAATATCGACCACCTGCTTGCT
>Ga0209624_10001186_pt1 | contig 21209 bp, 29 predicted proteins | sample JacPinW_OM2H0_O1_FD_188565 | JGI IMG/M metagenome (GOLD analysis project Ga0209624, IMG submission 188565) | Forest soil microbial communities from Algoma, Ontario, Canada - Jack Pine, Ontario site 1_JW_OM2H0_O1 (SPAdes) (version 2) | ecosystem: Environmental > Terrestrial > Soil > Boreal...
CCTCCCCTCGGTCATCAGCGACCGCTTCGGGATCTCCTGACCGGCGAGCGCCTTCTCCAAGAGCGGAAGGACGAACGCCGCGGTCGGATCAGCCGCCTGCGTGGCCGAGCCATATTGCAGGCCGTTGCCGACGTTGACCGTGCCGATCTTGAAGCAATTGCTGGCCACGACCACAAGGCCATTCTTGTCCACGCCGACCGGAATTCCAGCCTGTTGCGCAGCCTCGATGATGCCGGCCGCCATATGATCGGCCATGCCGAAGGCGCCCTGGATTCCGCCTTTATCGGCATATTTGGCGAACAGCGTCCGCGCGATTTCGGCAGTCTTGCCCTGGTCCCAGTTGCCATCCTGGATGTCGACGATCTTGTATTCGGGGTATTTGTCCATCACCGATTTGAAGCCGTCCATGCGCACGGCCACTTCGGGCTGAACCTGAGCGCCGGTAACGACGAAGATATTCGCCGTCGTGCGGCCTTCCTTCTTCAGACCCTCGACAAGGTTGGTCGCGGCGAATTCGCCCAATTGCCGATGATTATTTTCGATCGACGCCTCGAAGTAAGGTTCCGACTCGGGGACTGCGGGGCCGATGAGATTGATAACCGGAATGCCGGCGGCTTTGGCTCGCCGAAGCCCTGGAACTACCGAACGGGCGTTGGTGGCGAGAAGGGCGATCAGATCGGGCTTTTGAGCGACCGCTTGATCGAGATGCTGGGCCTGTAGAACGGGGTCGTACGGGTCTTGCAGGTCGGTCACGATGACGCCTTTGGCCTCGAGCGCCGGAACGATCTGATGTCGGAATTCCCGGCACCATCGGTTGAGGTCGGAGCAGGCGACGTAGGCTACCTTCTTGCCCTTCAGCGCGCCGTCCGGCCAACCGGACGCGTCCTCGCCGAAGGCAGTCGTGGAAAGCATCAAGATTCCCGCGGTCGCAATCGCCTGCACGCAGGATATGGCTTTACTGTTCATCATTCCCTCCCTTGCAATTTCAACGGCTCGTGGTCTGTCCTTTTTTGCCGCCGCAAATAGCATGCGGGCGAGAGCACACAGGATCGTATCTCAAGATGGCGGCATCCAAATTGACGAATTCGCATGGGGCCGGCTCAGCCACATCATCCCGTCCTCTTCGCCTGCTGCTTGCCGGCCTTGGCGCCTTCGGCAAGGAGCATCTCAGCCGGCTGACTGAACGGTCCGACGTCAAGGTGGCCGGGGTGGCCGATACCAATCCTGCCGCCCTCGAGCCAATTCGCGCGAGCCTTGCCGGCGCAGAATGCCTGACCGACCCCCTGCGTCTGATTGACGTGGTCGAGGCTGAAGCCATCGTCATCGCGACTCCCGCCGCCTCGCATGTCGAGATTGGCGTGCGCGCGCTCGGCCAGAACCTCTCTGTCTTGCTCGAGAAGCCGGTTGCGCCGTCGGCGAGTGCGGCCGCCCCACTCCTTGCCGCTGCACTCAGCTCTAAGGGCTTCGTCATGCCCGGCCACGTGCTGCGGTTTTCGCAGGACCACGCCCGAATGGTTGAAACTATACGCTCAGGGCGGATCGGCGAGGTCATCTACGTGAACTCGCGTCGTTACCGCGACGACACCCATGCCGTCCGCTACCCCGACGATGACCCCGTGCTGATGACTCTGATTCACGACATCGACATTGCGCAGTGGGTCACCGGTTCAGACTTCCATTCGGTTGCCGCCCGCCGATCGGAAGGCGTTGGCTACCGATCGATGACGGCGGTGTCGGCAACCACTGCGACCGGGGTGATTTGCGACCTGCGCACGGCCTGGACGTTCACGGACGGAGACTTGCCGCCTGACCGCGTGGAAGTGGTGGGAAACCGCGGCAGCGTCGAGTTCGCTGCCGGAGTGGGCTTGGAAGTCTATGCGGAGGGACGTCGCACAAGCTACCCTGCGGCCGGCGCAGATGATCCTTTGCGGAATGAGCAGGATCATTTTCTGGCGTGCGTGCGCGACCGTTCGCAGGCGCCTGCGCTGACCCTGTCGCAAGCTTTGGTCGGATTGAAGTTGGCTGACGCAGCGATCGAGTCTCTGCGGCCCTGATCGCGAAGCGACAGTCCCACCATTCTGCAGCCCATGATTTTTGATAGCAGGCCCATCGCGAAACACGAAACGGGGATATTCAACCACGACTTCGGCTGAACGCTTCGGCTTCCTATAGCTCGACTCCAGACTGTCGCTTCCATTTGAAGCCGTCAGCACCGGCGCTTCGCGGGGACCTCCGGTCTGCCGCCCAGTAGAAGGCTTAGGGAGGATCGAAATGACTTACAGAGGGCTTCTGGTCGCGGGTGTGGCGTTGAGCGCCATCACGCTTGCCGCAATGCCGGCTTCCGCGAAAGAGCTGAAGAACATCGGCATGAGCGTCGGCTCGATGAGCAATCCCTACTTCATCGCGCTCGCCGAGGGCGCCACGAACGCCGCGAAAAAAATCAATCCAGACGCCAAGTTGACTGTAGTCTCGTCCGAGTACGATCTTGGCAAGCAATTCTCCCAGATGGACAATTTCATCGCTGCGGGCGTGGATCTGATCCTGGTCGCGGCGGACGATCCGCACGCCATCGCTCCCGCTGTGAAGCGCGCCCAGGACGCCGGAATTCCGGTGATCGCCGTTGACGTGGAAGCGGAGGGGGCGAACGCGACCATCGAAACCGACAACTATCAGGCCGGCTTGGTCTCATGCGCCTATCTCGGCGAGAAGATGGGCGGCGGCGGGGACGTGGTCATGCAGTGGGTTGGCCCGCTTTCGGGGTCGATCGCGCGCATCAAGGGCTGCCATGACGCGCTTGGCAAATATCCAAACATCAAGGTTGTGTCCGACGACGAAAACAGCGGGTGCACCCGCGAAGGGGGCCTGAAGTTTACGCTGGGCGATCTGCAGCGCTTTCCAAATCTGAAGGGCATGTACACGATTTGCGAGCCCGAAGCGCTCGGCGCCAATCTCGCCATCAAGCAGCTTGGCCGGTCCGGCATCGTCGTCACGTCCACCGACGGCTCTCCAGACGCCGCGGACGCGTTGAAGACGGACACCGCGCTTATCGCCACCTCCAGTCAGGATCCGCGGGAAGAGGGCCGGCTCGGAATCGAGGAAGGCTACGCGATCATGAACGGCAAGGAGCCAGAGACGAAAGTCTTGAAGCTATCGCCGAAGCTGGTGACGCGCGACAACGTCTCGCAGTACAAACGCTGGTGAAGCTGGCCTCAGGGTCCTGAGCCGGAAGCCGTGTTGCCCCGCGGCTTCCCACGGGAGCGCCGTGGTGCTCTTTCTTTCGAACTGCAATTCGTGCGGCACGGCGCCCGAGCCGCGGAAGGCTGCGCCGCGCACACCCTTGCAAGCAGGAAAGCGCGCGCCGTCTAACCTTCGCTCGCCTGCGGGAGCTTTGAGAGGCGTCGATGGCGCCGCCCGCTGATCGTCAGCCCCTCCTCGAGATGCGATACGTTTCCAAGACTTTCGGCGCCATTCGCGCGCTGAAAGACGTGCAGCTCACGGCTTACGGCGGCCAGGTGCACGTGCTGATGGGCGAGAACGGCGCCGGCAAGTCCACCTTGATGAAAGTGCTTGCGGGCGCAAACCTCCCCGATCCGGGCGGCGAGATCCGCATTGACGGCAAGCCGGCGGCCATCGTTGATCCGTCGAGCGCCAAGAGCGCCGGCGTCGCGATCATCTACCAGGAACTGTCCCTGGCCCCGAATCTGACCGTGCTTGAGAATATCTATCTCGGACGAGAGGCGCGGCGGGGTCCGATGATCGACCGACGCCGCATGTCAAGCGGTAGCGAAATTCTTGCGCGGCTTGGAGCGACCTTTGGTCCGAACACGCTCGTAGCCGACTTGTCGATCGCCGAACGGCAGCTGGTCGAGATCGCGCGCGCCATTGACGCCAAGTCGCGCATCCTGGTGATGGACGAGCCGACGACTGCGCTCTCCGACCGCGAAACCCGGCGGCTCTTCCAACTGATCGCGCGGCTCAAGGCCGAGGGGTTGGCGATCATCTACATCACCCACCGGATGGCCGAGGTCTACGAGCTCGCCGACTGCGTCACCGTCCTGCGGGATGGCCGCTATATCGGGTCGCTCGCGGGCGAAGAGATCAAGCCCGAGACAATTGTGCAAATGATGGTCGGGCGCGATCTCTCGTCATTCTACAAGAAGGCCCATTCCGGCTTCAGCGCCGGCAAGCCGATGCTCGAGGTGAGCGATCTTTCCGACGGGCGGCGGGTGAAGCGGGGAACCTTCCGCCTGCACGAGGGCGAGGTGCTCGGCCTGGCCGGCCTGGTCGGGGCTGGCCGCACCGAGCTCGCGCGTCTGATTTACGCGGCGGGGCCGCGGGTCGCGGGAACGGTAAAGCTCGGCGGACGCGACGTGCGCCACCGAGGGCCAAGGGAGGCGAGGGAAAGCGGCCTCGCCTATCTTACCGAGGATCGCAAGGGACACGGCCTGTTCCTCGACATGACCGTGAGCGAGAACATCAACCTGCAGGTCTGCGGCAAGGACGCCAGATGGGGCGGTTGGCTCAACCTGCGCCGCGCGCGTCAGCGCACCCTGAACGCCATCCGCTCGCTCGCCATTCGGGTCAGCGGGCCGGACGCCCAGGTTGGCGCGCTTTCAGGCGGCAACCAGCAGAAAGTGTTGTTGTCGCGCCTTCTCGAGACACAGCCGAAGGTGCTGATGCTCGATGAGCCGACGCGCGGCGTCGACATTGGCGCGAAATCGGAGATCTATCGCATCATAGACGACCTCGCGCGGGCCGGCGTGGCGATCCTGGTGATCAGTTCCGAACTGCCGGAGATCGTTGGAATCTGCGACCGGGTCGTGGTGATGCGCGAAGGGGTGACCGTGGGCGAAGTGGGGGGACGAAGCGGAACGCCAATCACCGAACAGTCGATCATGGCGCTGGCGACCGGCGTCGAGCTTTCGCAGGACGAAATATGAGCGGCGCCATGAGTCCCGGCAGTCCTGCGCCGGCCCCGATCGCGGCGGCAGACGACGCGCGTCGCCAGAAGATGCGCGGCGTAATGCGTTCGTTCGGCATGTTGCCGGTTCTGATCGTGCTTGGGATCCTTATTCAGCTCGCCTGCATCCATTTTACCGGCGAAGGCCGCTTTCTGACCGCCCAGAACCTGTCGATCATGGCGCAGCAGGCGTCGATCAACACGGTGCTCGCGGCCGGCATGACTTTTGTGATTCTGACCGGCGGCATCGACCTTTCCGTCGGATCGATCCTCGCCGCCGCGGCGATGGTGGGCATGATCGTGTCGAAAGAGGCTGGTCTGGTCGGCGTCCCGGCCGCGATGCTGACGGGACTTCTGTTTGGCGTGATCAACGGCGCGCTGATCGCTTATATCCGGCTGCCCCCCTTTATCGTCACACTGGGATCTCTCACGGCCGTGCGCGGTTTTGCCCGCCTGGTCGGCAACGACCTGACGGTGTTCGATCCCCAATTGTCGTTCGCCTTTGTCGGCAACAGCTCGCTCACCATCATTCCGGGCGTCGTCTCGATTCCCTGTCTGGCGCTGATCGCATTTCTTGTCGTCGTCATGTCCTGGCTGATCCTGCGGCGCACCGTGCTCGGCACCCATATCTACGCCGTTGGCGGCAACGAGAGCGCGGCGCGGCTCGCAGGCATCAACGTCGCGGGGGTGCTCCTGTTCGTTTACGGCGCGTCCGGTCTGCTTGCCGGTGTCGGAGGGGTCATGCAGGCGGCGCGGCTCTACGCCGCCAACGGCCTGCAGCTTGGCCAGTCCTATGAACTTGACGCCATCGCCGCAGTCATCCTGGGCGGGACGAGCTTCGTCGGCGGCGTCGGCAGCATCTGGGGCACGCTGATCGGCGCGCTGATGATCGCCGTCCTGGGCAATGGCCTGATCCTGCTCGGCGTCTCGGACGTCTGGCAGTACATCGTCAAGGGCGCAGTGATCATCGGCGCGGTGGCGCTCGACCGCTATCGACTGACCGGCGCCGCCCGCACTTGAGCGGCGGCCGCGGTGGCGGCCCGCAATCGTCCTGCCTTGCAACGTAAGGCGACATGACGGTCGCACTCAAGGAACGCGCCAAACTTCAATCCAGCGTTTGCCTGCGGCACTGTCGTAGCCGAGAGCGGCTGGTGGGCCGGGCAGGACTCGAACCTGCAACCAGACCGTTATGAGCGCTTGGATAAAGGCTCGATTCTCAATGATTCTCAAGAATTACAGTGGTTTCCGTGGACGTTCGTTTTCGCTCGTTCACGTTCTGTTCACCGGATACGGTGGGGAAACGGTGGGGGGAAGATCGCCGGCGTCGTATACCGCGCGCCGCATTTCATCTCGCAGTATTCTCACCATCGGTTAGCGCCCTGCCGAGACGGGCTTCCATATCTTGCTTCCATCTCTCATCAGTCATTTTGCCGATTCCACGCTTGCTGCGATTCGGCGAGCACTTTGCGCGGAGAAAGATGACCAACTCGCCGAAAACAGGTGTGCCCAATTTTGGACCGACCTCTTTTATCGGCTCGAATGGCGAGGAATATCCATGCTTCACCATGACCCGCGCGGGCTTCTCGCTTCTGGCGATGGGCTTCACCATGACCAGATACGAGCGACGAATCGAGGCGCGGCGAGCTAGGCGCCAAGCGGCCGGCAGTGGGGGTATGTAAACGCCGTAAACCTGATGTTCTCCTTTTGTTCTTGCGCAAGTATGCAAGTTTGTGCAATAATAGGGTCGCAGGCGAGCGCTGCCACCCGCAACCGCGCCTAGAGGACACAGAAAAAAGAGAGACGAAAACGACAAAGACCCGGCCCGGGTTTTTTAGCCCCGCCAAGTCTCTCTCAAGCGCGCCGACAATCCGCGCAGCCGCCGAATGCCACGGCGCCCCAATCTTCCCAAAGTAGACCGCTGTTTGACATCGCTGGACTGATTTTGACCGGACGCCCTCGTGGCGCTCCGGCCGATGATGTTGGCGTGGTGAATAGGACGAATGGGGCGCTGCGGTTCTACGGATTTGCGCCCGCGTATGCGGCTGATACCGCCGCACTGATGAGGCCATTGGAGGCCGAAACGCTATCTCTTTTTTGTCGCGCCATGTCGCGCAAGCCCCAAGGATGGCACACAATGCCTGACTACCTGTCGCGCGACGACGCGGCTAAATATTTGCGCTGCTCGATTCGAAAAATAGACCGCCTCAAGCAGTCAGGGCGCCTTCCATTCCTCAAGCTCGACGGAAATACACTTTTCCGCAAGGAACACCTGAAATCGCTTCCGGTCGAGACTGCCCACCTCGAAGCGCTTTTGAAGCCTGGAACGCCGACAGCCAAGTCTTGGCAGGCGACGCGCATCACGCCGGACGCTTCCGAGTTGCCGTTTGGGATTCGCCGGCCGTTCCGTCGCGCGGAGTTCGCGTAACCCAATCAATCGAATTGCTGAACGCCAGCCCCATCGCCTCGCCGCAGGACGATGGAACGGGCGATTTTGCTCGACCTCCTGCGCTACGTCGCGACGCGGAGAGCCTTCAATAGCGACGGGAGTAGGTTCTATGATTTTTTCAGCACAACCCGGATGGTCGATCATTCAGCACGCCCCGAGGCACGCGCCCGATGGCGAACCTCTGCATTTTTTCACTTGGCCTGTCATCGCATGGCGCCATGAAAAGGGCGCTCTGATTCCGATGACGTTCGAGGCTCTGAACCACGACGATGTTGTGGCCGTGCTCGGCCCGGACGGAAAAGTCTCTGACGGCGACGCTATTCGCATCGATCGCGCAGAATACGAGCGCCGCGTGATCGAGAGCGACCCGTGCGCCAAGGCCGAACTCAGCCGGCGAGCCGCTGTGAAGCGCGAGCTTGAGGCCGACGCCAAGCTTGCGGCCATGGCAGAACGCCGGGCCGCGTAACCAACCACCTGAGATCGGCCGCCAGCGGCGCGACATCTAGCGGGCGCCCTTCCGTTTTCAAAAGATCGGCACGCGGGGAGATCGCGCCGGAAGCGTCAGTGGGGCAACTTGCCTCACTGACTAGCGGCGGAGGACGAAACGGAAGTGGCGCGCCCGCGGCTTCGCCAGTCGCCCGGCATCAATCTACCAATCAGAGACCCTCGAAGCCCATCACCAGGCAGCGCTGGCGCTCGCTTTCTCCACAACGAAGGAATTTCTTCAATGCCAATTCGTCACCGCATAAAAATCGTCGCCGATGAGCGCCGTGGGTTCTACGTCACGCTCGGCGCTGCCGCGATCTCCGCCTCCGTCAACCCAATGCTCGACTGCGCGAAGTCGCTGCTCGCCCACGGAGCCGAGCCCACCTCGACGCTTGAGGGCCGATGGGAGGGCGCGCTAGTCGGGCCTGCCACATTGGCCAACATCGTCCGCCCGCGGAAGTTCCCGAAGATCGACGCGCGCCGCGAGCCGATCGCCGCCTAACCATTCCCCGGCCTGCGATCCCCGCGGGCCGATCACCGCCCGCCCTGCGCGGCAATTAGGAAGACCTTATGACCTCGATCTCGAATCCATCTGCCCACGGTTCGCCCGTTCAAATCGTCGCCGAAGAAAAAATCCGCGCGCCCCTCGCCGCGGACATCGCTTGGTCGAACCACGCACAGAATCCGGCCGTCGCCGGCTATGCGCTCGGAAACGTAGCGCAGATCGTGACCGTTCCGAACGCTATCGTTGACCGCGTTGGCGGCCAGCAGAACCGTCGCTGAACTTAAAAAACAAAATCCAGGGAACGACAATGCGAAAACAGACACAGACCAAGGCGCCCGCCGCGCCTCCGCTATCCCCGGCACGAATCAGGCTTGCCGATCTGCAACGCCAGCGCCTCGACGCGCTCTCCGGAGTCGCCGCCGAGACCGAGAACGCCAACCGATTGAATGTCATTCACGACGGCGTCGAACCCGCACGATCGGCGCTCGCGGCATGCGACTCGGAACGCGCCGCGGCGATGAGTCGATGGGCGAAGAACCTCATCAACGGCAGGCCGACGACCAATTCCGCGCAACGTGAGACCTTGGCCCGCGCGCTCGCTGACGCCGAGCAAGCTTCGAACGCCGCCAGGGTCGCGAAATCCGAATTTCAGGCGAACGCCGAACGCGCGCGCCAGCCTCTCCAACGGATGGACCTCGAAATTCGTAAGCAAGCGAAAATCGTTGCGCTGGAGGAAGCGGCCAAGCTCCTGCCGGCGATCGCCGAAGCAATCGCAACCGCGGAAAGCCTTCACAGCCGCCTGGAAGCCGCGCGCGCCGAGGCAATGTCGGGAATCGAATGGGGCGCGACGGGATACGGCGAAGTGAACGCCGCGGTCGTCGCTTTCGATCAAGCCCGTGGTCTCGCCGAGGCCAAGCCTCAACCGACCGATTTAGCCACCGACTGGCGCAAATTTACCGCCGCGCTTGAGCAGTCAGCGGGGATAGACTTCGAAGGCGCGCAAGCGACGGTCATTCCGACACTATTCAGCCCGTCCGCGCCCGATCTGGCGACGGCTGCGATGATGGCGGTGGCGTCCTTCCCGACACAGAGTATTGTCCGATGACAACCGACGAAATCGAATCTGCAATTGAGCACGCCATCAACGCGCTAGGGCTTGCGAAGCTCGCGCTCTCGAAGTCTTCGATCCCGGTCTTCAGCGAATCCGATGTCCTTCGCAAAGCCAACGGCCTTACCCCGGTACGCTCGGATGACGCCGCCAAGGCTGCAACGGCTGCGCTCGACGACCTCAACGCCCGCCTAGACAGACTAGAGGCCGCCAAAGACCTCGCCGCGCAGGTTCGCAAGACTTGGAGGATCGCGTAATGGGTCGCCACCGAGACGAAATCGACCGCGCAAACATGAGCCGCGCCCGCGAGGCCAACGCGCTCGCCGCTGAATCGAAACGGCGCAGTGCGAAGGGCAAGCCCACCGTCACTCGTGCGCAAGTCGATGTCCTCTTGGACTCGATGACGAATGAAGGTCGCGCCCACGTTGCGATGATGGCGACCATCAAGGCCGGACTCAGACCTTCGACGTGGCCGCGATGATGACAACTCGCTTGCGAAACAGCCGCGGCGCGGATGAGGCGAACGTCGGCGGAGTGTCGTACCCTCGGCAACCTGACGGAACGTTTCTTATGCCCGAGGATGTCGCGCGGCAGCTTCTCGCCACGCCCGCCGGATTCTATCGGGCCGCCCACGACGATCAGCTAGAACGCAGAGAGATGAAAATGGATTTTCTTGGAACGCCCTACATGAATTATGAAGTGGGTGGGCGCCGCTTCGAGGCCGACGAAAATGGCATCATCGCCGGAGTCCCTCCTGGCAATTATTCGGCGTTGCTAAACATGGGCTGCTGTCCCTTGCCGCCTGTCGGCTGGGTCGATCCGCGACCCGTCACCGTCAAGTAACTCGAAATCGACCGCGCGACTTTCTGTCATTTGGCGCGCGGGCGAAGTGCTCCATCGGCGCCATCTTTCCAGAGTGGCGAAAGTACTCAGTTCTTCACGGTCCTGAGACGTTCCGATGTCGAGCGTCAACGGCGACGGCGCAGCTAACTAGGCTGCTCGCGTTGCTAAACTTGCCGGACCCGCGAGGGAAATTCGTGGGTCCGGCTTTTTCATTCACATTCCGACCGCGTTGGCATCACGCGACCGGACGGGAAACAGACACTCGTTCGCCGAAATGCATGACGACCGCAATGCGCAAATAGCGGCCGTTCGTCCGACGTGCAGCGAACTGGTAACATCGACCCTTGCGGACCTCCATCTTTGCGCAATGAAGGGCGGGAATGCGCCCCGAAGCGGCCATCGAGACTGCCGAGCCAATAATCAATCCGGCGAAGAATGAAGTCTCATCGCTCCACGCGGGCCACAGCAATCTTCGCCGCCAACCCGAGGAGACCCAATGGGTCTGATCCTGGACCGCGCGGTACGCTTCGCCAGACATTGGGCGGTTAAGTCGATGTCGCTGAGCTGCCTCGCGGCCCGCTTCCGGGCTCGATGAGGCTCGCGGACAAGCGACCCCGTCCGCTACGGCTGGCGAGAAGCGGTGTGACGATAGTGGTAGCCGTGGTAACGCCGCACCGGTCGCGGCGGGGGCGGCGTAATGCCGACATTTACGACGATTGGATCGGAATAGACGGGCGGCTGGTGCGGCAGGTGGGCGGTGTCGCCCAGCAAAAGCTGGAGGGTGTGCCGGCCCGATGGCAGGGTGAGCACAGTCTCCGTCTGGCCAGCGCCGAAATGCAAATGATTTTCGTCGTTCGGAATTGGCTTGTCCAACGGCGGCAGCTGCGCGTCGACGACAAGATGGTGGTGGCCGGTACTCGGCTTATCGACCCCCGCCGGCGCGACGCCCATCTTCGCAAGTCCGAACCGGACCGTGAACGTGTTCGGCACATAGGCGCCGTTCACAGGCGAGATGATGTACACGCGCGCGCCGGGTGGGGATGGATGAGGCGTTCCGGGCGCAGCCTGCGCCGCCGCGGCCGGCGCAGGTGGGGATTCAACAGCCGTCACGTGAATTTTGTCCGAGTAGACGGGCGGCGAATGAGGGATGTGGTCCGCGTCACCCAAAAGCAATTGCAGCGTATGCGGGCCGGGGGCCAGTGTGAGTTCGGTTTCCGTCTGGCCTGCGCCGAAATGCAAATCATTTTCGTCGTTCGGGATCTGCTTGTCCAAGGGCGGCAAATCCCGGTCGATAAGGAGATGAAAGTGTCCGGTGTTCGCTTTCTTCGTTCCGGCCGGCGCGACTCCCATTCCATGGAGCCCGAAATGGATCGTGGTCCTCGGGCCGATCACGGCGCCGTCTTTGAGATCGAGGAACTCCGCCTTCGCGCCCGGAGGTGACGGGGTTGGGCCTCCTGTTTCGGCGGGCTGGGAATAGGAGGAAGAGGCCAAGAGGAAGCCTCCGAGCAGCACGACCGTCGCAAGCGCATTGAGATTCATGGCGATCTCTCCGCCTAGGCCCTTAAGCCGACGCATTTGGACGACGTCGTTATCCCGAGCGGCGCTGCAATTGTAAAGTGTCCGCAAGGCGGTCGTCCGCGTTTGAGCGCCGATCGTTCCCGCTTCTTGTTGCAGGGGATGTCACATGATATCGCCTTGAGATCGCTCGACGCATGTCGTGGAGATCACGCATCAGGTGGGGCCGGCGGATGAGGGCATGTGTTGCGGCGGCGAGGGCCGCCCTCGTGTTGCTGTCCTGCGCGGGGTCGTCATGGGCCGCGGAGTTGGACGAGCAACGCCTTCCCGGAGAATTATTTCGCGACTGTCCGGATTGCCCCGAGCTCGTCATCGTTCCGTCGGGCGAATTCGACATGGGTTCGACCGCGAAGCCAACCGAGCAGCCCGTTCATCACATCAGCATCGGGAAGAACTTCGCCATCGGCCGCCGCGACGTCACCTTCGCCGAGTGGGACCGGTGCGTCGCGGGGTCCGGTTGCAAATTCAGTCCGCCCGATCAGGGTTGGGGGCGTGGAGACCGCCCGGTGACGGATGTCAGTTGGGACGACGCCAAGGAATTCCTTGGCTGGCTCTCGAAGACGACGGGCAAGTCCTATCGGCTGCCGACCGAGGCTGAGTGGGAATATGCGGCGCGAGGCGGATCGACGACACCTTATTGGTGGGGGAAAGATGTCGGGGCGGGACATGCCCAGTGCGCGGAATGTGGGGCAAGCGACAACGGAAAGACCGAGCCAGTGGGCTCTTTCCGGCCCAACGCTTTCGGCTTGTACGACACCGCAGGGAACGCAGCCGAGTGGGTGGAGGACTGTTGGAACCAAACCTACCGCGGCGCGCCTAACGACGGCTCGGCGTGGACGAATGGCGACTGCTCGCTTCGCGTGCTCCGGGGAGGTTCGTTCGCGGACAAAGCAAGCGCCGTGCGCTCCTCAGCGCGCTTTCGTTACGATCAGGACGTTCGGTACTACGCAAACGGCTTTCGGGTGGCGCGCGACCTCGATTGACGGACGTCCCGCAGCTGTGAAAGGATACATCATTCGCGGTTGTGGGGCGCAACGAGCGGGCGAGGGGTCGCATGGGCAGACTTCTCAAGTACGCCATCTTTCTCGCGTTGACGGTTGCAGGCGCGGCTTATGTCGTTCTCGGGGCAGTGAGTCTCGAAGACATCTTTCCCGACCACCCTCAACAGGAAGCTTTGACGGGCAGCTTTGAGCCTACGCCGCCCAAGCCCTCGGCGTCGATTGACGAAGAACTGGACTTTATGGTTGCCAAGCGGCTCGCGTCGCTCGAAAGATGGCGTACGTTCCTCGCCGCTCACCCAGATGGCGCCTATGCGCAATCCGCGAGGGTGGAGGTCGAGAAGCGCTTGAGCGCAGAGGAGGACTCTAGGGAACCGCCTGCCGCCGCGCGGGCCTTGACATCTTCGAACTATGACTCGGGCTATGACATTGCTCAGAAGGCGTGGTCGCTTGCTGCCTCATATGGGCAATCGGCGAAGGCGAATGTCGAGCGACTGCTTTTCGCGGAGAAAGTTCCGGCGCCGGCAAACGCGGAGATTCGCAATGGCGCGGCGCCGGCCGCGAATGGTGCGACCCGGCCTACGGATGGCGTTCTGCCCGCCCCTGAGGACGCGGTTCACACCCCAGGTCCGACGGCGGCGCCAAATGACGCCTCTCCGGACGGTACGGCCGCGAACGAGACTCGGCCTCGCGTGACGCCGCCCGCGGGGACCGACCTCGCCGCAGGGACGCAACTCGCGGCGCTCACTCCCGACGAGATCTGCCAACGTGACGGAGACCGTCTGGCGCGACTACGCTTAAATCCCTCCCCCGACGAGGCTCAGCGCTTCGCGACTGAGTTGGGCTGCGAGAAGCTACGATCGCAGGTCCTTGGTCTGATGGAGAGCCCACCGCCGCCGCGCCCAGCAGCGGACGCCTCGACTGCTGTGCCTGCGGACATGCAAGCTGTGAACGAGGCGGCGCGCGTGGTCCCGCCCCGCGCCGGCGCCAACGTTGCCGCGCTGACATCCGACCAGAACTGCAAACGCGATGAAGACCGCCTCGCGCGGCTCCGCGCACGCCCGTCTGGCGAAGAGGCGCAACGTTTCGCGAGCGAGCTTGGTTGCGAAGCGTTGCGACCGCAATTTGAACGTCTAATGGAAAGTCAGAGTTCCCCTGCGCCCGCGCCGCCGGCGAATTCCTCTCTCACTTCGAACGGTTTGCTCGCCCAAGTGTGCGTGACCGAGCGCGCCGCGCTTGATCGCCTGCGGAAGGAACCTTCCGCAGAGGCCGCCGGGCTGTTCTGGCGCGACCTCAAGTGCGAGAGCCTGCGGCCCCAGGTCCGCTTGCTCATGGAAAGCTTTAACGTCGCGCCGGAAACACTGAGTTCGGCAGCCGCGCGGAATGTGGCGGCAGCATATGAGGGCGGTGCGTCCGATGCGCCAACCCCCAATGGGGGCGATCCCGCCGCCTGCCGCATAGAGACGGCCGAACTCAACCGCCTCCGCGCGACGCCCGATGCCGTTAACGCAAGACGCTTCGCCGCCGCGGTCACCTGCGACGCTCTTAAGCCCCAGGCGGCGCGCCTGCTTGAGAGCCTGAAAGACTGACAGGCCGCTCCGGCCGGCAAGCAGTTCGGCCGTTGGGTCGGAACGCGGGCATTCCGGCCGGAAGCCGGAAGTCGCGAAGGGCGTTGAGGGCTGTGTTATGCTCGCAACGGAATGACGGCTTTCGTCCGGACTCCAGTCCTTCCTGAACCGGCCCATGTAAACGCCCTTTCCGCCCATTTGCGGCGTCCACGGTCGCGATCGGCTATGTCTGCTTAACGTCGATTCGAGACGTCCACCTGCACAACCAGCGGTCATTCGCCTACACGCCGCCATTTGCATGGTGGTGGCACTGATGCGGCTTGCGCGCCCGATCCGACTCCACTGAAAATTCAACCAAGACCGCCAGCCCATGCGCCTCCGAGAGGGGGAGCATGACCGGGCGCGCACAACTTCAAGGAACACTCACCTATGACGTTCGACCTTGAGCGCAGCGAGAAACACAAAGCAAGAATGGCGGCTTATTGGACGCCGGAAAGGCGCGCTATGCAATGGGCTAGAGCTAACGCTCACGCGGCGGGCGCAGACGCCTACAACGCCGTCATGAGAGAGAGTAATTATCGCGCGGGCTACGAATCAGCGCAGGCAGCTCATTGCAAAGCCTCTCACGCCGCGCTGGAATCCTTGCTGGCGTCACCCGCGTTCGAGGCCAAGGTCGCGCAGAAGCGCGCCGCTCGCGCCACCTGACCACACACACGAATAAGCCATGCGACTAGCTATCGCGTGGCGGCCCGTCGCGTTGCCTCGTTGCGCGGCGGGCCATCTATTTTTCAACGAGGCATCAACGAGGCAACGACAATGACACCTTCAGACGACGATCTTTTAAAGTCTCTACCGATCTCCCAACGGTTGAGGCTTCACGAACTGGATTCTACCTCGAAGAAAATGCTCGTGGGGATCCTGCGGATTGAGCATGACCGCGGCGCAGTCACGACGTTTATCTCGGACGATGGTCGAGGCTATCGAATTGTCCGCTCCGATTTGAGGGCGGTACAGTGACCGCTCGACCCGCTAATGTGCCGCTGCCCGAACACCTATTAACAAGCCCTCCCTTCCGCGCCCTCGACGTGACAGAGCGATGGTTGATTGTTGAGCTTATCGCCCGCAAGCGCCGGATCGAGAAGGCCGCCCGCGACAAGGAGAGGGAGCCTAACGACATCATCGGGTGTTCCGTCAGGGAGGCCGCGAATCTGTTGGGCGTGAGCAAGTCGCACGCCGGCCGAGCGATGGCCAAGCTTTCCGAGATGGGTTTCATTGCAGAGGCTCGTGAGCCGTCGCATGGGGCTCGGCGCCGCGGAACCTCGACCGGATGGCGTTTGACCTTTGAGCCCTTTCAAGGGGAGCCGGCGACGTTTGAATACCTCAAAATTGCCGCTCGCGCGGTGCGCCAAGCCGATGCAGATCGCGTGGCAGGACAGCCTTTCTACGTTCCCGGCATGGACGGATATGAGGGCGCCGACGATGACGAAGTGTCCCACGGGCGGGACGCTTTTGACCCCGGAAGTGTCCCACCGGCGGGACAGGTCAGCAATACTGACCCATTTTTAGCGGCCTAATGAAATCAATGGGTTACGGTAGGGTGTCCCGCGGGTGGGACATCTATAGGGAAAAACAGCCTCGCTGTCGCTCTGTCTCCGTAAACCATCGCTCCCGCGCTTTCGCGCTTCGCTCGTCCGCAAGGTCGCGGTCCAGGTCGATTACATCTTTGCCGCCACTGTCTCCGCCTCACCTGACCATCGCTGACGCGCTCCGCCGTCGCCCTCATACGTCTACTGGCGCGTCCCTATCCACTCTAATCCAAGGAAAACATACTCAATGACTGAGAACCGGATTGACCAAGTCAACGCCTTTCTATCCGAACGGACGCGACCCACTACGATTTCGGAGATCGCCCGCAAGGCGTTGGGGATTCCATACGAAGACAGGCGCAACCACAATCTCAGCTTCGTCTCGAAAATCCTGAAGCTGCGCGGCTGGCGGCGCTACCAAAGCGGAACAGGCCGTTGCGTGGAAAGGTGGTTCGCACCGGCTGGGCAAACCGGAGGAGTTCGCCAACAAGCGGTGTGACCAGAAGAATCGGCGCCCCAGCTTGCGATGGCAAGCGACACTACCAGCATCAAAGCCTGATGGAACGCCTCAGAGAGACTAGGAGAGGCGAAGACAGCCGATGACCACCTACGCCGCCACCATCGCCGCAGCTAACGCCTAATGCCTGCCTACGGGCCTCCCCTGTCCTTCCTTCCGACCCTCCCATAGGAGAAACCCATGTCTACGAAGAGCGCGATCGCTTTCTTCGTCACCAAGCCATCGCCATCGCCATCCGAACTCAAGGCCACCGCCGCAGCTACAGCGCGTGCCGGCCTATCGAAACGAGATCGAGCCGAGGTCAAAGCATACCTCGACGCATCGCCTGAGAAGCGCAAGACCTTCCTGAGAGCCGATAAGATCGCTTCAGGGCATCTCCACACCCCTGAAACGCGCCGAGCGTGGAGGAGGGCGTATATGCGCCGATACCGCTCGCTCCTGCGGCTCGGAACCATCCTGCTCTAAGGCAAAGCGCGACCAACAGCGTTACGGGTATATGCCCTCATCGTATCGTCGCAGCACCCGCAGACACCGCAAAAGCGGGGAATGTGCTCAATTTGCCTCGCCATTCATAATTCGCGCGCGACCCTTCCCCCGACCTCGCCCCGACCCTCGGAAAATGCCCAAGTCCCACCGCTCTGACACCCGCTTGCCGAGGCAATGGTCAAAGAATTTACGCGTTAAATATCAATCACTTAGCTAGTTAACACCGGAGTCCACCATGAAAATCGAAATCGAGCTAACAGCCCGCCAGCTTGCCGATGTCCGACGCCAACTCGGCGACGAGCTAACAGCGAAGCCTACCGCCGAACGCAAGACGAGCGAACATCGCCGGCTCTACCAGCGCGACTTGATGCGCCGGCGCCGGGCCGCAGCCAAGGCCGCCTGACCGCCTCGACGCAGATGTATCTGCGGCGCGGTCTAGGCCGCCCGCTTGGCGATCTTGGCAATTGTGGCTCGGCTGCAACCGAACGCGCCCTGAATATCAGTCCACGACGACTTGGCGCGCAGCATCGCAGCAATGCCAGCGTTCCTGTCTTTGTTCTCTGGCCGCCCGCGGTACTTGTCATCGTCCTTCGCCTTGGCAATCCCTTGCGCTTGGCGTCGGCGCCGATCTTCGTAGTCCTTCCGCGCCACCGCGGCCAACATGTCGAGCATCATCGCATTGATCGCAGCGAACATGCGCTTTGTGAAATCGTCACCCTCTGCCGCGAGTTGCCAGCTTGTCGGGAGATCGAGCGCGACGACGCGAATTTGCTTGGCGTCGAGTTCGGCTCGGAGCTTGCGCCAGTCCGAGTCCGTGAGACGCGATAGCCGGTCAACTTGCTCGACGAGAAGAACGTCACCCGGCCTTGAGTCGGCGATCAGGCGAAACAGTTCCGGCCGCGCCAGCTTCGCCCCGCTTTCGTTCTCGACATACGTTCCGACGATAAGCAAGCCGCGCTCGGCTGCGAACGCCTCAACTTGCTCCCGCGCTCGGCTGGCGTCTTGTTCCGAGGTCGAGGCCCTGAGGTAAGCCCTGGCGTTCATGTCGAAACCCTCCGGTTCGTTTTGAGTGGTTTCGTTGTATCAGTTCATTTTGAGTTGTCAAGCGGTATTTAGTGAACCGCATTGGGCTGGTTTCGTCCAAGCATACCCTATTTGTACTGGCTCAAACGATCGCGCGATCCGTTTGCATCGATGCGGCGCCCTCTTTCCGTGGCGTGATCCGAATTGCGAAAGGTCGAGCGCCGCCCCCGCGCCGTCTCCTCGCCAGATTCCCATCGGGTAGCGGCCAAAAAGGGCGATTTGCGTTGCGCGGGCGTGCAAGCCCGCTGCAAAATTTCTCGGGTGTAGCGCTTGCGCAAGCCCGCAAGTTTGAGAGATCACAACTTGGTCTGCCGCCTTCGACCGCCGATAAAAAAGGTCGCTCATGGTGTTCCAAGCCTTTATTGACGACAGCTACAAGCCGGATGGCGTCTTTGTGCTTGCAGGCCATATCGCCCCAGCTGAGTCCTGGGCAAAATTCTCCAAGGAATGGGAGGAGTTATTGCCCTCTGCTACTCTCAACAAATATGGAAAATACCACTTCAAAATGAGTGAAATGGTCCAAACGCCAGAGCGTACAGAGCGTATTGGCCCATTCTATCGGGCCTTAGAAGCAACAAATCCGCTGTCCATCGCGTGCAAAATAAATATTGCGGACCTTAAGAGGGCTCAGAAGAGAATATGGGTCTTAGGTCATACTATTAATTGGACTAATTTCTCGGACCCATTTTTCTTTACGTTTAGAGCTTTGCTTGATTGGGTAAATGAGAAAAGAGAGTTAATACCAGGATTGCCAAATGAGAAGATTGACTTCATATTTGATGATCAGACACAGAAGAAGGCAATTTACGAATCTTGGGATGGATTTCTATCCTCTCGAACCCAAAAAGCGCGCGGGCTGTATGGGGCGACTCCCAGGTTCGAGGATGGTACCGAGTTTCTCCCTCTTCAGGCCGCTGATCTTTGGGCGTGGCTTTCGCGTCAATGGTTCGAAGACGGGCTTCCGATGGACAACGGAAATACGATGGTTACGTCAAGGCTATTAATCAGCTCTAGAACACCAGATTCACACAAATGGTCATTTATGCACTACGATGAAGACACTATAGTTAAGGCTCTTCAGGGACTTCTTGCGGCGCAATATCCTAATGTTGTCATTTATGACGATCAATATAAGGGCGAATAGTACCGCGCTGCAAACATGGCGGCCTTCTTTCGATGCCTCCGCCTTGGAGGGGAGGCGATCGAGGTCTGCGGGGCGCTCATCGCCGACCAGCGCGCCACAGTCGGCCTAGCCACCGGAACGCTTCGCCGCGGTTCGCAATTGGAACCGCGGGAAAACGCCGTCCCCACCCTCGCCGCCGCAGGCATCGCCGCCTGACCGTTGGAGAACAAATCGAGTCCAAACGTGCGGAGCAGGGTTCGCAGCGCGTGGCCGTGGCTGGCCTTGCCTGGGTCGAGGGCTATCATGGTAGCCGCAGAGGCCAGATTCCTGCTACGGACCTCCTGAGGGCTTCCGTGGGCATATCGCCTGAAGTTGCCAGGTTTTACGCCAATTCAGAAGACGTAGACGTGTATCATTCGGTCGGACAGAAGCCTCGCGTGTGTAGAGACTCATATCCGAGATCGGAAGGGCCGTGCCAAGGAAGGATTGTGGGCTTGACTGACAGTGGAGGCAATGGACCTCGAAGCCGGCGCGTAACTTCCGTTCCCTGGCACGCGAGCCTTTACGACCGAGCGACGGCGACATCGGAGCCTGAGCGACATCGCCGGAACCGAGCTTGGATATAATAGAATCAGCTAAATATCCGCCCGCGCGTAGTGTCTATACATAGCGCGAGCGGGCGCACAGGAAAGGATTCCGAGGTTTATGACGGGTTTGTGACAGCCGCCAGCGGCGAGAAAATCCCGCGGGATTAAGCCGATTTTGCTTGCGCTAGTTTGCACGTTTGTGGTAAGAGTATATCACAAGATTCAGTTTAACGGGAGACGACAAATGTGCGGATTTGATGAGTTCATGACCGATGCCGGCGACGCCAAACGAGACCGCAAGCTGGGTATGGCGAGGTTTTTTTTGGAGGCCATCGCGAAGGCCGCGCGGGAGAACTTACCGCCGAAAGACCGCGGCCGGTTCGTTTCCAGCGTTCGCCAGCTTGCGCGTGCAAACTTGGAGATCGGGCAGTATCGCCGAGCGGCTTAGGGCCGATCCCCGTGTTGAGTCTGCGGCCGGACTCCGGAGCGACGTAGGCGGCGATCAGGCGCTCGGCCTGGACGCGGAGCGCGGCGGTGACGAAGGAAGCGGCTCGCACGCGGACGTCAAATGGTCAAGGCTTTCCTTGGTCGGTTCCTGGCTGGCTAGTCCCTGGCCCAGGCGTTTGAGGCCGAGCTTTCAGGCCGGTCACAGTCACGCTATCCGAGGGGCGGCAGAGGTTAACTAGGACTTGTCCGAAATAAGCGCCCGATAGATCGTAAGCGGCGCGGCGAACCCAGCAGTTTTTAGGAATAATCAGGGGCGGAATGTCTGCGCCTACGGGATCGGGGACATAGCTGCCCGTTAAGCCGTTGCTTATGCTGACGGCATTTCCCGCGCCATTGCCATAGGCGTACCCGTTGAAATAGCCATAGCCGTTGAAATAGCCATAGCCGTTGAAATAGCCGTTGCCAGACCCATCGCCGTAGGTGTTGAAATACCCGTAACCCGGGTTGTAGAAACCGAAGCCGCAATTGAAACCGCAAAGATAGCCACCAAGGAAACCGAGGACGCGACCGCCGCGGGGGTGGAAAGCGGGGAAGCCGCCGCCGTGAAAGCTCCCGCCGAAGGGGCTTCCCGCGTAAGCGGGAGCGGCGAGCAGGATCACCCCGAGCGCCACGGTGCTGGCGATGGCGTCAAACGCGACTTGGCGGAGAGCGATCCGAATCATGTCGGCGATATGGGGCCGGGCTATCAGAACCCGAAGGGGCTTGCATGGTGACGGCGCACCCAAGCCGCGCCGGCTCGTGCCCGATCCTTACTTTGGTTCGCGTGGTTCCAACTGCGGTCGAAGGTTGATGTAGACGGAGCATTTTTCTTTACGCCGTACCCCGTCTGAG
>Ga0209624_10001187_pt1 | contig 21185 bp, 18 predicted proteins | sample JacPinW_OM2H0_O1_FD_188565 | JGI IMG/M metagenome (GOLD analysis project Ga0209624, IMG submission 188565) | Forest soil microbial communities from Algoma, Ontario, Canada - Jack Pine, Ontario site 1_JW_OM2H0_O1 (SPAdes) (version 2) | ecosystem: Environmental > Terrestrial > Soil > Boreal...
TAGTCTCTGCCTTAATCTGCAGCGAGTTGTAGTGGGTCTTGCCCACATCGCCAAAGAGGTCGATCGCATTAAACGGAAGGTTGTACGGAGCGATGTAGGGCGCGCCACCAGGCAGGCAGCCGAGCGTATAGCCGGTTATGGTTCCGCAACCAGAGGGGCTGTTGACGTTGAGGTCATTGCCGCTTACCAACAGGTGGCCGCCGACCGCGCCGGCATAGCCAGCGGTGAGCAGAACATCGCCTGGCAGCTGGCGTTCCACGTTGACGTTATATTGATGAACCCTGCCGGGCTGGAAGTTGCGCGGCTGGTAGTAGAACGTGCCTTCGAAGTTGCTCACAGTCAGCGGCAGGGGCGGAATGGCAAAGCCGCTGGAGAGGTAAAAGGTTCCCGACGGTGTCTGGCCGTGACTAGCGCAGTATGAAGTTGCAAAGGCGCAGCCCGCGCCGGCGAATTGATCCGTCTCGCCGAGGTTGGGCGGATTTTGCCATAGGCCCTGCGCGCCCTGGCTCCAGACCGAATCGTGATAAATGCCGAAGCCGCCGCGGAGCACTGTCTTGTCGCTGCCTAGAACCTTCCAGGCGAAGCCCAGGCGGGGTTCGTACGCGCCCCCGAACATATTGATGCCCGCCGATCGGCTCACTCCGTTCTGGCCGGCAATTAGAAGGTCTCCGGTCGAGGGGATGTAGTCCGCCATCCGGTTATCGACCTCGGTGATCGGAGTGGTGATACCCCACGCCAGGCCCAGATTTAGGGTCAGCGACGGGAGGATCCGCCAGTCATCCTCGACGAAGGGCCTTATGATCTTCCAGCGGCGGCCGGTGATTGCGCCGTCGTATGTCTGGTCATGGATGGCGCCTCCGCTAATCCCCATCAGCAGGTCGGCTATGGGATTGCCGGCGGCTGAACCTGCCCCGGTGAAGTTTCCGGTGACACCAGGGAGCAGGAAGCCGGCTCCAAAGGCTTCTGTGCCCACATTCATCTGGTTGGCACGGAGGTCGATGCCGACGTGAATATCGTGTTTGCCGCGGATCAGGTCGAGATCGTCTTTGAAGGAGAAGATATTGGTTCCACCTTGAAAGGGGGAGTAGCCGCGATCGCCGAGTGCCCAATATCCGCTGGTGGGCAAGACGGAAACCACACCTTGACTGTAGGAGTTTCCGGAAATAGGGGTACCGCTGGCCGAGCAGCCGAGATTGGCATTGGGAATGCCCAAGAGGGCCGATCCGCAGGAGAAGTTACCCTGTGAGTCAATGTAGTTGAAGATGCGGTCGTACCCGAAGGAGGCCTGGTTGAGCGTGTTGGCCGTGAACACGTGATTCCAGCCGATGCCGACATTGCGTGCGTGATTGATTAGATTTTCATTGCTGCCGAAGGCATTGGCTTCGGCAAGGGTGGGCGCGCCGCCTGGTGCAAAAGAGAACGCCTGGTCGTAGCTGAAGCGGCCAAACAGATTGTCGGAGGCCGTGAGCGTCTCATCCAGTCGAACATCGAATTTGGTTTCGTTCAGGATGCGGACGGGCTCGTTGACATAGTTGTAGCTCCCGCCGGAAACATTGGGCGTGGGATAGATATTGATCAGTCCCTGGCCAGCGCTGTTGATCAGGTTTGAAGGGATCTTGTTGCAGGGGGTTCCCTGCGCCTGGCTGCCGTCAGGGTTCGCGAGTATCGGATTGCCGGAGCCGTCGCATTGGAAGTAGACGTTCGGGTAGGTGGCAGGGTTGGTGGACGTGCCGATCATATTAGGGTTGGCGATGGCGAGACCTGAGACGGGGTTACCGAAGGGGTCGGCCGAGAAGTCGCCATTGTGCATGGCCAGTGAAGGAACCAGACCGGTGAAGGTGATTCCCTCACGCTGATACTTCTGCTCGCCATCCACGAAGAAGAACGTTTTGTTGTGGAGGATGGGCCCTCCGATAGAGCCTCCAAATTGGTTTAGATTGAACTTCGGGGTTGTCGTGTCAAAGTCGCCTTTTGCGTCGAAGGCGGTGTTGCGGACGAACTCGAAGAGCGATCCGTGAAAGTTGTTGGATCCGGATTTTGTGGTGACCAGCACGGTGGGGCCGGCGCGGGAGCCGTATTCCGCGGAATAGCTGTAGGTGAGCACCTTAAATTCCTGGATATCGTCGATGGAAGAAAAGACGCCAATTCCGCCTGCCGTCAGTTCGTTATTGTCGACTCCATCGAGGAGCCAATCCGTGCTGTTGGGCCGGGAACCGCCGACCGACAGAGAGAAGGAACCGCGCGCGGCCACCTCGCTGTCGGTACCGGAGGTGAAAAAGCTGTTGGGGTTGGTCTCTGCTGTAGCGCCTGCGGTGAGTGTGGCGAGTTGAACGAAATCGCGTCCATTCAAGGGGAGCTGCGACACCTGTTGCCCGGTGATGACCTGACCGAGAGAGGGATTACCGGTCTCGACGGCGAGGGCGTCACCGGTGACGACTACCGTCGTGTTCACAGTGGCGGGTGCGAGTGAAAAATCGAGTTCGCGGGCTTCCTGGACCTGGAGGAGCAGATCTTTGGAGGCAGCGCTTTGAAAGCCCTTCGCGTCGACGCGTACGGTATAGGTTGCGGCGGGGAGCAGCGGGATTAGATAGTGTCCGGCACTGTCCGTCTTGCTCGCACGAGTGAGGCCGGTAGCCTGAGAAACCACGGTGACGTCAGCTCCAGGGACCACCGATCCCGATTTATCGAGAACATTCCCGGAGAAACTTCCAGCGGCCTGGCCATACATGGCCGGAGAGATCATAAGCGTGAGAACGCAGATAACCACGGGAAGGAGTATTTTGTGCGTTTTTGTATCGGCTGAGCCCACCGATCCCGGACACTTCGTGCCAACGATCATGCGTTTCATAGTCAAACCCCTTTTCGACAAATCAGCTAAGGTGGCTCTCGCATCGGATGTGCTGCACTGGATTACTAGACTGTAAGAACGCCCCTGTCGAAAGTCAACGCAAGTTTTTGGCCGACTCACGAATACCCAATCGATGCCAAAGCAAAATACGGTCTGGGCATAACTCTACCCAGCACATATTCTCCGGGCGATATCTTGATTCCATCCGGTGGCGTCCGATGAATGCCCTTGCGAAAGACGTGAATCACGCACTATTTAGCATTTCGAGCCCGTTGTTTCGGTCAATGCGTGATCAGGACTCGTTAGTCTTTTGTGCTTTCCCTGTCGGTTGCTGGATCGAACTCCATTGCGCGTGTTCCTGCGAAACGCAGGACTCGATTCGTTCGGCGAGCAATACGTGCGGGTCGGCCGCGCCGGAGTAGGGTCCGGCCTTGCCCAAGTACACGTATTTCTCATGTTTTAGCGCCTCGCAGGTGGAGCGATACGTGCTCCAGAGCTGCTGGTACTGGTTCAGATGGAGAATCCCTTCGAGGACGGTGATAAGTACGCCCAGACCGGCGGTCACCAGCTTGTCGTGCGGAAAACTCAGGCCTGCCAGCAGCGGGATCATCGCAGCCGCGAAGATTTCCACCACCTTGACGCGCTTGTAGATGTGCTGCGCCGATCGGCTTTTCCGGTCGTACCACTTGATCTGATCTTCGAGTCGGTCAATGATTGGATCCTTGCCGAAAACTGATTCCGTCGTTTCAACCATCCGGGGTCTCCTCGATATGCTGCCTCAATATACATCCGGCGTTCCCTCAGCAACTGCTCTTCGGATATGTGAACTCCACGGTTAGAGTAGGGGAGTCGTGGTGGAACGCTATCGACAGGACCAGCAGGAACATGAGGAGCCAGCTACTCGCCGGAAAAGCTGTCTCATTCGGCTCGGTCAGTGCTATAACGGTGCGATAACTCATCGGCCTTCGAGTTATCTCAATCAGAACGGAATCGAGCATCCATGAAACTCCTGGCCAAATTCAATCTGATCCTGCTCGTTATTTTCGGAGCGGGTGGTTTCTTGATCTCTCAGGTCGCCTACTCCTTCCTGATCGGTAATGCACGCCGCGAAGTTCTCCAGCAAGCGCAGTTGATGCTGGCCAGCGCCAAATCCGTGCGCGACTATACCGCATCGGATCTGTCCCCGCTTCTTCAGCAAAACCCCGGGCACCGGGTGCACTTCCTCCCCGAAACCATTCCCTTCTACGGAGCGACAACCACCTTCAATGATCTCCGCAAGGACAACCCTAACTACGCGAATTACACCTATAAGGAAGCCGCACTCAATCCCACGAACCCCGAGGATCGGGCTGCAGATTGGGAAGCCGACATCATCAACGAGCTTCGCAACCATGGTGCGCCGCAGATCATGAACGAGCGTCCTACCCCCTCCGGCAGATCGCTTTATATCGCGAATCCCATCAAAGCAACCCAGGAGTGTCTTGAGTGCCATAGCGTTCCATCCGCCGCACCGCGCGCGATGCTCGCCGTCTACGGCTCGGCAAACGGTTTCGGGTGGAAGAAAGATGAGATCGTGGGCGCTCAGATCATCTCCGTCCCGATGACGGTTCCCATAGAGATCGCCAACCGCGCATACCACCAACTGCTGTTCTACCTCGTTTTTACGCTGATTGTTGCCATTCTGGCCCTCGACGCGGGCATCTACTTGTTCGTGATTCGGCCGTTGAGGACCGTCTCTGATACTGCCGACCGCGTCAGCCGCGGCGAAAAGAATGTGCCTCCGATCAAGGTCAATGGGAATGACGAGATAGCAACCGTCGCCTCATCCTTCAACCGGATGCATCTTAGCCTTGCCAAGGCTCTCAAGATGTTTGAAGAGGGCTAGCTGTAATATGCGACCAGCCTAGCTCCGGGACGACCGAAGGAACTTCTCCCGGTCTGCTTCCGTTTCGATCTCCCGCGCTGCCATCCCGTAAAGATCCTCCACCGAGGAACATCGCTTCGCGGCCCGCTTCACAACAACCTCCGAGATGGGCCCGATAAACGCCGCCAGTTCCTTGATGATGCGCTCCATCGTCTGCGGCTCGATCTTCGAAGTGACCGCGGCAGCATCGGACGTGCCTCTTGCCCCACGCACTCCGGCGACTTCTTCCACTGGCCTGCCTGGCTCTTTTTCTCGATCCTCGCGATGCGCTACGGTCGTATCCTCGTCTCGGACGTCAAGGTAGGGCAGGAGTGCCTGGAGCAGCACCTGTACATCCGACTTCCAGCGAGCGTGGGTCAACTCAACCGCATTTCGATAAGCCAGTTCCTTCAGGTCGTCGGGAAGCTGCTCTACGTGGGGCATCTTCGCCCCCCGCACCAGCACAGGCACCACCGGTATATCGCGTCGAAGCGCCGAAGCCAGCTCGATGCGCACGAAGTCGTTTGCATCGTCCAGGCGCCGACCTCCCTGAGAATCCCTTAGGTCCAGCCACTCCTGCCCGATCAGCGCCAGAAGAACGCTGCAAGTTGCCACGCTCTGATCAATGGCCTTCCTGAAATCCCGTCCCGGCTCGATCGCAGCCACGTCCATAAATACAGACCCGGGGCTGAAGCGCAACGTCAGATCATCGAAGAGGCGACCAGCTTCACCCCCCGAATCGCTCCTTCGATAGTTGACGAAAATGGATCGCAGAATGCCTCCCTAAGGCGGACAAGACAAATTTCGGAGGAAGGAAGGTGTAAATTTTGGAAAGTTCGGATCAGTTCCAACCTCCTCATAAAAGCACAAAACTGAGTGTACTCCGGCACTTCGCCGCGATTCAATCTGGGACTCTAACAATGAGTGATCGATGGCCGGACTGCATGCCGATTTGCGCGAAGGCGACCGTCTTGTGGCACTGCACCCGACTTTATGCAGAATGCGCAAGTTCTGCGTCTGGCTGAAGCCCGAAGCTGCCGCGCAGATTGAGGTCCTCGAGTGGACCGGTGCCGATCACCCGCGACACACAAAATTCGTCGCGCTCCGGGGATGACAAGGATGCTCAGAAGGTGGTCAGAGAGACTTAGCTGTAGTCCCGACGGTCAGCTAGAAGGCGAAGTTGCCGACAAGGTGAGTTTGCCAGGCGCTACTTGAAGCTATTCAAGTTGGGGCGATGTCAGCGTGCGAAAAAGATGAACCTGCGCCATCAGCCGTTCGGGGCGGACGGTGCAGGTCTTAGGTTGGCAATTCAGCCTTGTCTTAGTGACTGTCACGGTCGTGCATGGGAATTCTGGATTCAAGACGCTACACAGGCTGTATCCTGTCTTTTATTCCAGGGACCAGTTTCGCAACGGCAAAATATCTCCGCGATAGAAAATGTTGTCCGCTATACTCGCGCCTACATAATAGTGGCAAGTCACATCAAAATTTGCGTGAACTTCGGATGCAAAGAGGCCAATCATGCGAACTAGAATTCTCGGGATTCTGCCATTCGTAATTATTGCCACCGCTCTCAACGCGCAGAACACCAGCGGAAGCCTGCGTGGAACTGTTCAGGACTCGGCCAAAGCCCGTGTCTCAGCTGCGACAATTGAGGCCAAGTTGTCGGGTTCTTCGCAGACTCGGCGCGCCACCTCCGATTCCCAGGGAGAATTTCGTATCGAAGACCTCACGCCGGGTTCTTGGCATGTGAGCGTCTATGCGCCCAGTTTTGCGAACGCCACGGCAGATGTCTCTGTTGCCGTGAGCACGACCCGAGACATTACAGTTACCCTGCAGCCTTCGATAGTGCAACAGGCAGTTGGTGTCCGGGCGCAAAGCTCTTCGATTTCGACACAGCCTATCGACCTTTCCAGCAATGTTCATCAGAGTGTTGTTACTCGGCAAGATTTGGAAGGATTGCCGCTCCCCGCGAGAAGTTTTGCCAACATAGCTTATCTCGCTCCTGGGACTGAACCGGTGGAACCATCCGACCCTACAAAAGCACGAATCACAGCGGTTTCGACCGGCGGCAGCTCTGGTCTGAACAACGAGCTTACTGTCGATGGCGGCGACAACTCGGACGACTATATCGGCGGTTTTCTACAGAACTTTTCCCCGGACGCCATTCAAGAGTTTGCAATACGCACGGCCCAAGAGGACGCGGATACCGGAGGCACTACCGCTGGCTCAATTGTGATCACAACCAAAAGTGGTACCGACGAATGGCATGGCCTTGCTGCCTTTTACGAGCGAGCAGCAGCGCTGAACGCTCGGTATCCGATTGAGAATCCCGCTCCGAACCCGAAGCAGCCTTTTTCCCGTCAGAATTACGTCGGAACTCTCGGCGGCCCGCTTGAGAAGGGAAAACTGTGGTTCTTTACGGCTTTTGAAAGTGTGCAGGAGCATGCCAGCATCGCTTATAGTCCATCGAGCACGACTCAATTCGATGCGCTCTCGTCACTGGCTTCCGAAGGGCTGATTCCCGGGGTTTCCTCTATCACCGTGCCTGATAACGTCCCCATACCGTTCCGCGACTACTTCGGCTCGCTACGTTTTGACTGGACGCAGTCAACAAAGTCCCAGTGGTTTCTGCGGGGCTCAACTGATACCTATACGACACATAACGACCTGGTGCAGCAGGCCACGTTGCCTTCTACGGGTTTGCTTACACACAACAATTACTTCAGCCTGTTGATCAGCAACCAATACACTTTCACCCCAACCCTGATGGGGAAACTGGTACTCAACGCTAGCGGATTGCACCTCACGCAATCCCGCAACTCGGATCTTGGCTTCGCTCTCGCCTTTCCTTTCAGTTCAACGGCGCTCACCGTTTCCGGCTTTGAAACCTACGGCGACAACCAATTTGCAACGCCGATCACGTTCTTCCCTTCTGAGCGCAACCAGGAGAAGTATCAAATCCGATACGACGTGAGCAACGCTCGCGGCCATCACGTATTGAAGTTCGGAGCTAACTTCATCCATGAGCCTGTATTTGGCGGGGCGTTTCCAAATAACACGGAGACTCTGTTTCAGCTTCCCCAGAATCCCACTTATTACCTGAGCGACCCTGCTCAATTCAGCACTGACTTAGTAGCGGGAGCTTCAACTTCAAATTTGGGCGGTAGCTTCTCGCAAAACGTTCAGCGGTTGGCGTTGTATGCAGAGGATTCCTGGCGAGTCTCGCCGAGCCTTACCTTCAACTACGGTCTCCGATATTCGACGAGCTTTGGGCTCTTCAATGGATCCGGACACAGTCAGACCACCAATCCCGGATACATTACCCTCGCGGCGCTCGGTATTCCGCTCGTCACGAGCGCCCCGCATGACGATCGCAAACAGATTGCACCTCGGTTAGGTTTCGCCTATTCGCCCCGCAGCAGCGGAATGACGATTCTTCGGGGTGGTTTCGGACTGTACTTTAGCGACCTGGCACAGACTGGGTGGGCGACGGCATTACAGGCCGTGAACACGCCACCGACCCCCTGCGCCGATCCGGTTCAAAACCCCAATAGCCCGGAAAACGCAGGATGTGTGCCGGGCAGCGACGCCGGAGGGACAGCAAACCTGATTGATTCGGGTTATCGAACCCCTTACGCAATCCACATCTCCGGTGGTGTCCAACATGCGTTTAGCGCTGACTGGTCTCTGAGTGCTGACTACGTTCATGAACAAGAAAATCATGGTTATCGCGCTTACAGTTACACTGGCGGCACTAACCTCTTCACACCACAACTATCGGTTACGGATCCAGACCAGGCGAATTACGTTCCGGATGTCAACGTCTTCCACTCCGACAATCGATCGAGCTATAACGGACTGCTAGTGCACCTGCAGGGCAATGTGACGCGCCGTTTCAATCTCATCGCGAACTACACTTTATCGAAGGCGCAGACTTGGGGCTGCGTGCTTGGGGAGCTCTTCGACTACGTCAATGGGGTCTGCGATCCGCTAAATCCTTTTGGTCCTGGTGACTATGGCCCGTCAGGAGAAGACGTCCTTCAGCGCTTCGTCATTGCAGGCACCTGGCAGGCACCAGCAGGCTTTCAGGTCAGCGCTTTATCGCAAGGGGAAAGCGCGCGTCCTTTCACCATCACCACGGCCGACAATAGTAATCGCATAGCGGTCAACGGAGTGCCTACGTCGCTAGATCAGTTCCGCGGCACTCCCTATCTTCAAACTGACATGCGCGTAAGCCGTCCCGTACAGCTCGGAGAGACCTGGATACTAACGCCATTTGCGGAGTTCTTTAATCTCTTTAGTTGCAACAACCCGGGCGCGAATTATGTGACCAACGTCGCGTCGCTTCCCGTGCCATCGGCGCAGGCGCAGGCTGGCAATATCACAGATATTTGCACCGACTCAGATTGTGCCGCAACGAAGCCGATCAGCAGTCTAAATCAGCTGGGCGTGCCCGCCGGAGGCTTGGGCGATTTCTTTGGCCCCGGTACGACCGTCGGCATCCCTTTTGCAGTTCAGTTGGGCGTGCGAGTAACATTTTGAAGCTTTCAAACATCGTAGCGGCGCATTTTATTTCACTAAGCAGATCCGTATGAACATCGAGAGAAGCCGATGATTGGGCGCGTCGCGTGGGGGCCAATTCTTTCGCTCTTCTCTCCGTTCAATCAAAGGTTCGATACACTTGTGGCCAATGGCTATCTAAGTTCGCTGTGCAATCGGGACGAATCGAATTGCAGTTTTAGGTGAGGAGCCAGCGAAGGAGAGTTGGCCGAAGCTCCGGGCTCTTTCATCCAGGGAGGTGACGGCCACTTAGGCCACAATAAAGAAACAACAAAGAACTGTTCCCTAACTGCAGAAAAAGAGCGTATGATCCCCTTCCTGACCTCTTCGTGACCTTCCTTGAAACACTTTTTGGGATGTGTCCAGACTCACCTAGGGTGCACTTTTCATTGCCCTCTTTGCGGTGCCGATTGGAGCCTGGTCCATTTCTCATCGACTCAGGCGACCAAAGTCGTAATAGCTCGAGTCTCTAGATCCTTCCCGTCCCCGTTCTCGCCGGGTTCCTGTTTGAATGTCGTAATTCAGTACAAGGCATCGGAGAGAGTATCGCGGTCGTGTGAGCTGGTGATCCACAGTGACGACCCACATCATCCAGTTAGATGTCTGGATGTGATTGCCTATACGATCTGGGACTGCTGCAAAGAATGTTGTGAACCTGAAAAGTGTTGTTGCAAGGAGCAGCGCAAAGACTGCTGCGACGACGAAGACGACGATGGCGATCGGCACGAAGAAGATGATGACCACCGAGCTTAAAGTTAACGAAAGGAAGTCGCGATGGATTTCATAGAACGTATCTTTCACGTTTCTCCCGACGGCGGCACAGGCCTTCTTGAGTTGGCGTTTGTTCTGGTTTTTCTTGTCATTCCATATGTAGCCTGTTTCATTCTGAGAAAGGCCAGATCCAGAAGTAGCTCCTGACGCTTCCAATGCGAGAGGTCACCGGCAAACGTGAAACAATTATGTGGAATCAGTTGTCGAAACTGGATAGAAGCCTATTCTAGCCGGATCGGCGCGGAACGGCCCGATAAGTCGCCAATCTATGTCATTGAAAAGCTGCGGAGAAACCGACTGAGCAACCGTTGGGAGCGCGGTCATCAGAGAAGCACTTTCAAAGGCCTTTTCCGCTGTGGTGCAAATCTGTCTCATTCGCCTCTCCGGGATTGAAAGTACCTCTTTATCGTGCGAAGTCTCAGTCCTCATCACCGCCCTCGGGCATGTTCTCCGGCCTTCGCTCTAGATTGAGTTCAGGCAGGTGAGCCGCATGTAGTTGATGATTGAGGTCCGGAACAGCGGAAGCTTTCAGCCGCGCCCAATTTTGAAGAGCTGCGGATAGCTCTCCGCTGGCGTGCTCTGTGGCTTGCTCTTGCAGGGTCGGAGCCGCATCCGCCTGACCTACCTGGGCGTAAAGCGACCCCGCTTCGGCAGCGATGTCATCGAGGCCTGGCGTTTTGTCGCTATTTGCGGACTTCTCCGCACCAGTCAGCAACCCGTTGAGTTCCTTGTCCAGCCTTTCCAGCGACTCCTTGATACCAGGGTGGGCACCCTTCGAAAGCTCCTCAATCTGTTCCTAGATCGAATGCGCCTCAAGCGATGCTTCCGCGCTGCTGGAGACCATCGCGGCAAGCTTGCTTTCGAGCGAAAACAGATTCTCGAGATCGGCCCTCGTTGACTCAACTCTCGGGTCCATCTTGATCGTAAGCGGCGCCTCCAGAGTTTTTCCATCCACTGTCAACCGAACTTCCAAGAAGCGCGAGTGGTCTGCCCCGGATGCCAGCGCCATAGCCCTGCTGGCTCGCCCCCTCCTGCGCAGAGTATCAATCAGCGCAGGTGTCAGGGATCAGAGATCAGGGAACAGAAATCAAGAATCGCAAAATTCACACTTGACATTGACCAGATTATCCACAACTATAGGGTTGTGGATAATCTGGGTACAACATTTGCGGCTTTGTCTGATCCAACCCGCCGGGCAATGATCGAACGACTCTCGCATGGGCCTGCCTCTGTGCATGGATTGACGGAACCGTTTGCACTCTCGCAGCAGATGATTTCAAAACACATTGCCTACCTGGTGCGGGCGCGGATTGTAATCAAAACGAAGCGTGGACGAGAGAGTGTGTGCACGCTTAGGCCCGAGGCGATTAAGACAGTCAGCGACTGGGCGATCAGCTATCGCCGATTCTGGGAAGAGAGTTTCGACAAACTGGATGTAGTTGTAAATCAAATGAAGAAAGAGGAGGTCGGAGATGACAGAAAACACGGTTAGCGAAATTGAGCGGATGGTCGTTACAAGAGTTTTTGATGCCCCACGCGAACTGGTTTGGAAGGCGTGGACAGACCCGAAGTACGTGATGCAGTGGTGGGGGCCGAAGGGTTTTACCTCGCCTGTCTGCAAGATGGATTTTCGCGTTGGAGGAAAATCTCTCTGCTGCATGAAGGCGCCGGATGGGCAGGAGTTCTGGAATGCGGTTGAATACCACGAGATTGTTCTGCACGAGAAGATCGTTTCCTTGATGTACTTTTCGGACTCGAAGGGAAACAAGGTTGAGCCTGCGCAATTAGGGATAGAACATGAAGCCATAGACGGTGCGTACGACGTCACCATCTTTGAGGATCTCGGAAACGGCCAGACGAAACTTACCTTCATTGGAAATGAACCCATGGAGAGCGCGAAAAATAGCGGTCAAATGGAGGGCTGGAACCAGATACTCGATAAAGTTGCCGCGGTTATTGCGGGGCTAATGCAGGCGAAATAGGAAGTTGACGATTTGACGATCGTCATGCGCGAGATACAGCTGAGGCTGGCGGCGAAGGCTTGGTTAGAACAGGCTTCTCGCCGCTCGGCCGAATAGTCGCCTTTCCGGATAAGTGACCCTTGGCTCAACTGTTGACTTCAGGCCAATGCACTCATCGGCAAACTCAGACCACTCGCGGTGCAGCTCTAAAACGAAGCTCGTCCGCATTGAATTCTCCGATCTCCATGTCTCGAAAGAAGACTCTGTAAAACCCTGGTGTGATCAACTCGAATCCCAACTCTTCGAAGCGGAATACTTCGCTGATGAAGACTCTGTTTTTGTGCCAGCTGATGTCGCCGCTATTGTTCACCCGTCGCAGAAGCAGACCTTTCGGGTACGTGAACTCCGGCAACTTGCGGGGTAGTCGAACGGAGCTCGGGATGTAGAGACTCGCTGGGACCTGGTTGTTCAGGCCCTTATGCGGGCGCTCGTTATTGAACACGTAGCGAAAGCTATCGAAGCGGCTCTGCTGTGCGCGAAGGGATGCCGCAGGCGGTTTCGTCGTATCCTCCTTCAGCATCCGCTGCATCCGGTCGGGGCGACCGTTTTGTTGCGGTCGGCCTGCTTGAACGTGCTCATGCACGATCCCGAGCTTCATCCAGCCGAGTGAGAGCTTCGACAGCCCCAGTAGCCCCGTGCCCGCAAACGGTGCGCCGTTGCCAGTTCTGATCCTTGCTGGCACTCCATACTCTCGCATGGCTGCTTCACAGATTGCTCGGACCTGGCTGAGATCCATACGCGAGACGATCTGGCAACGAATCAAATAACGGCTATGCGCGTCAGTGATGGTGAACGGATCACAGCGCTTGCCGTCGCCGGTGGTGAAGTAGCCTTTGAAATCCATGCACCACAGCTGATTCGGACCCGCGACCTGAGAAAACGGCTCAGAGCATGGCGTGGTACGTTTTCTCTTCTTCTGCGGACTGGTCAAACCCGCACGGCTCAAGATGTTGCTGAACGTACTGGCCGCAGGCCATACCACGTCTGGCTGTAGCATCTCCAGCCTTGCTTTGAGCTTCCGCGCGCCCCAGGACGGATGTCTGGCCCGAAGCACGAGGATAGCGTTCTCGATCGGCTCCAGCGTCGCATGGGAACAGGTGTGCGGGCGGCGACTGCGATCTACGAGTCCTTCCGGCCCAATTTCCTCGTACCGATTGATCCAGTGGTAGCCCGTTGGGCGGGAGATTCCATACTCACGGCACAGGTCCGCTACGGACATCTCTTCCTTCTGATAACTCGACAAAAACTGCAAACGTTGATCCACGATCCGAATCTCTTTCCAGGGCATACAACATCGTCGTGCGTTGCCCAAAGCTGAGGAATTGTCGCCGTCGCGCTTCGCTGTAAACCATGTCTCCGGTCTGTTTTGTAACGCAAGTGCTAAGTACGCTCAGGCTCTGCCCCGATCGCGCGACGCAAGGGTCTCCCCGATCTTCCGCGTTGCGCTTGTGTAGACCGGTGATAGTGGTGACGAGGCATTACGAGGAACATGTAATTTATTCGGACCACTCACGGTTGCTACTATCACTCAGTTGAAGAAACGACACCGCCTAGGCGGCTACGCATGAGGCCCGTATCGGCACCAAACAACTGGAAAGCCGCGAGACACTCGCAACTGGATTGCAGGAAGGTATTGGACTTGCCATCGATCGCACCAACAGCTCGCCTTTACGGCAGAACTCGGTGGAAGTGTGCGTAGCTTCGCTCGAAGCCAAGCGCAACTTAGGAAATTGCTATGAACATACCAACGCAAACGAATTATGCGGAGTCAGGTATTTCCCCTGACTCCGATGAGGGATCGAGCTGTTTATCCCGCCGCAATATGATTCTTGGCGGTGCAGCAGTTGTGGCAGCCATAAGCCTGCCGAAGAATAGCTTGGCATCAACGCCACTCTCAAGGACTGACCAGCCTTCGAAGAACAACAATGGAAAGGATGACAACGTGAGTTCGACAGCAGACATACCGGAAGCCGCGCAAACCTTTGACCCCAGCAACTTCACAGTCGTACCTGCGCGAACGTTTGACGACCTGCGCGTCGGTGAAATCTTCCGCGCACCCAGCCGCACACTCACCGATGCGCATGCCTCGGCCTTCCAGGCCGTTTCGGCTGACAATCATCCTATTCACTATGACGTGGAGTATGCGCGGCGTCATGGACACACAGCTCCGGTAGCGCATGGCTTGCAGGTACTCGCCTTCACAGCTCCCGGGGCAACGCTCTTTCCCCAGTACATCGGAGACGTGTTCATCGCGTTTACTGAGGCGTCCTGCAAGTTTCTCAAGGAAGTACATGCCGGAGACACGCTCTATTCTGCTCTCGAGATTGTTGCTCTTACTCCGCAGGGAGATAGCGGCCAGGTAACGACAAGGGCCACAGTCCATGACCAGCGCGGTGAACTCGTGCTCTCTGGAGAACACAAGTATCTTCTACGCCGACGCGCCTAATGAACTTCGAGCCCATGTATGGCGGCGCGCTATTCGTTTGCTTAGGCGCCGATAAGAACAACCTAAGGTTTTCTGCGAATCTGAAGGAATCTTTGCGAGGTGTCGACTTTGTCCAGGAAAACGCCCCAGAGCATGCGGACGAAGTCTTTAGTGGCGTGATTAAATTCGACCCACGGGCGAATGCGGGGGAAACAATTGAAGCGGCATCAATCTGCGTGTCGCCCTGCCAGTCACCCTCCCCTTCTAGCAAGTTCGCCTGTACGATCGCGCTCTACCTCGCGTTAGCAGGGATCATCGCCGATCCGACAACGTATCGTGCACAGTCGCGGTAGGCCAAGACCCCTGCCACGTTCAAAATTGCAATAACGCCAGATGTGGATGCGGCTCAGAACGAGATCGCCAACCCAACTTATGACAATGATCCGATCAAAGAAAAAACTACGCCTTCCCGCGCTAATGCAGCTGACTCCTGGGGCCCTGTTCCAACAAAAAAGGCTTCTGTTGCTAATCTGGCACCCTACCTCCTGCCATACTTCGACAACGGACCAGTGTTCGGGCTGCCAGGAACCGACTCGAGAGATTTCCGCTATCGCACTCAATTGGCCGGGACGCTCTTGATCTGGAGCAGTGAACAGTTTGAGGAACTAGACACGAGGTTATCGTGACGAACGGTACCAGCTTCATGTAATTGGCGCCGTTGCGGGCCGTGTCTATTATCACGACAAGCTGGTACTACAGATTCACTTGAACCAGGAAAAGAAAACAGGAACGCGCAGAGGAGAAGTCAACGTGAAGTTAAAGCTGAATTGCGGATTGCTCATTGCCCTGTGGCTGGGGGCGTCCCCTGCGTGGGCCGATTCTTTGGAGCTGAAAAATGGCAGTCTGATTAAAGGCAAGTTCATGGGTGGCACGGAGAGTCGGATCAGCTTCCAGGTCGGCTCCTCGGTGCAGAAGTTCAACCTCGCTGACATCGTTTCGCTAAAGTTTGATTCCGAAAGGGCAGCAAGTGACCGACCGGACCTGTCGACGAGTTCGCTTCCCAGCGAACCGCAACCGGCAGAGCATGCCGGCATGAAGGCACCAGCGTATGTCACGATCCCGGCAGGAACGCGTATCTCCGTGCGTACCGTCGATGCAATCGATTCCACACAGAATCAGGTGGGCGATCGATTCCAGGCCTCCCTCGAAGAACCGCTGCGCGTGGACGGCAACGAGATAGTCTCCAGGGATGCCGCCGTCTATGGTCGACTGGCTGAGTCGAAAGAGTCCGGAACGTTCACCGGTAGATCGCAGCTACGGCTGGACCTAACGGCGCTTGTGGTCAATGGGCAGACGGTGCCGATCGTGACAGGAGACTATGAATTGACCGGCAAGTCGCGCGGGGCGAGCACTGCGAAGAGAGCGGTAGGCGGAGCCGCGGTGGGATCAATTATCGGCGCTCTCGCCGGTGGCGGCAAAGGAGCAGCGATCGGCGCGGGCGTAGGCGCGGGCGCGGGCGCAGGGTCCGAAATAATCGGCAAGGGAGACCAGGTGAATGTGCCGTCCGAGACCCTGATCGAGTTCACCCTGCAGCAGGATGTATCGATACCGACCAGCCGGAATTAGTTTATGACACAGTACGCGAGAAACCCAGTCAAATCATGCGGCGCCAGCACTCGTTCAGCGGGCGCGTGAAGATTCGCCTGCTCAGCCACAGGCTCATCGAGTCCGCACTTTCTAGCCGAAGATGGCCGAGGCTTCAAATTGCAGGTTCAGAATTGTTATGGCTTGAAGGCTGGCCTAAGGTACCTGAGTCCAGGCCGCAGGAACTCCTCTCATATGCTTGTCAAATCATTTAATAGTCCAAATCCTCGACTCCATTGCCGGATTTTGTATACGAAATAATACTCAGGACACTAGCAGGAGGTTCACATGACTGATCTAGCTGGCAAGGTCGCCCTCATCACGGGCGGCAGCAAGGGCATTGGACGCGCCATTGCGCTTGCGTACGGAAAATTGGGAATTACCGTCGCATTAACGTACCTGAGCGACAAGGACTTGGCGTATGACGCAGTGCTCGAGATTGAAAGCAGCGGCGGAAAGGCGCTCGCGATTCATGCGGATGTCAGCAACGAAGCTAGTATCAAAGCCATGGTCGCCGCCGCACGCGATGCCTTCGGGCGAATTGATATTTTGGTCAATAACGCTGGTATTACGATGGCAAAGCCTTGGCAGCAAGTCACCACGGACGACTGGAACACCATCGTTGCGGCAAACCTCACATCGGCTTTTCTGACGACGCAAGAAATCGTACCCGACATGGTGACCCGCGGTTGGGGACGGGTCATCATTCTGTCGTCGGTAGCCGCGCAATTGGGCGGCGTTGTCGGCCCCCACTACGCGGCATCGAAGGCAGGCCAGATTGGTCTCGCGCACGGCTATGCGTCGGTGCTCGCAAAGACTGGTGTCACGGTCAATACTATAGCGCCGGCGCTGATTGAAACCGCGATGATCGCAGGCAACCCGAATGTCAAGAAAGAGCTGATTCCCGTCGGTCGATTCGGTACGCCGGACGAAGTCGCGGAAGTGGCGATACTTTTGGCAAGCAATGGCTATATGACAGGGCAGACCATCAACGTCAATGGCGGTTGGTACATGAGCTAACTATTTGGGTGGCGCGGAGCCCTCACGGATGATGAGAATGATTCTCTTCTAAATTGGCTATGTTCGTTAGACATCTGTTTGCCGCTGTTGTTGCCACGTAAACCGCAAGTGGGTCGAGATTCTTTCAAGTACCTGATGACGTACTCGGTCAGCTGGAAACCGCAACAACGATCACAAAGGATACCGGAGATGCTGGTTAAGCGGTTCCCCCGGGAACTGGCGAACGACTGCATCCCACTCGCCCGTTCTTCGTATAGGTAGTTCCTGAAACGTGAGAGGGGCTGACGAGTTTCTTTCCGGACAATGCGGAAAAAAGACAAAAGCCGTTAATGCGAAATCGCCATATCGCTCATTGAGACTGGAATTGCGCCGCGCACTTAAGATGCGGTTGGAAACCCTTCCGGCGACCGACCGTTGTACCATTCGAACATGAGATCGGAGCGGCACTCTTCGATTGATGGTCAGACGCTGCGTCTTCGGCAGATTCTCGATTCATCCCCTGCGCTGATTCACACCGCACGGCCGGATGGTTACCTCGATTTCTTCAATCGCACCTGGTGCGAATTTCTTGGAAAACCGGTGGAAGAACTCTACGGGTGGAAATGGACCTCCTGCGTTCATCCGGACGATATCGGAGTACTCCTCGAGAAGTGGCAGGAATCGATTGTCACGGGAAATCCACTAGAAGTGGAAGCTAGAGTTCGTCGAGCTGACGGTGAGTTTCGTTGGATGCTGCATCAGAAAATGGCTCAACGGGACGCGGACGGGGCGATCGTTCAGTGGCACGGCTCAAGCATTGATATTGAGAGCCGTAAACAGGTAGAAGATAGCCTTCGGAAAAACGTTGAAGAACTGCAAACAAATAAGTACTTGTTGACTGAAGCGCAGCGTCTGGGGCAAATGGGCAGTTGGTCCTTTGACCCGGCGAAAGGGTTTGACCACTGGTCGCCTGAACTTTTTCAGATCTACGGCCTTGAACTCGCTCCGGAGGCTCCGACCTGCGAAGCATTTTTAGCGCTCGTCCACCCCGAAGATCGTGAGTTCATGGCTTCGCTCATAGATCAAATGCCTGTGGAACCTTGCGGGGTTGACGTCACGAAACGCATCGTACGTCCTAACGGCCAACTCCGATACGTCCGTTGTGTTTGGTCTGCAGCCTCTGAAACAGGCAGTCTGAAGCGAATTGGCGTAAGCGTCGATGTTACAGAGCACGAGTTGCTGACGCAGGAGCTCCGGCGTCGCGAAGCCTATTTGGCCGAAGCCCAAGAGTTGAGTCACACAGGCAGTTTCGGTTGGAGGCCACGCAGCGGTGAGAATGTCTGGTCGAATGAAACCTATCGCATCTTCGAATACGATCCGGCGGAGAAGGCCACGCCTGGCATGGTCATGGAACGTGTTCACCCCGAGGACCGTAATTTGCTGCTTGAGCTTGTAGAACGAACTTCTACGAGAGGTGGCGCCATTGATTGCGAGTATCGTTTGCTCTTTCCCGACGATCGCGTCAAGTATGTTCGTGTTCTGGCGAGACCGTTTGGGACCCCTTCCGATGACCCCGAGTTTGCGGGGGCAGTCATCGATATCACTGAGACAAAGCGGGCTGAAGAGAAAATCCGCCTCAGTGAGAGAGAGCTTCGGACTCTCGTTGAGGCGATCCCCGTCTATGTGGTGACCGCTCTGTCGGATGGATCGGTCGATTTCATAAGCCAAAGCTGGCTGGACTACACGGAGTTCTCCCAAGAACAGGGGATGGGTTGGGGGTGGGAGGACGCAATACATCCCGAAGACGTTGATCGGGTGGTGGCCAATTGGCGGGCCGCATTGGCCGCCGGAGCGCCTGTCGAGCATGAACTACGCTGCCGGCGGTCGGATGGGACCTATCACTGGTTCTTGTATCGCAGTCTCCCTGTCCGAGATGATGAAGGAAACGTTGTTAAGTGGTACGGGACTCTTACGAACATCGATGTGTTGAAGGAGACTGAATACGCTCTTCAGGCGAGAGGGCATCAGCTGCTTGGCATTATCGAAACCATTCCTTCAATGCTTTGGTCTATCTCGCCGACCGGAGAACCAACTCATCTCTCTCAAAGAGTCCTTGAATATTATGGGGTTTCCTTAGACGAATTAGTTAGTCGTGGGTGGGAGAGATTCATTCATCCCGATGATCGAGAAGAGACCGCGAAGGCGTTCCTCAGAGCAATCGAAACTGGGGAATCATTCAGCGCAATACACCGCTTGCGACGTGCAGATGGAGAGTACCGATGGCATCACGCGATGGGTGAACCTTTGCGTGATCCCCACGAGAAGATCATTCAGTGGTATGGCCTCTCGATCGACATCGATGAGCGGAAACGGGCAGAAGACCACCTTCGAGATACGCGCATTAAACTCAGTAGAGCGTCGAAAATCGCAACCGTAGCCGAGTTGTCAGCATCGATCGCTCATGAACTCAATCAGCCGCTTATGGCTGTGCTTGGAAATGCTCAAGCCGCCTAGCGTTGGCTGGCAGCCACCGCCCGATCTAATCGAAACAAACTCCTCGATTGAGCGAATATTGAGAGCTATTCGCTTAGCTGATGAGACCATTCAGCGCATTCGCGCTCTGTTTAAGAGCGAACCATACAAGAAGAGTGACGAGAGTGTTCTGGACATCATTCGGGAGTCCATAGGTTTCGTCCATGAAGACCCCAAAAAGCGCGACGTTCGAATTGACTGGTCCATCGAAAGTAGCCTGCCGCCAATTTGTGTCGACCGTATTCAAATTCAGCAGGTATTTATTAACCTGATTTCGAATGCGATTGAAGCGACCGACGGTAGTGCAAATACAGCCAGGATTCTGCTGAAAGCCTCTGTTACACAGGAGCACGAGGTCGTTGTGCAGATGATCGATAATGGCACGGGACTCGAAGATACCGAAAAGATATTCGATGCCTTTATGACAACCAAGGAAAAGGGCATAGGCATTGGCCTGGCCGTCTCAAGATCTATCGTCGAAGCCCACGGCGGGCGGCTATGGGCGGGAAAAAATCCTGATGGCGGCGCCACTTTCAATGTTGCCTTTCTCGTGTCGTCAAAACGCGAGGTTCGCTAGTCTCGTCTAACGATCTTCGCTCTTGAATCCACATTAAAAATCCCTGCGTCGCTCTCTGACAGGATTGCGCAGCCATCGGCGGCCGTCGTATCTCATGCGCGGGCAGCGCTCAATTGGCTTTTCTCTGACAACCTCAACACCTCAGGGGCAAATGCCGCGCTCCAGGGATCGCTTCGGGATCAAGAGTCTGGTGGCAATATCGTTCCCGAGTTGCGCTAACTCTTCGATCCTCGCCGGCTGAGTCCACGGGTACCAAGGTGAAACCTCATTCTCGCAAAAACAACCTTTGATCGAGTGAGACCAGAATACGTTCTTTCATTTGCAGATGAATTAAGTGGAAGCGCTGCAGGTAATGCGAATTGGATTCACCCTACCGACTACTAGCAATATGCAATATCTTTCGCGCTTCAGTCTTCATAGGATGAGCGAGTGCCTTGGAAGATGGCTCGTCGGATTATGACGAGTTGTAGGTTCTCATCATCCCAGAGCTGCGACAAACTCTACCGTTTTGCGTGAGACGAAGCGTAGCGTCTCAGAAAAACACGTTGTACTCAGATCATCCAGGAGCCTACATATGCCATCTGTATCCGCGATTAAGGAAGAAATCCAAGCCCCAGCTCATTTAACTGAGACCATCCTCGACAAACTAAACAATCCCTCCACCTCCTCAGATTTCGATTTGCATGAAGGAGTGAATCAAGTCTTGGCAGATGTTGGAATGTCTGCCGCGGACAGCGGTGGGCAGCTAACTTTCTATGGCCAAGATCCCATCGTTCCTAGCCGGATCCGGTTTGCAACGACGGCAGGTATAGGGCTTGCTGCCAAAACCATTGCAGCGGCGGCGATCTGGAGAGACCGAACCGGACAGGGCCAGGACATTCATGTCGACATCCGTAAGGCAT
>Ga0209624_10001188_pt1 | contig 21171 bp, 19 predicted proteins | sample JacPinW_OM2H0_O1_FD_188565 | JGI IMG/M metagenome (GOLD analysis project Ga0209624, IMG submission 188565) | Forest soil microbial communities from Algoma, Ontario, Canada - Jack Pine, Ontario site 1_JW_OM2H0_O1 (SPAdes) (version 2) | ecosystem: Environmental > Terrestrial > Soil > Boreal...
ATCCGCAGCAGCTGGAGATGGGGCAGGGCTTCATCGGCCAGTGCGCGCTCGACAAGCAGACCATCCACGTCGCCAAGGTGCCGACCGACACCGTCGTCATCGGCTCGGAACTCGCTTCTTCGACCGGTGGCGGGTCTGCCGGAAGATCCTTATTCGTAATTACGCGGGGCGTGACTCCCGATGACTGCTGGGTGGTCTGTTTCTCGCGGTTGGCACGGGCAATATCCCCGAGCGATTGGCCCGCCTGCGCAAAGCTGACCGTACTCAGTAAAAGTGCGATTGCGCCGCTTTTCAAGAACGTTTGGTACATGGCTCCTCCCGCGGATCGTGCGGAACTGTCATACAGAAGCGCTCTATCAAGTTAACCCGTCAGGCGGCGACCGGTTGCTTCCGAAAGTGCCATCCGAGGCAAACGAAAGGCACCACGCTGAAGTGACCAAAGGGACAATGGGGCGCTCGATTGTCCGCCGGTGGAGGGTGGGTGACGAACGATCGCGGTCGCACCGGTCGAGGCCTGTGTGCGGTATCGCCGCATAGGCGCAGGCATTCGTTATTACTATTTTGTTTCAGAAATATGCATTGGCGGGGGGCTCATCTGTCGACACCGGACGATAGTGGAGGTGAACGACGCCGTTGCCGAAGCGTCGTTCGTGCAGCAGATCGAGTCCCAACCGAACATCGTCAGGCAGCGCCCGCTTGCCACCGCCTACGAGAACCGGCGAGACTATCAAGTGGTATTCGTCCACCAACCCTGCCTTGATCGCATGGGCGGCGAGGTTGGGTCCAGCCACTGTGATGTCGCGTTCTGCCAACGTTTTTGTGCGCCGGACCGCTTCCACATCGAAGTCTCGCTCGATCCGCGTCCTAGCGCTCGAGACCGTCTTCAACGTCTTCGAGTAGACGATCTTCTCGGCCGCCTGCCAGATCTGCGCGAAGTCCCGCGTGAACGGCGCTTGGGCGGCGGTGTCCATAGTCTCCCAAGCAACCATCGTCTCGTACATCCTGCGACCGTACAGATAGGTGTCAATTGGTCGTAACAGGTCGTTAACGAACGTGTGGACCTCTTCGTCCGGTGCAGCCCAGTCAAATACGCCGCGCTCGTCCTCGACATAACCATCGAGCGACGTAATCGCGATGTAGATCAGCTTCGCCATCGTGAGCCTCCCGCGACCTTATAGTTACTCCCGAACCCTTCTTTTCAGAATACCGAACTTCATGATTGATTGATCTCCGCGGCGAAACGGGATCACCCTCCCGATCTTATATGTAGGAAACAAAAAGCAGGGATTTTGAATTTGGATAAGATCGCTGGTAAGACAAAACCCGCGAGCGGTGACGTGTGCTAACGGCAGTTGTCCTTGACAATCGTATCATTTGGGACAATACTCACGCGGTCCGACAAAATTCCCTCCCCCTCGTTTCGTGCGCGAGCACTAAGCACGCTTCCATATAACCGACTACGAATAAATTCCTGAGTCTGGGTCCGAGCCCGGGTGTTCGACAGGAGAACTGTCATGAAGGGTGCAAGAACCCCGGATGAGAGTCTCCTCCCACTTTTGAAATTGAAAAGGAGATCCTCCATGAAACCCATGACATTTGTTTATTGGGCTCTGTTCGTCACCGTGGGCGTCGTTTTGGCAGTGCTCGAAATCCAGCAGCCAGTGCAAAGCTCCTCGAACAAGAATGTCGGGCTCAATGCCGTGTCAGCGGCTGCCCCCGCCGCGCGCCAAGCCACGGCTCGCACTTTGGCGCAGTTGGGAGAGAACGATCCGGCTGGCGGTGTAGCGGTTGCAGTGCATCCTCTGTCAGCGCCTGTGACGTCGTTAGTGACGCAACAGTTCACGGCTACGGTCACAGGCACAACAAACAAGAGTGTGACGTGGTACGTCGATGGAGTCTTGGGCGGTAACCAAACGGTAGGCTGGATTGGTGCCGAAGGACTTTACACTCCGCCAACGAACTTCGTGGTTGGCGAGCACACGATCAAAGCAGTCAGCCAGGCGGACAAGACCAAGTCGAGCACCGGATTAGTCCATTTGACGAGTTTTACGGGTATCTATACCAACAAGAATGACAACTCACGCACCGGCCAGAACCTGCAGGAAACCGTGTTAACTCCTACAAACGTGAACGTCAACAGCTTTGGAAAACTGTTCTCTTACTCCATCGATGGACAAGTCCAGGCACAACCGCTCTATGTATCGAACGTGTACATTCCTCATCCGCAGCATGGGAGTGCCGGCTACTACAACGTGATCTATGTCGCTACGGCCAACGACAGCGTTTACGCGTACGATGCCGACGGAAAAGTGACAGGCACGTTGTGGAAGGATAGTTTCATTGATCCGCCCAGCGTGGTGCCGGTTCCCGGAACGTGTGTCGTGGCCAATGTGTCGATTATCGGTATCACGCCCACTCCCGTAATTGATCCTTCCACGAACACGATGTATGTGCACGCACGAACTCTGGAGGGTCAAACTACTGCCTGCTCCGGAACCTATGTGCACCGGCTGCATGCGCTGGATATCACCACCGGCGACGAGAAATTCGGAGGGCCGGTTGAGATCCAAGCCTCGGTTCCAGGGACCGGGGACGGAAGTTCTAAGGGTGTGCTGGCCTTCAATTCTCAAAAGGAGAATTCCAGGCCCGGCATGCTGCTTTCTCAAGCCTCAGGGGACACAAATAGCGTGGTGTATTTCTCGACGGCGTCGAATGAGGATACTTTCCCATATCACGGATGGATTCTGGGTTACGACTCTCAGACCTTGGCGCAAAAGTACGTTTTCTGCACGACACCGAATGGCTCAGCGGGCGGAGTATGGCAGATGGGGGGCGGCCTAGCGGCAGACACGGCTGGCAACATTTTTGTACAAACCGGGAACGGAACATTCGACAGCAACGGCGATTGGGGAGAGTCGGTACTGAAGTTGACACCGGAAAATGGCAGCCTCAACCTCGTTGACTCCTACACTCCAAGCAATTTCTCGTCGATCAATCGCGTGGACTGGGATATTTCTTCAGGCGGGCTTTTGCTGTTGCCGGACCAACCAGGATCGACTCCGCACTTGATGGTCGGCGGGGGCAAAGAAGGAACAATCTATGTAATCAACCGCGACAGTCTCGGCGGACACAGTTCCACCAAGAACAATATCGTGCAGTATATCGTGGGCGCCATCAAAGCATCGGTCAAGGGACAGCCAGTGAACGGCATCTGGAATACGGCCAGCTACTTCAATGGCAATGTGTACATCTTTGGACAGAATGACTATCCCAAGATGTTCACGATTAAGAATGGTTTGCTTCCCACCACGGCAACTTCCACGGCTAAGACGATCATGCGCGGACCGGCAGCCATGATCTCGGCGAACGGGACCACAAACGGCATCGTGTGGACTTTGCAATACGATATACCGACCCCAACTCTGTGGGCTCTGAACCCCAACAACCTTACGCAGGAGTACTACGACACCAACCAGAATTCGAAGCGTGACAAGGTAGGATCGAGGGCAGTTGCGCGAGTCAATCCCACGGTTGCCAACGGGCGAGTTTATGTGCCCGCAAATAACATCCTGGAGGTTTACGGACTGCTGCAATGACGGCTCTTTTTCCTTGGTCCTGGATGCGGCGGATACCAACCGCTCTAACTATGCTCTAACGGCTCGTTCAGTCCGCCGCATCTATTCGATAAGTCCGTTGCCTTTCAGCGACGTTCGGCGCGGATAGAGTCGATTCTCCGTTCTACGACCTCGGGTGTTTCGGGAAGAATGTAATGAAGTCTCGATACTCGTGTTCTGCTTGTTTGAAGCACGTTCGGAGTACCAGGCGTCGGCGATCGAAGCTTTGCACGAGGCACATAATCCGATTCTGGCTGAGTATCGATCAAAGTCTCCGCGTGGCTCCTGTGAACCCGCTGGCTCTCGACTCATAGACAATGCCGTTTTTCTGAATGCCAAGCCGAAGCTCTGAGTACGCTCGCTGAATCACTAAAGACTACGGCTTTCGAGAACGCTTGTTACCAACCCAACTTTCTGCCCGAGACTTTCTGCCGGAGATTGGCGAAAAATCGCTATTTACCTTAATTAATCCCGATGCGCCCTGCTACAATCGCAAGCGAGGAGGGGGTCCTCAGAATGACAAATCTCGATGGTGTAGTTCAGCTGTTGAAAAAAGAACACGCTCGATTGACAAGCCAAATTCAGGGCGTCTCGGCTGCACTGGCAGCATTCGGCGCAACCTACAAGAATGGTACTGGGACTCGTCGCACTATGTCGGCGGCCGGACGTGCGAAGATAGCGGCTGCTCAAAGGGCTAGATGGGCGAAAGTCAAAGGCAAGAGTGGCAACAGCACAATGCCTAAGAAACGAACCATGTCTGTCGCCGCCCGCAAGAGAATCGCTGCGGCACAGCGCGCTCGCTGGGCGAAGGTACGAGCCGCGAAGTAAGCGGCTTAATCTCGAGCATCAACTTATATGCGCCCAGACTCGCGGGAACGAGCCTGGGCGTTTGTGGCACTTTGAGCTCTGAAGCACTCGACAAGCACTTCGGCTCTTTATCGCCTCTTACGCGACTACCTCTGCAGACCGATCCCAGGTGCCGTACCGATTGCCGGCTTGGTCCATTACCATCCCAACCTAGGCCCTGAACTCACTCCTCCTGTGTGACCCTTGCAGTAATCTGCATACATGATTTTTGTCTGATCAATTCTTCCCGAAATCGCAGTAAAATACGCGCGCTCGAAAATGTTGAAGGAAGGACGTGACCCCCGTGGCGAATCAGTCAGAGCGAAAAACGAACCTCGACGACACGAAGAAGCAGTTAACTCCCCGCTTCGAAAAGATAATCGCAGCTTATGCGACTGCAGCGAGCGCAGCAGCTGGAGTTGCAATGCTAACGGCCCCGGCGGCCGAGGCCAAAGTCGTCTATACGAAGACGAACGTGACGATCACCTCGTCTTACGAGCTCGATCTCAATCATGACGGCGTCCCCGATTTCGATATTAACTTTTGCTTTTGCCTGCCGCATGGAGTGAGACTTCAACTTGGGTTGCCGGTTCCGGGAAATCTCCCGCGCGAGCAGGCCTCCTCGCCGGATGCAGCAGCGGACTTGCCGAACGGCGCTCTGATTGGCCCGGGCCAGGCGTTCACATCCTACACCTCAGGCTATGGCGGCGTGTTCATGGCCCTCGCCTCGTCGTATGGAACGGCGGCATTCTCCAACGGACCGTGGATCGGGGCTTCGAAACGCTATCTCGGCCTGAAATTCATGATTCATGGAGAAGTCCATTACGGCTGGGCGCGGTTGACTGTGACCAAACACCTTGACCGCGTTGTGCTCACTGGATACGCCTACGAGACCACTCCGAACAAGGCTTTGCCAGCAGGTGCTACGACCGACGTGGCGCAGGAAGAAGTAAGTCCAGCTTCGCTACCCGCAACCGTTCTGCAAGGCCCCAGCCTTGGATTGCTTGCACGCGGAGCAGATGCCTTGGATGTATGGAGGCGCGATCCGTTAGCGTCGTAAGCTTCGGAGTAAATGCAGCCCAGGCGACACCTCGATCAAGGCGCGACGAGATCCACGTTTCCTTTGTAGGGAACCGCACGGCCCTCAAGATTGAGTGGGGCGAACTTACACTTGTTGATGGACAAAATGGGATCTGCAAGCAGGCCGCAGCCTACGGGGCAGCTCCCGACCGGACTGAGCCCAACGATCTCTCCTTTTTCATCCACCGAAACCTCTATCGGCACAATCGTACCCTTTGGAAGCAATCCTCGCGAGATTGCATGAGGCTTGCAGGACACTATCTGCCGTTTCATATCCGCGGCTGATAGCCTAATGGTTTGATCCTTTTGGTCTGGAGCTTTCGTTTCCTGCGCCCAGATTGGCATGAAACAAACGACAGCAAGCAGCGCACCGAGCAAACTTGATTTACGAGTCGCCATGCGACGCATGCTACTGAGGAATTGACTTGCTTGTCCAGACGCAATGCCAGGCTGGCAGGAACAGACGGGAAGTTCGATGGTCTTTCGGTCCAAAACTGCTAGTTTCAGAAAGATTGCAAACGCCCCATCCGTCCCTAAGTTGTTTTAGCGCTGTGGCGGCGGCTGGGTTTTCTTCGCGCTCTTGCCTGGCGGCGCTGTAACAGACCCAATCAGAGTCGCCGTGAGATAGGCGAAGTTCGCGTCGGAGCCTCCCTGAAGGGAGTAACAGAACAACTGGAAAGCGTCTCCATCCTCTACGGTATACACGTCCGTTGTGCTCGATTGTTGATAACCACCACCATAATTCGTCCCTCCCCCGGAGTTATGGCCGAATTGTCCGATGTTCACGGATGTCGTGAAACATATAACTGTGTCACCGGGTACCATGGCCAACAACTCGGAAGACGATAGAAAGTAAGTGCCAGCTTCGACCGGGGCGGTTTGAGCGACGAGTGATGGAGTGATAGTCATGTTCGAGGCGAAGCCCCACGCCCAGTAGCCCACCGCGACTCCGTCCGGTCCTTGCGGTCCAGTTGGTCCCTGAGGTCCAGACGGCCCTTGCGCCCCGATCGGTCCTGCAGGCCCTTGGGGGCCGGCGGGGCCCTGCGGTCCGCTTTGGTTCCACTGAATCCTGCGCTCGGTGGACTTGCATGATGCAGTTGCCGTCACGATTCGAAGGGCTCCGGTCGTGTTTGTGACGCAGCCGTAAAGGATTGAATTTGTCGATTGAACTGCATTTCCGCTGACCGCTGCTTGAGCAGACACGAATATTGCGTTGCAGCCGAGCAGAGCCATCACACATAGAAGTAGATTGAAACGGGTCATGTATATCCTCCGTTGAGTTTTTGCTTGGAAGCCACTTTTTAAGGCTTTGCTACTGCCGGAAGACAACCGGTGGCCCATGCATCCATAGCTGCGATGCATGGGCCCAGTTTGTATTGAGTGGTTCGCTCCGAAGCTATTCGCAGCTGACGGTAGCGATCCGGTACCAAAGGGCACCTTCGCCGTTGTTGCCGTTGTGGACTTCAACGCCGATGGAGCTATTAGTCGGAAGCGCGACCGATGGATTCATGCCGTTGTCGTAGGAGTTGGTGAAATCCCAAACGATCGATGATCCGAGAGTCGCGGTGTCGTACCACAGCGGAAAGACTCCACCATATTCACCGTTGTGAACTTCGAGGACCGCTTCGCCGTTGTAGCCGACCGTTGGGTTATAGCCAGAGCTCACGTATTCGACACTATTCTGCCAGGTAACCTTCAACCCGCTGATGGTTCCGATGTGATACCAGAGAGGAACGGAAGAGCCGCTGCCGCCGTTGTGTACTTCAATCAGATCCGTGCCCGAAGCCGCGACCGACGGATTGAATCCGCTGTCGTATTGCTTGCTCGTTCCCCACTTGACCGTCTTGGTGGAGGTGTTCAACGTCCCGGTGCTGTACCAGAGAGGTCCCACTGCCGTCTCGGCATTGTGGACTTCGATTACCGTGGAGCCGACTACCGCAATCATTGGGTTGTAGCCGTTGTCGAACTGGGCGGTTTTGCCCCATGCAATCGTCTTCTTGGTAGCGTTGAGCGTCCCAACCGTATATTCGAGCGGGCCAACGCCGTCGATCGAATTGTGGACTTCGATCACGGTCGTGCCCGTAATCGCAACGGACGGATTGAATCCCGCCGATTCGAACTGGTGGCTGGAGCCCCACGTAATACTTGAGTAGGGACTGGCGAGCTTGCCGACGTGATACCACAGGGCGCTTACGCCATCGGCCGCGTTATGGACCTCGACGACGTTCTTTCCGGCATAGGCGACTTTTGGATTGAATCCGTTGTCGTAATCGAAGCTGTTGGTGAAGCTTACAGAACACTGCGCCTGCAGGCTCGCGCTGGAGACGCCGACGATCAGCACTAAAAGACAGAAGCACATCAAACTACGGGTCAAGTTGGACATAAAACTTCTCCTTGGAGCGGCCTGGGCCGCGGGTGAATGAAATTCCTGAGGGGCTAGTGGAGGGTTCGTAGCGGAGCTCCCCGTGCCCCGCCACCCCTCGCCGTCTCGATTCGGAATCGTGGACCGAATCTTTCCGGCTCTGCTTGGAATATCGGGAAGCGTTCAGAAAACCCGACACGGTTGGAAGAGAAATTCTTGGAGCGGGTCAGCAATAGAGAGAAAAGCAATGGGCGTGGATGGACTCGCGTTGTGGCGGCACGACGAGCGACGACTTTCTGACCGCGAGCGAGTTAGCGTCTCAGAGTTTCTGAGCTAGACAAAAAAACAGGCCGCTCGGGGGGAGGCAATGAGCGGCCTGGTTGGCGAAGTCCTCCGGGGAGGAGGGTAAACTTGAGGCACTTGCGCGGCGTCCTGAGCCGCGCGCCGAAATCCTGAGCGAAGCAAAGGATCTGCTTCGCCCGGGACTGCGCTAATTCTTACATCGACGACGGATTGCTTCCGCCTGCGGCCGGAGCTGCCGGCTGCGCGTCGGTGCCCACAGTGTTGGTCATCAGGCGAACGTCCACACGGCGGTTATCCGCACGGCCAGACGAAGTCTTGTTCGTTTCGACAGGCTTGTCCTTGCCGAGGCCGATGACATAGATCTTGTGCGCTGGCACGTTGTACTTCGACGCCAGGTACTGAATTACGGAGTTGGCGCGGCGCTGGCTGAGATCGTAGTTGTAGTCCGCCGGTCCGACTGAATCCGTTCCACCTTCCAAAGCGATGATGTAGCCCTTGGTGGTGGCGATGCTGGTTGCGAGTTGATCGAGGGCTTCTTTCGCCTTCGGGGTCAGGCCGTCCTTGTTGAAGCCAAACTTCACCGAGGTCTCTGCGACCGCGTGATAGTTGTCGAGGTTGGCGACCGTATTGGTCAGCACGCCAACGCGACCATTGGCGGCATCAGCAGTCTGCTGTGCCTGGGTGGCGTTTTGAGCGGCAGACGCGGTCTTCTGCTCGACTTCAGCAGTCTTGGCGTTCACGGCCTGGATACCAGCCTGGGCGCGAGCGTCGACGTCTTTGATGTCCTTGGAATTTTTCGCGGTGAGATCATCCAGCTCGTTGGTCTTGTTGATCAGCGGCGTGGTCTGTTGCTTGACATAGTTCTTGCTCGCACAGCCGACTGAGGCCACCATGCTTGCTGCCAGGCAAATTGCTAACGAAGTGCGGTTCATAGGGTGAGGCTCCTTGGATTCCATCGATCTTGCGCGGCCTGGGTAGCCCGCGCGCTTAAGTGCAAATTCTTAACCCGGGGAATGACTTACCGATATACAAGTCCCACTCGTACTTTTGCACGGCAGATGCCAGTTGCAGAACAACCGTATCCACAGGGTAAGTATATCCGTTTTCAATCATTTGCATCCAGTAGACGAACTGGTCAGACCGTCCCACCAACGCCGGAAATGAAGCAAAGGGAACATAAGGGATGGAAATTTTATACGGTGCGGCTCAGATTTGGGAGAAATCGATGCTTCTACTGCTTGGATCTTACTTCCATATACCCGTGATCGGCTCGGCGTCGCGATCGTTCGAGGTCAACGGAGCGAGCCCAAAGTTGTCTTCAATCGTTCGCAGCACGCTGTAGTGGTTGTAATGCTTGGCTAGCGTGGCGGGATCTTGCTGATTGGCGGGCTTCACCATGTCTCCAAGAAACACCGTATAGATGCGGTTGTCTTCGTTGCCTCCCGACTCATCGAAGGTGATCACGACCAGCGTGCCTTTGCGCAGATTCTCGGGGAAGGTTTCGTCGAGAAACTTCCGCACCCACGCTCCGGCAACTTCCGCCGTGGTGTCGTGTCCGTCATGGTTCATGTTCGGCGTGTAGAACGAATACGCCACCAAGCCCTTGCGCGCGTCTTGCACGAAGTAATTATCGGACTTGCCAGAGTCGACGCGGATGACTCGGTCGCAGTACTTCTCCTGAATCTCGCGGAAGCTGAGAAACGGAACATGGCGGCGGGCATAGTTGCCGCGTTTTTCGGCGACATGCTGGCCGGAGATATCCCAGGGACAATTGCCCACAGGAAGTTCCTCGGCATACTGCTTGAAGTCAAGGCCGGCGGCGATCAGGCGGTCAGCAATCGTCTTGTGCTCGGAGTCACTTGGGAAATTCACCTGCTTGTCACCGAGGTAGCTTCCGCGGCGATGAATGCCGAAGTCACTGCCCGCGATCATCGCCAGATAGTTTGGATAAGACGGATGAAACAAGGCGTGAAAGTTGGTGAAACTGGCACCACGAGCGGCCAGCGCGGCCAGGTTCGGATCCTGGAGAGCGCGTTCATAGTCGACATTCTCGAGAGCGATGATGAGCACCCGGTCGAAGTGCCGAGCTTTGGCGCGCGCGGCGGCGCGGGCAGCCTCCTCCTCTTTTCCCTGCGGAGACTTGCTGATTTGCGGTTGCTGCGAAGGATTGGGCGCGGGCGTAATGCTCTGGGCGGAGACGCCGGAGGCGGTAGAAAACAGGACAGCCAGCAGAAGCATGGCGGCGCGGGAAAGATTCCCGGGCGGCTCGGCAGGTTTGGGGCTCATCTGTCCCTTTTTGTAACACAATACACGCGCCCTCCATCCAATAGAATAGAGTTTCCCGCGCCATGGACTTGCAGGCAAAAATCCGCACAATCCCTACCGAACCCGGCGTGTATCTGTACAAGAACGCCGAGGGCGATGTCATTTATGTGGGCAAGGCGAAGAACCTGCGCAGCCGCGTCTCAAGCTATTTTCACGAAGGCCGCTGGGAAGACGCGAAGACTGGAACACTCGTGCGCGAGGCAGTCGATGTTGAATACATCGTGGTCGCCAATAATAAAGAGGCGCTGGCGCTCGAGAACAACCTCATCAAGCAGCGCAAGCCGCGTTTCAACATCCTGTTGCGCGACGACAAGACCTACCCGTATGTGAAGCTGACCTTGGGGGAGCGGTGGCCGCGAGTGTATGTGACGAGGCGGCTCAGGAAAGATGGCAGCGCATATTACGGGCCGTACTTCCCTGCCAATCTCGCCTACCGGATCGTCGATCTGATTCACCGCAACTTCTTAATTCCCTCGTGCAAAGTCGACTTGACGCGATTTCATCCGCGGCCCTGTTTGCAGTACTACATCAAGCGCTGCCTGGGACCATGCGTGCAAAATTTGACTACGCCGGAGATTTATCAGGAAGCCGTGCGTGACGTGAAGATGTTCTTAGAAGGGCGTCCAACGGACTTAGCACGATCGTTGCGCGAGCGCATGGAGAAGGCTGCCGCCGATCAGGAATATGAGCGGGCGGCGCGATACCGGGATCTGATTTCGACGGTGGAGCAGTTGCAGGAACGGCAGCGCATTGCCGCCGCCGAAGGCGATGACGCGGACGTGTTCGGCTATCACTACGAAAACGGCATGCTCGCGGTGAATTTATTTCACATGCGCGCCGGCAAAATGGTCGATCGCCGCGAGTTTTTCTGGGAAGACTTGCCGGAGTTCGCGGTCGCTGAGGGAGACGAAGTTCTTGTGGGGACAGCCGCCCCCGGCGGTCCGGGCGAGCAAGGCTCGCCAGCGCATTCAGCCGACGATTCAATCGACGATGATGTGAAAGGCAGCCGAGACACACTCGGCACGAACGGCCGGGGGCGGCCGTCCCCACAAGAGCCATTTCATCCTGGCGAGTTTTTCTCGGCGCTGCTGAAACAGCTTTACATCGGACAGCCGTACGTTCCGCGTAATCTTTATGTGCCGGTCTGCTTTGAGGATTGTGCAGAACTCGAGGACTTGCTCTCCGAGCAGAACGCGGGCGAGGGCGCGCGCTCCACACGCGTGCATATTCTGGCTCCGCAACGTGGGGATAAACGGTCGCTGATCGATCTCGCCGGCAACAATGCCAAGCAGTCATATGATCAGCGCTTCCGCGTCCTCAAGCCGAATGCGCGCAAGATCCAGGAAGAGTTACAAGAAGTGGTGAGCCTGCCGGAGTTGCCGAAGCGGATTGAGTGCTTCGACATTTCTCACATTCAGGGAGCGGAAACCGTCGCATCGATGGTCGTGTGGGAAGACGGAAAGATGAAGAAGTCGGACTACCGCAAGTTCATCATTCGCACGGTCGAAGGTGTTGACGATTTCGCGTCGATGCGCGAGGTGGTGACGCGGCGCTACAAGCGTTTGCAGGATGAGGAGAAACCGATGCCGAGCCTGGTGCTGATCGATGGTGGCTTGGGGCAACTACACGCCGCGGCTGAGGCACTCGAAAAACTCGAGATCATCAACCAGCCATTGGCCGCGATCGCCAAGCGCGAGGAAATTCTTTATGTATATGGTCAGGAAAAGGATCCGATCGCACTCGATCATCATTCGCCGGTGCTGCACCTGATCCAGCAGATTCGCGACGAAGCGCACCGTTTTGCCGTGACGTTTCACCGCAAGCGGAGGCAGATGCGCGACCGGTCGACGGAATTGCTGGAGATCCCCGGAGTGGGGGCAAGCACGACGCGGCGGCTGCTCGAACATTTTGGTAGCGTGCAGGCGGTGAAGCAGGCCGATCCTGCGGCGTTGTCGGCGGTCGTCACGCGAGTACAAGCTGAAGCGATTCGCAATCATTTTCAGAAGTGAGCTGAGGGACGCCTTGACTATGGGAAACGAACCGGCAAGTCCAGCGAACAACGGGAAGTCGGAGAAGTATGTGGTCAGCGCATCGGCGGTGGTGCCTGCGCGGCGGGAGCGCGTCTACTCGCTGATCGCGAACTATAACGACGGCCATCCGAGAATTCTTCCGAAGCAGTTCAGCAACCTGACCGTCGAGCAAGGCGGCGTCGGAGCGGGAACGGTAGTCCGCTTCCAGATGAGCGTGCTGGGGAAAAAAGAAACTCTTCGTGCGGCGATCACGGAGCCGGAGCCCGGACGCGTGCTAGTTGAGACCTATCTTGATGGGAAGGATACGGTGACGACGTTTACGGTGAATCCGGGAACTGCTCCCGCGGATTCGCATGTGACGATTTCGACTGAACTGCCGGTTCGAAGCGGGTTGCTAGGGATGCTGGAAAAGAAGTTCTCGACGCTTCTCCTGCGGCCGATTTATACGAAGGAATTACAGAATCTGGCGCGCGTGGCCACGGGGCCTTTCGGTTTGTAGAACTCCGAACCTACGCTTTCGGCGCCGGGCTGGCGTTGCCCATATCGAGCGCGACTTTCCACTTGCCGTCCTTCTGCAGTTTCCAGATGCTGGTGTACTTGCCGTACTCGATGTGCAGCTTCCCATCTTTATCTTTCGAATGAAATTCGTAGGTGCCGTAGGTGTAGCCAAGGTCGCCGGAGGAAGAAATGTCGCCGCCAACGGGCGTCCAGAGGAGTCGATTGTTGGGGTCGTCGAGAAATCCCATGCCCTTCGAAATATTTTCTTTGCCCGGAATAAGCGGACCGCCGTTCGGGACCTCGACCGCGTCATCGGCGTAATACGACATGTAGCCGCTCGATCCCTTGTCAGCAGCGGCTTTCATGAATTCGCCTTCGAGCTGTTTGAGCGTGTCGACGGTGGCTTTCGGTGCGGCAGAAACAGTTCTGTGTGCTGCAGGAAAAACGATCGGAGCGACGAGGAATGCCACAAGCAAAACTGGCAATAAGAATGATTTCATGAAACCTCCACAATATTCGCGATAATTCTACGCTTTCGGCGCCGATCAAACCGATCACCACCAACGACGCTAAGCTTACGAAGGAATACTGAAATGACTTTACCTCCTTTGTGGTTATTGCTCCTTCCGGGCTAAACTAGCGGCCATCCTATGAAGCGAACGGTTTTAGTATTTCTCACGCTCTTCGTCCTGCAAGTTGCCTTTGTGCGCACAATCTCTGCTCAAACTTCAACTTCACCCGACATGGCCACTCGACAGGAAAAGCATCTGCGCAATGTGCATCAGCTGACGTTTGGAGGGCAGAACGCCGAGGCTTACTTTTCCGCCGACGGAAAGAAACTGATTTACCAGTCGACCCACGGCGACGTGAAGTGCGACCAGATTTTCGAGATGAATATCGACGGCACGGACCAGCACATGGTCTCGACCGGCAAAGGACGCACCACGTGTAGCTTCTTCTTTCCCGACGGCAAGAAGATTCTGTATGCTTCGACGCATCTGGCGAGCCCCGAATGCCCGCCAAGGCCCGACTTTTCGAAGGGCTACGTGTGGGGCGTGTATGCGGGATATGACATCTTTACGGCGAATCTGGATGGCACGGATCTGAAGCAGTTGACCACGACGCCGGGGTACGACGCGGAGGCGACCATCTCGCTCGACGGCAAGAAAATTACGTTCACGTCGATGCGCAATGGCGATCTCGACATCTACACGATGGACGCCGACGGCAAGCACGTCAAACAACTGACGCACGAGTTGGGATATGACGGTGGCCCGACGTTTTCTCCCGACGGCAAGTGGATCGTTTACCGCGCGTACCACCCTCAGACGCAAAAAGAGATCGACGATTACAAGGAGTTGCTTTCTCGGAATCTGATCCGGCCAACGTCGCTCGAAATCTGGGTCATGAAGGCCGATGGCAGCGACAAAAAGCAGATCACGAATCTAGGCGCGGCCAGTTTTGGCCCAGCGTTCACTGCCGATGGCAAGCGGATTATCTTCTCGTCGAATTACGATCCGCAGACGCACGCGACTGGCGGCGAGGGAAACTTCGAGCTGTGGATGATGAATCCCGACGGCAGCGGCCTGGAGCGCATCACGTACAGTGACGGCTTCGACGGATTCCCCATGTTCTCGCCCGACGGAAAGAAGCTAGTGTGGGCGTCCAACCGCAACGCCAAAGCTCCGCACGAGACGAATGTTTTTATTGGGGATTGGGTGCCGTAGGCTTGTCGAGCGCGGCTTTCGGCGTCTGGTTGCGCATGGACGCGACCGGCCTTCCTGGGTAGCGATCAATTAAAGATACCGCCGGCTTCGGGAACGTAGGCGGGAGCGTTGGCTGGGCGTCCGTGGCTCTCGCTCTCAGGGCCAGCCAGACGGTGACCGATATCATCCCGCACCAGCCAAGCAACCTCACTATCATCGCGATTCTCGTGTCGTAGTTCAGCACGCCGAGGCTGGAGAATATCTTGAAGAAGTCGTGCTCCACAAAATCCGGATCGCCGGTTGTGACCAGGGGCAACTCCTGCGCCCGCGCGTCAGCCATGTAGGTTGCGGTATAGAGCCAGTTCTCGAAAAAGAAAAACAGGCAGAAAACAAAGCCCGTGGTCTGGCGCTCCGTGAAAAAATACGTCGCTAGCAGAAACGGCACGAGCCACTGCAGCAGCGTGCCTCCCCAGAGGCAGAGCGTGGGGCCGAACCAGGCAAACAGGTTGTGCCCGCCTTCGTGGACGACAAGATTCGCGCTATCGATGAAGAGGAATCCGCCGTGCGCGTTGAAGGCATAAGCCATGAATCCCAGATAGAACGCCAGCCAAGCCGCCAGCGCCGGGCGGGAAACCGGCTGCCACGGTCGATCCAACATCGATTGGAAATATTCCAGCATGGCCTTGCCACGATGTTACGGGGCCTGCTCGTGACGGGGGAGATTACGAACGTGCGATTCTCGACCGGGCACTCAACGCCTCCCGCGAGAGTGAATCGCGAGGCCTTCGGCATCGCATCGAGCTGTCATTTCTTGTTAGAGTGTGGGGAACGCTGTGTATCGGTGTGCGTCGAAGAAGAGCAGAGCCGTAGCAAGCTACGTCTCTATGACCTGTACTGGGGCATTCTATGAAACTACGGCATTGGATCACCGCAATCGTACTGCTTCTGCTGATGGGCGCGGCTATCGGCGGACTGCTGTGGACCAGGGACCTGCCGCAGGAAAGCGAAGAAACCACAGCGACGCCTACCAAGAAGACGCTTGGGAAGAAAGCCGCGGCGGCGCAGCATCCGCTGGTCGACCAGCGCCCCTTGCAGACGGCGCAACGCATGGCTGCGTTGGCGGCGACTCCCGAAGAGCAGTCACTGGCGCACGAAGCAGAGAAGACCGGCGATCACGAAGTTGATCTTGCTTTTTTTGACGCGATCCGGTCGGCTCAGCAAAATCCTCCGCCACTATCGGCCGACGCCAAGGAGATTTCAGCTCGAAAAACCAAGGCGCAGCAGGCGGTCAAAGACGATCAGGATAATGTCGCGCAGTTGACGCGCAAGCTCGCCGCGGCTCCCGAAACGCAAAAAGATAATCTGCAAGACCAGCTCGACGTCGCCAAGGCGCAGATGGATCTCGACCAGGACGAACTGGACGACGCCACGGAAGATTTGGATCAAGCGGGCGGCGATCCGCAGTCGAAAATCAAGCGACTGCAGGCTGAACACGAAGCTGGCGAGCACAATGGCACCGCGACTGTGGGATCGGCGGTCAATCCGCACGAACAGGACTATCAGACGCACACTTTGTTTAAGGTCTTCCGGGCGTGGCAGGCGTTTCGCGAGAAGAAAGTACTGTTAGAGCAGGCACGCGAGGAGACGGCCGAAAAGCAGAAATATCTGGAGCAGAAACACGCGCAGCTTGAAGCTCAGGTTGAAAAAGATAAAGAAAGCCGCGATGCTGCCAAACAACAGGCCAAAGGATTTTCCAAGGGCAGCGTCGCCGCCAACCGCGATGATTCAAAAGCCGCGGCCAAAGCCGCTCTTGACTCGTTGAAGCAGTACACCATCGATCAGAAGAATCTCGCGGATCGCGGACGGCGCCTGCAGGATGAGCAGGACCTCAGCGAGATCTACGCGAACTGGATCACGCTAGTCGAGGCACGCGAACGCTCGGCACTTCATCACATGGTCGAATCGCTGCTATGGATTCTGCTGGTAATTTTCGCCGCGTATCTGGCGGCCCGGCTGATCGATCACCTGTTCACGGGCATGTCGGCGGAGAACAAGCGCATGGACACCCTACGCGCCGTGGTGAAATTCGCGGTGCAGGCCGTCGGCGCGCTGGTCATTGTATTCATCGTTTTGGGCATGCCGACGCAGACCACCACAGTGCTCGGTCTCGCTGGCGCAGGCCTCACGGTGGCGATGAAGGATTTCATCGTCGCCTTCTTCGGCTGGTTCGTTCTGATGGGCCGCAATGGCATCCGCGTAGGCGACTGGGTTGAGATCAACGGCGTGGGTGGCGAAGTAATCGAGATCGGCCTGCTGAAAACGGTGCTGCTCGAAACCGGCAACTGGACGGACTCGAGCCATCCCACGGGCCGCCGCGTTTCGTTCGTCAACAGCTTCGCTATCGAAGGCCACTTCTTCAACTTCACCACTTCGGGCCAATGGATGTGGGATGAACTGCAAGTGCTAATTCCTGCGAGCCAGGATCCGTATGCCGTGATCGACGGAATCCAGAAACTGGTCGAGGCGGAAACGAAAACGAACGCCGGCAAAGCCGAAGCCGAATGGCAACAAACCACGACGCGCTATCGAGCGAAAACTTTGTCGGCCACGCCTGGAATCAATGTGGTTCCGACCGGCGCGGGAATCGAAGTCCACGTGCGCTACATTACGCGGGCCTACGAGCGACATGACGCGCGAAAGCGGCTATATGACGCTGTCGTCCAGTTGATGCATGGGAAGCGGGAAGCAGTGAGTACCAGCAGTAATTAGCACTTTCGCCTTCAGCCATCAGCTTGCAGGTTTTGACTGGCTTATTGTGCAGCGGCTTTCGTTGCCGCACTCTCACCGGAGGAACTCTGAACGAACCCGATACAAAGCTGGGCACGCTTATCGTCACAGGAGCGAGTCGCGGCATCGGCGCGGCCATCGCTCGTTTAGCAGGACAGCGAGGCTATGCTGTCGCAGTCAATTTCTCTAGCGGCGAGACCGAGGCGAAGAAAGTCGTCGATGAGATCGCTACTGCTGGCGGACGTGCCTTCCCGATTCACGCCGATGTCTCCGTCGAACAGCAAGTTGTTCGGATGTTCGAAGTCGCCGAACGTGAACTGGGTCCGATCAAAGGTCTTGTGAATAATGCCGGCGTAACGGGCGGATTTGCACGCGTCGAAGACGTGTCGGTCGCAGCGATCGAGAAGGTGTTCGCCGTTAACGTAACTGGATCGATCATCTGTGCGCGCGAAGCGGTGCGGCGGATGTCCACCAAGCGCGGCGGAACTGGCGGAGCGATCGTCAACATTTCGTCCCGAGCCGTGCACACTGGAGCTGCGGGCGAGTGGGTGCATTACGCGGCGTCGAAGGGCGCGATCGACAGCTTTACTATCGGACTCGCGCGCGAAGTTGCGACGGAAGGAATCCGCGTCAACGCCGTGGCACCCGGTCTCACCGACACCGAACTGCATGCGGCCAACGGCGAACCGGGGCGGCTGCAACGATTGATGGGAAGCATCCCCATGGGGCGCGCAGGCCTTCCGGACGAAATCGCAGAGGGCGTGCTGTGGCTGCTTTCTCCTGCGGCGTCGTATACGACGGGCGCAATCCTCGCACTTGGTGGGGGAAGATAGGGTCAGGGGTCAGGGGTCAGTACCTCAGTGCCGAGTGATGAGTGGGTAGTGTCAAGTGAATGGTGGCCAGATGAGTGTCATTACTAATCACTATTCACTAGCCACTTTTCATTCTCCGTTCGCCATCTAGAGTCTTTCTCAAGTAATCCTTGATCGTCTCCGGCAGGCGCGAAGTATGAAGAATGTCGCGCAGCTGCGCGGGCGGGATGCGTCTCGCGAATTCGATCACGCGAGCCAGCGGCGTGTGAGCGTTGCGCAGCAAAGCCGCGCGGATTTCCAAACGATACGACCACTTCGAATGATGGCTCACCGCTTCGACGAAGGCCGTAGAAGTCGCACCCCGCTGCAACGCTTTCACAATAGGAGTTTCCGTGAGGCGCGGATTTTCCAGCGCTGGCTTCCACACCTGGGTTTCTTTATCGAGCAGCAGAGCACCGGCAACCATCTGCGAGGAACGGCGGGCCAGCGAGATGCGTTCCCCCAGGCCGATCGATGCCAGTCGAGCTACCAGCTGTTCGTCGGCCACGCGCTTAAGATCAGCAGCGACCGTAGGCATCAAAGCGAAGTGCATAAGCTCGAAGTTGAAGAACTCCCTGATCAGGCGCAAAGCCACGCGGCGTGGGCAGTGTGGATGAGACGCCAGCGCCAAGCGCACTTTTCGCGACTTAATCAGGCCGGCGTTCTGGCTGATGCGCTCGACATCGTCAGCAGGCAAGTCACGATTCTTCAGTTGGACAAGGACGAGGTCTTCGGTCAGAGCAGCAGCACCCAGGTAGTCGAGTGACGGCGTAACCGCTGGGGGCGCGGATTCCGGCAATTCCTCGGGTTGGGATTCTTCGAGCATCGTTTTTCGCGACTCGGTAGTTCCGGCGGACAGCCGATGGCGGCGGTCCCTACATTTCTACTTCCCTCTTCGCGCCATGCGCAGCGCGCCTTCTACCGGCTCGACCACCTGCGGAATCACCTCCGCGCGCGGGTCGAGACGGCGCAGTTCATTGTAAAAAACCTGTCGCACCAGCTCGGCATGACGAAAGACACCGCCGACCATGCCCACCGGTACGGGTCCGGGCTCGGCCTTCGCGAAGAGGCGGCCGATCGCGATATCGGCAACCTGCGCCAGTTCTCTGCCGGCGCTTCTGAGAACCTGTGCAGCCAACTCATCCTTGGTCGCGAGAACAGCGGGAAAGAGGGCGGAAAAGTCAGGCGGCGGAACCGAGTTGGCGGCGCGAGCCAGATCGGAGAGCGAGCGCACTCCCCAAGCCCGAAAGAGCGCGGTAGCCAACGGCGAGTCTCCGGCCACTTCGTTCTGATCGCTGGCGCGCAGAAGGGTGATCACGGCGGCGCGGCCGATCCAGTGAGCGGAGCCTTCGTCGCCGATCGCGAATCCCCAGCCGCCGGCGCGAACCGTCTTTCCCTGCCAATCACGGCCGTAGGCGATCGAACCCGTCCCCGCAATCACGATGACTCCCGGCCCCTCGTCGAAGGCGGCTTCGAGCGCAATCTGCATGTCGCCCACAACTTCGACCGGCGTGGAAAGCATTTCGGCGAGGAATTCGCGAACAATCGCCGCCAGCTCCGGTCGGGCTGCTCCCGAGCCTCCAACGCAAGTCCGCGAAACTTCCGAGGGCGGAATTCCCGCGGCTGCGCACGCTTGCCTCACAGCCTGGTGAAGCGATTCCCGAGTGGTCGCTTCGCCCACGCGAACAATGTTGCTTGGACCCGCGCTGGCCGTGGCGAGCACGCTCGAGTCGTCACCGACCGCACACGTGGTCTTGGTACCTCCGCCGTCGATGCCAAGATAGTAGGGCACGGATTATTTCTAACATAGTGGAGTTTTCAGTTCTCCATTCTCGGTTGTCAGTTCTTGCTCCTGCAGCCGGTGGGGACTACAGAGTCTCACTCGCGGAAATCCACGTTTGCTTCGATAATGAATAGACCTTTCACAACGAAGGACTTCATAGCGAGTTTCCTTCGTGATACTTCGTGCCCTTCGTGGTTGATGGTTTTGGTGGACACGAATTCGCCATGAAATTGAAGATTAAGATCACCGAGCTTTCCAATAGCGGAGACGCGCGGGGCTTTAGCTTCACTGCTCCAGCAGAAGCGCTCGCGTTCGTAGGGCGTATGTCCGACCTACACCTGGCGTCCACCAAGCCGCAGTCCGTGCGCGGAAATCACTATCACTTGCGACGGCGTGAAGCCATCGTCATCTTGCCGGGAACAAAGTGGTCGCTGCATTGGGACGAGGGCGAGGGACAGCCCGCGCAGCATCGCGAGTTCGACGGAAGTCTTGCCGTACTGGTGCTGGTGTCGCCGGGAGCATCGCACGCGGTTCGCAACGATGGCGATCGCGACCTATGGCTGGCTGCGATCTCATCGGAGACGTACGATCCCGCGGAGAGCGTGACGCGGAAAGTGACGTAGCAACGCGATACATCAGGTTCCTCCGCTTTGCTCCGCTGTCGGGATGACAAGAGCGTGTTGTCTGAATAGCCCATGGGCCTCGATAAACTCGACTTCGCGATCATCGCGCTCTACCTGGCGGGCATCACGCTCTTCGGCCTGCGTTTCCGCAAGAAGCAGCGGACGCTGCGCGATTATTTTCTGGCCGGACGCGAAATTCCCTGGTGGGCCATCGGGCTTTCAATCGTCGCCGCCGAAACCAGTACGCTCACCATCATCAGCATCCCCGGCCTCGCCTACGACACGAACTTCACCTTTCTCCAAGTCATCATGGGATATGTAGTGGGGCGTGCGGTGATCAGCTTTGTGCTGTTGATGGTGAGC